>Ga0123353_10000201_pt1 | contig 75924 bp, 71 predicted proteins | sample TergutLab28metaG_3_FD_92763 | JGI IMG/M metagenome (GOLD analysis project Ga0123353, IMG submission 92763) | Labiotermes labralis P3 segment gut microbial communities from Petit-Saut dam, French Guiana - Lab288 P3 | ecosystem: Host-associated > Arthropoda: Insects > Digestive system > Gut ... | reverse complement strand
AGACTCATCCAACAAAAATCACGGCTCTGTACTCTCGCTTGAGCCGTGACGACGAACTACAGGGCGAGAGCAATTCCATCACCAACCAGAAGAAAATCCTCGCCGACTATGCCGAACGAAACGGCTTTTTGAACTGCCGCCATTTCTCAGACGACGGCGTGAGCGGAACCACCTTTGAGCGCAAAGGCTTCAAGGAAATGATCGCGGCGATCGAAAGCGGAAACGTGGGCGCGGTCATCGTGAAAGACATGAGCCGCCTTGGACGCGATTATCTGCAAGTCGGTTTTTACACCGAGATTTTCTTCCGGCAAAAAGGTGTCCGCTTTATCGCCGTCAGCAACAATATAGACAGCGCGAACGGCGAAAGCAGCGAATTCGCCCCATTCCTTAATATCATGTCGGAGTGGTACGCAAGGGATGCAAGCAGAAAACTGAAAGCAGTATATCAATCCAAAGGCAACAGCGGCAAGCGGATCACCAACAATGTCATTTATGGGTATCTTAAAGACCCGAATGACAAAACCAAGTGGGTCATTGACCCGATAGCTGCCGAGGTGGTGCGGCGCATATTCGCCCTAACTATTGAGGGCAAAGGCCCCTGCCAGGTTGCAAAAATACTGGAAGCGGACGGCATAGAAACGGCGGGTGTGTATCAGAGCAAACTGGGCATAGGGACACGGAGAAATCGTACCATACAACATCCCTGCCGTTGGGGTTCCGCGCAGGTTGTTCAAATGCTTAGGAAGCCGGAGTATATGGGGCACACGGTCAACTTCCGAACCACAAAGGAATCCTATAAGGACAAGCGGCAGACTCCGAACCCGCAATCAGACTGGCTGATTTTCGAGAATACCCATGAAGCCATCATTGATTCCGAAACATGGCAGACCGCGCAACGGTGCAGAACGGTCAAGCGGCGCATAGACACCATAGGCGAAGCGAACCCGCTGACAGGGCTGCTCTACTGCTCGGATTGTGGCAGGCGGCTTTTCAACCATCGGGCGCGGGCAAGGGAGTACACCAAGCCCAACGGCAATGTTATACACCTCTCGGCGCGGGACGAATATGTCTGCCAATGCTATTGCAATCCCGGCGCGGCGGTGCCGGATTGCTCCATGCACTTTATCATCAGCGTTTTTTGAATCGTTCTGAAAGCTGCTTGATACATACCACATCAACGCATTCATTCCAAGATTATCTTGCCAATTCGGATTCAAGTGTTTTTCTTCCAGTAAATATCGAATGTATTTCGAGTTTCCCGCCATACATGCGCTGTGTAGCACACTATCGTCATACACAGCACTGATATCCTCTAACAGCTTGACCATTTGAATCGGTTCGTTCAGCCCGATATGATGTAGCAAATTGTATTCGGCATTTTTCACTTTTGCACCAGCATCTATAAGCAGTTGTACCTGTTCGATGTCTCCGCGTGAAATGGCATAGATGATGGCTGGCATTTCTAAGGTTCCTACTGCATTGACATCTGCCCCTCGCTCAATAAGCAAGCGAATCATTTCAGTATTCCCCTGTTTACATGCCGCCTGAAATGGGGTAGATTCGTCTGGCAGTTCCAGCATTCGTGACGCAACAAAGCGATTTACAATGCGCAAGCTGTTAACATTACCGAATGGAAATGCGTGCAGAACTGCTTCAACCTCTTGCGCATCACCAGATTCAATCGCTGCTATCAGTTTCTTGGAAAAGCCCTGATTGTTCTTGTAGATGAAGTAGGGAATACAGAATGAAAGTACAACGCACAAAGTGATGATTATCACAATACAAATTCCCTTTTTCATTGTGACGCACCTCCAAAAATCCGCTTCCCTAATGGTGTCGGGTCGTCTTTAGAATTTCCCCAAAACCAGTACGGAACTACATCCCTAAGTAAATGCCCAATCGAACCCGCAAGTGTTCCGGATGGAGAGAAGTTATACGTGCCGACATCTCTTGGATCGGTTATAAGATTCCCATCCCAGTCGTATACACCTTCACTATATCCGTCAGGGGATACAAGCTTAATGTTCGGTCGATCTTTTGACTTTGCTGTGTTTTGGTGGAGTGCGGCGCTGGGTCCTCCGGAATCAAACCGGGAAATCCACGCAGGTTCCGCCGGATCTCCTGTACTAGTATAAGATGATTTCCAATTTGTTGGCATATCCTCCGCTCGTGATGTCACCACGCCACTTTGAGCATCATTTCTTGAATAATGCGTTTCTTTGTCTGGACATGTGACTGCAACAAGCACTATCAACGAAGTGATTAATATCCGACCGGGACAAAACGGACAACCTGGAATGAAAATCGGGCAGACTCCATTTGGATCACTCATGTTGGCGGGTGTCAAGTGTTTATCATGAAATATTGATTATCTGAAAAAAGCCTTGATTTACAGGCACAATTACAGGATTTCAGAACCAATTTACTACTAATTTACTACTACGGAACGAACTTTGATATGCTTTGAAATCTGTATGCCCCTTTGTTTGTGCGTAATAGTATACGCAAAAGGAAAATAAGTATCAAACTAGCTTCGCAAAGTTTGACACTCTTTTTCCTTCTGCAATGCCTTTGGTTCGCAAACAAAGGCAAGCATAAAACGCGGTATAATTGCTAATGCTGTAGTCAAAAAGAAAGTCGTGAAATATGAATGGCTGTTTCACATATACTTAACTGGCTATGCGTATAAGGAGGTGGAAGATGAAAAATAACAAGCCTATCGAAAACGAGACTCCGCATGTTGAAGCGGATGCACTGGAAAACCCAGCGCGCAAAAGTTTAATAGAAGCAGCTGACTATACAGCTTGGGAACAAGCAAATGTATTTAATGAGCCTAGAACACTTTCAGAAAGAGAAGCAGCAGGTTTACCGCCAGAAAACCCAGCGCGCAAAAGTCTAATAGAAGCAGTTGACTATACAGCTTGGGAACAGGAAAATGTGTTTAATGAACCAAGAACGCTTTCGCAAATAGAAGCACAACAATACGGATATAAAAAGCCTGGACACAACTGATTCAAGCCTTTTTAGTAATTATAGGGTATATTAAGCCCTATCTTTTTTTGTTAATGGACTTAATAGCATGCTCAACTCTTTTTGCAATATAGAAGAATACATTGGATATATTATTGTTTTATAGTTGTTTTCAACAATAATTTGGTCATCTATCTTTTCGGATTTACATATCTTTTTTCCAAAAGTTGATATGAATAACATTGCTACTATAACAAGTTCGTTATCTTCATTGTTAATATCAATGCGGTATCCAAAAAGCGACCCATATTGATTCGTTTCCTTGTAGGCATCAATATCTCTCTCGTGCATATGATATCGTGCAAGTTTGGATTTATCATGGCCAAAAAGCCATCCTGTTTCTCCTGCTAAAAGATCAAGTCCTGCTGCCTCTGGGGAACTGGCAAGTTGATTTGGAGATAGAGTGCTTTTATAGTTGTGATGAATAATATTCCAACCTACTGACCAACACTTAGCCGTTCTTTCTGCGTTGCGGGTGGAGGCAGATATTTTTTTGTAGACCAGCACAATAGAAGCATTATTGTCATTGTGTATAGGTATATATGCAGTTTCGCAAACAACACTCCATAGAGATGTTAAAATGTTTTTTACATGCTTCTTTCTATCCTTGACTGAAATTGGACAGTTCGATTTTGTTATATTATGGATGTGCAGTTCTTGATTTTCAGCTGTCACTTTTTGTATGTTCGAACACATATTTTTATAAACGCGTATATCATCTTTTGCAATTTTCAGAGCTTCTTCAACGTCATCAAATTGCTTTTGCAGAGTAGTCTTATCACCTTGCACGTTGTTGTGGTATTGTTCTACTTTTTGCTGAAAAAACTGATTTATGTGCTTTCTACATAAAGTTTCAAAATCTTCATCAAATGGCTGAACGATACCCAATTCCATGTATTCGCGCCTAATCTCTTCAATACCCTCATAATTCTCTCGCTCTTGTTTGGAAGTTTCATCTAATGTTAATGATACTTTTTTGAAATAGAGTTTAATCTCAGGTAGTTTTCTTTTTTGATAGCTTTCAATAGCTTTCTCTATTTCATGAACAGTCCCTGATTTAGAACCCAAAACAGGAGTGCCAAGTTTTTTGTAAAACATTCCGATTATTAAGTCGGATTCATCATACTTAAAAACTGAATCAATAGTATTTTGACCCGAAGACATTGTTAATGTTGGAGCAATGTCTTTCTCCCATGAAATCAGTTGCAGTCCAAACTGATTAAACTTGTGAACATCATTGATTTCTTCAACGATTTTTCTAACAATAGCTCTCTCAGGGTTCAAATCAGAGGGAGAGGATAACAGCACCCTAAATAATGTTTTTGTTGTCGCCATAATTACTCCTTATGATATAAGAATTTCAAACCCGATGTATTGAGTAAATATATCATGCGGATTTTGTAAATGCAAGTACTTTTTTGACTTTTCAGCACGTTTCCAGCGCATTGCGATATTTACCTTTTATCTTTTATGAAGTGTATCCACCCTCCCCGCGAAGCGGTAGTATCGGAGTAGTAGTAGTCAACGGTGGGAAGTGTCGGGCATTATGGGTAACCCGCAGGGTTATCCATGATGTCCACGCTTTCCACCGTCAAAAACACAACACGTTCTTGCCAACAACAAAACGGTGGTTACTGTGGGTAACCCCAAAGGGCGTTATCCACGGTATCCACCGCTATACTATCCCTGTATCGGGTTTACCCTCCCAAACTCTCTAACCGCTCAATTCTCTTATATAAATGTGGGTGACTGTTCGATAATATGGATAACAAGCTTTCGTTATCGTTCCCACTCATATCACTGAGCTTATACAGGGCAGACAATAACCCCTCGCCATAGCCAAGCGTAAAAGCGTACTCATCGGCCCCGTATTCGTTTATACGACTGTTATACATCATAAGATACTCCAACAACCTCAAAGGGAAAAGAAGCACCTTTTTGAGCGTTTTAAGAAGACCGTAGTAAAAAGTGTTTTCGTTACGGTCGAGCGGGTCAAGTAGTAGGTGTATAAACCTCACAATCAAGGTAAACGGAAAACTCCCAACCGTGATAAGCTGTAACGCCATCGAATGTCTTTTTGATAGGTGTCCCAACTCGTGCGCAATAAGCCCCTTTATCTCCTCGTCATCCATAAACGATAACGCCCCCTTGGTAAGGCAAACCGTCCTCTTCCCAACCGCGAAAGCGTTTATGTCTGATACGTTTCGCAGAAACAGAAGCACTTTTCTTGATATGCCTTTATCAATCGATAGAGCCTTTGTATACACCTCTATGAAGATAGGGTTTAACCTTTCCTTGTCTTTGTTCCGCTCTAAGCGTCTGAATCTGTATAGATACCTTGTGATGTTCTCTGAGATAGGGCAGAACGCTACAATCACACATACCACATGTATGAATATTGTCCAGCCTACCGTGGCTTTTGGAAAAGCCCAGCGCGTAGTAGCTGTCGTTGTTCCACAGCAGGGAATACGGGCTGAACGCATATATCTGACCACCGTGTTTCAGCACCTTTTTCTTTGCCGCCGTGTACTCAAAATACTGGAATGTCACTTGTCGTTTGGTCTGTATGGCTGTTTGGAGCAAATCCACCGTATAAAAGACCTTTTCATTGACTGACTTGACTTGCTTTTCCACATAAAGCTGACGGTTGAGTTTGGCAGCCTGATGTACACTTGTCAGAGCAGAGAGTTTCTCAATCAGTCTTCGGCTCTGCTTGACGGAGATAAACTTGGCAGCTTGCACAGCATCTACCAACAAGGTCAACTCCGGCAGCTCAAAGGCTCGGTTACCGATGAAATACTTGTTTTGACGGCTCTTATTGCATACCACGTCCACACCATGCGCCAATAGGGTGTCAATATCCTTTGCCACCGTTTTGCGTGTAGCAGTAAAGCCCACAGCATTTAGGCGGTCTATGATTTCCGCGACGGTAATCGGATGTTCTTCATCCGTTTCGTGGTTCAATAGTTCCAGCAGGAACAGCAAGCGGTCTTTTGGCTGAATCATTGATGCACTCCTTTTTCGCATTATACCATAAGTAGCCTCGCTGATTACAATCCTAATATTGCCAACGAATCGCTGTGCACGGGAAAGAAACCTTTATGTATTTTGAGGAATATAGCGGCGGAACAAAGTGGTTTGTTGAGAGAAAATAGAGAGTTGCAAGGGCAACTATTGCTTTGCAGTTTGTCTTTATTCCATAGCCAGTAGAAATGATTTCAAAATATCCTCGGCGTATTTGCGTTTTTCTGGTTTGCAGGAAGACAGCATCAAGGCCAACGGCTCTGTATCCTTATCCGTAGTTTCCCCAAACATAATGTAATCCAAAGAAAGTTTAAGTATGCTTGATATGTTAACGAGCGTTTGGATTGACATGCCTTTCGCGCCTATTTCGATATCGCGGCAAAAGTTTGTTGATACGTCTAATTGCTCGGCGAGATAATCCCTCGTATATCCGAGAAATTCTCTCTGCTGGCGTATCCTATTACCTATGGCTTTAAAATCAAGTTGCTTTTCCATACACTTACCATCCTATGCTATATAGTTTACATCTTACAGTATGACTTATATAGCAACATAGAGGCTTGACAAGCAACATCTTTCAGGCTATATTCATAATATCTGATAGGCTATGTCGGATCATGGCACAAAAAAAGCCGCCCTTTCGGACTGCTTCGGCACAATATAGATTTTTCGTCAAGTAGTATCCTTGACGAAAAGCAGTTTGCCACTCGTATTAATGAATTGTACATATTGTTGTCGAAAATGTCAATAGGAAAACGCGAAAATGATTATTTTCTGTAGAAGAATAACGACCGTTATCAGCGTAGCTTGGTGAACACATTTATTCGACAGTTTGAAGAGGACACGGTAAATTATAGCCAGTATTTGACTCTTCGTCAAAAGTATGCTGAATTTAAGGCGAGTAGAAAATTGCATCATGTTGATATCGGCGAGAAGTATGTAACAACCATCGCAATCGGCTGGAATACATATGAAAAATCTTATTTTCGAACGCAAACCGATGATTTTATCGCTTATGCTAGGCGTATTCTACCACTATTGTACCCGTGTTGTCTATAATCGCAATGATGTCGTTCTGCCCGTTGCGCAGATAGTAATAATCTGTGCCGTTTAGATTAATGGATACCACGGAGCCACTGGCGTAGCCAAAGTATAGAATGTCATTTCCTTGCTCCATTCCTATCAATGTTGAACCGTTATAGTAATAGTCCGTGACAGTGCTGCCAACGGTTTTGCTCGTGCGCATCCCGCCGTTGTCGTACTCATAAGTTGCGACGCCGACAACCTCCACCAATCGCTTCCCTTCCCACGTCAGGGCCTTTCCTTGGTACCCCGTCGGACTGCCGTCGGCGTTGTAGGTGAAGGTCTGTATCGTTGGGTTCGGGAGAAGATACCCGTTTGCGTCGACTTCGTAGATGGTTATGCTCTCTAACTGATCTTGCCAACCGCTGGTGGGGTAGCTGTACTCCCACACCTCCGTCGGCAGGACGTCGGTCGAGCCACCTCTGCCACCGCCACGTCCGCCGCCGATGATTACCGTTGTGATATCCCCGCCAACCGGCGTGAAGAGATGTTCCTCGCTTGTGCCGACCTCCTGCACGAAGAACTCAATAACGTTTTTGTAATCGAAATCGAATGCGTTCGATTCTGCTATGCCGCTTGCGTCGGTCGGGGGCAAGGTATCTACAAGGATAACTATCGTGCCAAGTTTGCTCATTGTTCGCACGTATATCTCATAGGTCACGCCCGAGACCGGCGCGCTGTTGCCGTCGTATGCTTCCACGCGAACGACCGTTTCACTTTCGTCGAGGGGTTGCGTGCCGCCGATTTGCACGGTCACCATTTCTCCGCCAATGGGCATGAAGTAGTGTTCGTCCGGCGAGCCGTTGATTTCCTGTACGAAGTAAGATATGCCGAAGGTCGAGAACGCGAACACACCGGATTCCGCGATGCCGTTCGCATCCGTCGCGGACAGGGTTTCTATGAGAGTCGTGGTACCACCGCGCTCTTCGCTGTACAAACCATACGTTACACCCGATATCGGAACGTCGTTATCATCATAGACCTCCACCCGCATCGCGCTCTGATTCGGCCAGATGTAGCCTATGCCGCCGATTTGGATGTTTACCACGCTCCCACCTTCGGGTGTGAAGTAGTGTGTTTCGCTTGTGCCAGTCTCCTGCACAAAATAGCTCACGCCCAAGTCCGTGAACGTGAACGCGGCAGATTCCGCAATGCCGTTCGCGTCGGTCGCGGGGAGGATTTGCAGAACCCCCCTCCTGATTCGGTTATTCCCTAAAATATATATTTACCGCAGAAAACTCCCATCAACCTCCCGCCGCCGCATATTCTTCCGAAACGCTTTACAAAACCCCTGTAAAGCGCTATGATACAAGAGTATTAAAATGCAACAAGGGAGTGTAAACACCATGATAGACCTCAGCGTCAACCGCAAGAATTTGGAACACGCCATCGCCCGCGCCCGCGAGCGGGGCATCATCATCCCCACCATCGCGCAGATGCAGAACCCCGACCTGATCCCCGAGAAGATAAAGGCCCGCCTGCCCGAAATCGGGCTTTGGGACTTTGATTCGCTGAACCTGTTCCGCATCTCTTGGCGCAACAACCCGCGCGAAAAGGGCGGCGACGGCAAATTCGGCGGCGTGAACTTTATCGAGCTGCCCCCGGCGCTGACGGGCGTGCCCGCGCGCATCATCGTGATGGTCGGCAAATGGTTCCCCACGGGCTGCCACAAGGTCGGTGCCAGCTTCGGCTGTCTCGCGCCGCGTCTCGTGACGGGGCAGTTCGACCCCGCCTATCACAAAGCCGTTTGGCCCAGCACGGGCAACTATTGCCGTGGCGGAGCCTTCAATTCCAAGCTGCTGGGTTGCGATTCCATCGCCATACTCCCCGCCGAAATGAGCCGCGAGCGCTTCGAGTGGCTGCAAACCGTCGCGGGCGAAGTGATCGCCACGCCGGGTTGCGAGAGCAATGTTAAGGAGATTTTCGACAAGACCTGGGAGCTGAAAACCACGCGCGAGGATGTCGTCATTTTCAACCAGTTCGAGGAGATGGGCAACCCTCTCTGGCACTATCACGTCACGGGCAAGGCGATCTATGACGCCGTGGAGAGCATACGCGGCGAACGCGGCCGTTTCGCGGGGGCCTGCTTCACCAGCGGCTCGGCGGGGACGATGAGCGCGGGCGATTATCTGAAAGAGCAGTATCCGCTGTCCAAATTGGGCGTGGGCGAGGCCCTGCAATGCCCCACGCTGCTGAACAACGGCTTCGGCGGCCACCGCATCGAGGGCATCGGCGACAAGCACGTCCCCTGGGTGCACAACGTTAAAAACACCGACTTCGTGGTTGCAATCGACGACGAGGACAGCCAGCAGCTGATCCGTCTGTTCACCGAGCCTATCGGGCAGAAATATCTGATCGAAGAGCTGGGCGTCACGCCGGAATGCGTCGAACAGCTCTCCCTCTTGGGCATCTCGGGTATCGCCAACGTCCTCTGCTGCATCAAGATGGCCAAATATCTGGAAGCGACCGAGGACGACATCTTTGCCACCGTCGCGACGGACTCCGCGGTGATGTACGGCAGCCGCGTGGAGGAGCTGGCCGAACAGGACGGCCCCTACAGCCCCACCAAGGCCGCCGCGGCGTACTGGGCGCATATGGGTGCCGTTCGCACCGACAATATGCAGGAGCTCACCTATGCCGACCGCAAGCGCGTGCACAACCTGAAATATTACACCTGGGTGGAACAGCAGGGCCGCGATGTGGAGGAGCTGAACGCGCAGTGGTATGACCCCGACTATTGGAAGGGCATCCACGGCCAAAAAGAACAGGTGGACGCGCTGATCGAGGCGTTTAACGCGGAGACGGGGGTTTTGGATTCGTTGGAATAGGCGCTTAGGCCTATCCTGACTGCATAGATTGCTTCGTCGTGTTGTCTCACCGCATGTTTGATTCTGCTCCTCGCAATGACGGCACGCCGAATCCGACTGCATATACCCGTCATTGCTATGAAACAACAAGAACAAGGAACGAGAAAAGGCGAACACAAACAAGCCCTGTTTTGCCAGAGCGGAAAGGAGTTATGTGTAGCAAGTGGGTTAAGCGGGTTCGGGAACCGTTACGCCCAGAAAACCGAGTTTTTTCAGGTGATAGCGTATTTTTGCTTCTGTGTTGTATTGATTGTAATACGATTCGCCAAGATCTTGAAAGGGGGCACCGTTTTTCAGCATGTGATAGATGGCAATGAGCATGGAATGCGCGACGGCGACTTTGGCGCGGTTCTTCCCGCGCGAAACGACAAGGCGTTGATATTGTGCCTTGAAGAAGGAGCCGTGCGTGCGTGAAGCGGTCTGCGCGGATTGAATGAGTGTGGATTTCAGAGTTTTATTGCCCTTGCAGGTTCGTCCGGATTTGCTTCGCCCCGCGCTTTCATTGTTTCCGGGACAAAGCCCTGCCACTTTGCAAGCTGCTTTTCCGTAGGGAAACGGCTCATGTCCGAACCGATTTCCGCAAGTATCGTTTCGGCGCTGCTCTGCCCAATCCCAGGAATCTCCTTCAACCGCGCGATTTGCTCGTCATATTCCCGCATCTTGTCGAGGATAATGCGATCCATATCGCCAATGCGCCGGGTCATATCCTCAATATGATCCAGCACGGCGGCAATGAGCAAGCGCTGGTTACGAGATAACATGCCCTCGCAAGCTTTGAGGAGTTCCTCGCGCTTGTCCCGCAGGGAACCGTGCAGGCAATCGCCGATATTGTCGGCACTGAGCGAATCTTCTACAAGCCGCCGCAGAAGCACCTGGCTGGTGACACCGGTAAGTTCGGAAACCACCGAGGAAAGCTTGATATTCCCGCCCTGCAGCATCTTTTCCAGACGGTTGATCTCGCGGGCGCGCTCGTTTATGAGCGACTTGCGATAGCGGACGATCTCACGGATTTCCCGGTGTTCCTTGTCGGGGATGAAGCTGGAATTGACCAAACCGTGCCGAAGCAATTGCGCAATCCACTCCGCATCCTTGACATCCGTCTTGCGTCCGGGCACATTCTTGATATGCTGCGCGTTCGCAACAATCAGTTCGAAGTCGAGCAGTTCGAGGATATTGTAAATCGGCTTCCAATAAGACCCGGTGCTCTCCATGCCGACGACGCGGCAATTGCTTTCCGACAACCACAGCGCCAAGGCCCGGATGTCGGAGGTAAGGGTTCCGAAGTGCCGAATCTCACGTTCGCTTCCCGAAAGCAAACATGCAACGATGGACTTCTTGTGTACGTCAAGACCACAACAACGCTCATGTACGATTTGCATATAAAAGACTCCTGCAAATATTACAGCGTTACCCCTGCCTATTAAGCGAAATTGCTATACGTCCTTGGCTCCCGGGGGAGCGGAACAACATGTGGTGCTGCACAGGGGTAATTCCAGATTGCGAGTCGATCTCTCAGACCAAAATGACGACGGACTCGTGCTGCGCCACCAATATACCACAACCCGCCGCGTTTCGTTCACCGTGGCGTGCGCACACGTCGGGATTGCGAGGAGCAGAATAAAGCTTATTCCTGAAACTTCACGACGAAGCAATCCATGCTTTCGAGATGGCCGTGCGGAACAAGGCAACAGAAACTTAATGAGGGAGGATTTATGAAAAAGGCAATTGCACTTATCTTAATCACCGCGCTGATGCTTACAGCATTCGCAGCTTGTAGTAGGGGAGGCAAAACAGAGTCTATGCTTTCGGCAGGACTGCTTCACACAGTCGTCCTGAACCTCGATGGTACGGTTTTGGCTTGAGGCTATAATATATATCGCCAACTTGGAGATGGTACAAACATCGATCGATATATCCCTGTGCAAGCGAATGATATAAGCGGCGTTGTGGCAGTCTCGGCAGGGGATCGCCATACTGTTGCTCTCAAATCCGATGGCACGGTTTGGACTTGGGGGAACTATCGGGATGGTCAACTCGGCAATGAAAAATCCGGCGATCCGTTTGATCGACTTATAGAAGCTTACGCCGGCCCGGAACAAGTAATAGGGTTAAGCAACGTAACAGCAATTGCCGCAGGGCACAGGTATACAGTAGCCCTAAAAACCAACGGTAAGGTTTGGGCTTGGGGGCATAGTGAATATGGTCAGCTTGGCGATGGCAGTACCGATAATCGCACTACACCTGTGCAGGTGCGGAACCTTAATCGCGTGACGGCGATTGCAGCGGATGGCGATCATACGGTTGCCCTCAAATCCGATGGTACGGTTTGGGAGTGGGGGAGGCATACTGGCGTACAGCTTGGCGAGAGTGCAGGCGCTGATCGCCATACCCCCGCGCAAGTGCAAAATCTAAACAACGTTGTGGCAGTCGCTACGGGAGTCAGCCATACGGTTGCTCTCAAATCCGATGGCACGGTTTGGACCTGGGGGAATAATTTTTTTGGCCAACTCGGAGATGGAACATTCACCAATAGCCAAACCCCAGTGCTTGTACAGAATTTGAGTAAGGTTGTAGCAATCGCTGCAGGGAACACTTTTACGTTAGTCCTAAAATCCGATGGCACGGTTTGGATGTGGGGGGCGAGTAAGGGCAATCAGCGCGAAGACGGAGAATACGACAAGCAAATTACCCCTGTGCAAGTGGAGGGCTTAAGCGGTGTAACAGCAATCGCGGCGGGATTCCTCCACGCAGTTGCCCTGAAATCCGACGGCACGGTTTGGACTTGGGGATACAACGAAAAGGGCCAACTCGGTGATGGAACATACAACGACAGCGCCACCCCCGTCCAAGTCCTCGGCGAAAACGGCATAGGCTTCCTGAATCTCAAAGAAAACTGAAACAACACGAGGTAACATGCACGACCAAAACTACATCCGCAATTTTTGCATCATCGCACATATAGACCACGGCAAGAGCACGCTGGCCGACCGCATGATCGAGCTGACCGATACCGTGCAGCAGCGCGATATGGCCGAGCAATTGCTCGACTCCATGGACATTGAGCGCGAGCGCGGCATCACCATCAAGGCCTCCGCCGTGCGCATGCAGTATACGCATACGGACGGGCAACAATACGCGTTCAACCTGATCGACACGCCCGGACACGTGGACTTCACCTATGAGGTCTCGCGCGCGCTGGCCGCCTGCGAGGGCGCGGTGCTCGTCGTCGACGCCACGCAGGGCATCGAGGCCCAGACCTTGGCCAACGTCTATCTCGCGCTGGACGGCGGTCTCGAGATTATGCCCGTCATCAACAAGATCGACCTTATCTCCGCCGACGCCGAGCGCGTGGCCGCCGAGATCGAGGACGTTATCGGCCTGCCCGCCGATACGGCCCCGCGCATCTCCGCCAAGAACGGCATCGGCATCGAGGAGGTGCTGGCCCAGATCGTCGATCTGGTGCCGCCGCCGACAGGCGATGCGGACGCCCCGCTGACGGCCCTGATTTTCGACTGCATCTATGACAACTATAAGGGCGCGCTCTCCTATGTGCGCGTGTTTGACGGCGCCGTCCGCGCGGGCAGCCGCATCCTCTCGATGGCCACAGGCCGAACCTTCGACGTGACCGAGGTGGGCGTGTTTTCCCCCACCCTGCGCCCCGTGGACACCCTGCGCGCCGGGGACGTGGGCTATATCGCCGCGAGCATCAAGAGCGTGGCCGATACCAAGGTGGGCGACACCTGGACGGACGCCGATCGCCCTGCCGCCAAACCGCTGCCAGGCTATAAGCAGGCCAACAGCATGGTCTTCTGCGGCATCTATCCGGCGGACGGCGCGCACTATGACGACCTGCGCGAGTCGCTCGACAAGCTGCAATTGAACGACGCCTCCCTTCACTATGAAAAGGAGACCTCCGCCGCGCTGGGCTATGGCTTCCGCTGCGGCTTTTTGGGTCTGCTGCATATGGAGATCATCACGGAGCGCTTGGAGCGCGAGTTCGACCTCGACCTCATCACCACCTCGCCCTCGGTCATCTACCGCGTGCACAAGACCGACGACACGGAGGATCTGATCGACAACCCCAGCAACCTCCCGCCCGTCACGGAGATCCAGTTTATGGAGGAGCCGGTCGTCAAGGCGACGATTATGACGCCCACGACCTATGTCGGCCCGATTATGGAGCTCTGCACAAACAAGCGCGGCGAGTATAAGGATATGGTCTATCCCAGCAGCGACCGCGTAACCCTGCACTATATCCTGCCGCTGAACGAGATCATCTATGATTTCTTCGACCAGTTAAAAAGCCGCAGCCGCGGCTATGCTTCCTTCGACTACGAACTCTCGGGCTACCAAAAGAGCGACCTCGTCAAGCTGGACTTCCTGCTCAACGGCGATATCTGCGACGCGCTCTCCATCATCGTGCACAAGGACAGGGCCTATGCCAAGGGCCGCGCCGTCGCCGAAAAACTGCGCGACGTCATCCCCCGCCAGCAGTTTGAAATCCCCGTGCAGGCGGCCATCGGCAGCAAAATCATCGCCCGCGAAACCGTCCGCGCCGTCCGCAAAGACGTCCTGGCAAAATGCTACGGCGGCGACATCACCCGCAAAAAAAAGCTCTTGGAAAAGCAGAAAGAGGGCAAGAAACGTATGCGCCAGGTAGGTAGCGTGTCCGTGCCGAGCGACGCGTTTATGAGCGTGCTGCGGATTGATGGGTAGGTAGTTCGTAATATCATAAAAAACAGCGTTTTTCCAACTGGGGAAACGCTGTTTTTTACATACAATACAGAGAAAAAGGAGTGAACTAGTATGAAGATCTACGCCTATATCCGCGTCAGCAGCGGCGACCAAAACGACGACAGGCAACTTGCCGCCCTGCGGGAATTGCAAATCCCACAGGCTCAAATCTATACGGACAAGCAGAGCGGTAAGGACTTTGAGCGTCCCCAGTATAAACGGCTGGTGAGACGGCTACAGGCAGGCGATCTGCTCTATATGCTGAGCATAGACCGCCTGGGCCGCAACTACGCCGAAATCCAGGATCAGTGGCGCGCACTCACCAAGGAGAAGGGCATCGATATCTGCGTGCTCGACATGCCCCTCCTCGACACGCGCCTGCACAGGGATCTGATGGGCACCTTTATCAGCGACCTGGTGCTGCAAATCCTGTCCTTCTGCGCGCACACCGAGCGGGATTCCATCCATAAGCGCCAGGCCGAGGGCATTGCGGCGGCGAAGGCGCGGGGCGTGCGCTTCGGCCGCCCGCCCACAGTACCGCCCCCGAACTTTGGCGATGCCGTACAAAAATGGGAGCAAAAAGAGCTCTTAATTGAAGATTTGCTGCAACTCTGCGATCTGCGCGAGACAACTTTCTTCAGGCTCCTGAAAGAATCGCGCGAGAGAACGAAGAAAAAATAGACTTCGGAAATGTACAGGTTTCCGAAGTCGCTTATTATAGAGAATTATAGTGGCATAGCCGCGCTAAGTCAACACAATTCACAGTAATTCATACCAAAAACAGCCCATATTGTCGTTTCTCGTCGACAAATGACGGACTTCGTTTATGTGTACCTTTGCGAAGCCGCGTTCCAAATAATTTAGGGAGAAAACATTTTATGAAGAAGTTTCATTTGAAAAAGCTTGCCTGCCTGCTGATTGCGGCATTGTTTTCCTTGGGATTTATGCTGATAAACCCCCAAACGGCTTTGGCGACAAGCAAAACGCAGGCGGAGGGCGTTGCGTGGGCAAACGCCCGCGCGGCGGAGGGCTGGGCCGTGGATTTTGACGGCGTATATGGGTGCCAATGCGTAGACCTGACGAAGGCATATTACAGCTATCTGGGTGTTTCCCCCGTCGCGGGAAACGGGAAGGATTATTTGACGAACGCACTCCCAAGCGGATGGCAGCGCGTTTATTCCAATCCCGCCCCGGGCGATGTGTTTGTGATGAACGCATATCAGGGCGGTGCGGGGGAATACGGGCATGTGGGCATAGTCGTCGCAGTGAACGGAAGCAGTTTGACGACAGTGGAGTGCAACTGGTCACAGGTCGCGGCCAGAACCTATACGAAAAGCACATCCAATATCAGCGCGTATATTCGCCCGAACTTCGCAAATGCTGTCCCCCCTCCCGCCAAGCCCACCGTTACGGGGACGTCCAATCTTATCTTGGGGGAGCTTACCGTTCTAACTTGGAACATGCCGGCGAATACAACCGTTTTCTCTTATGAAATTTGGTACCAAGCGGCTCTGTTCAATAGTGGGTGGACGAGCGGAACGTATTACAACTTCAACCTTGCGGAACCGGGCCGGTATGATTTCTACATGAAATCGCACGGTCCGGGAGGAATCTCCGACGCGGCCCATTTTATAATCAATGTCGTGAAAGCGGACTATATTCCCAAGAAAACCATCGTCTATAACGACCACATCTATTCCTTGTATGACCTCAGTATGGACATAGGGCATGCAAGGAGCCTCGCCAGCGCAACGGGCGGCCACTTGGTCACCATCAACAATGTTGCGGAATGGCAGCAACTCGTCAATTTGATGGCCTACGGAAGCAAGGAATGGTATTGGACGGATGCGACGGATTCGGGCAGCGAAGGGAAGTGGTATTGGTGGAGCACGGGAGAGACCGATGCCTACAGGCCTTGGCGCCCCGGTCAGCCGGATAACACCGACGGCACCGGTTGGGGAACAGAAGATTTTGGCGGAATCTATAAGTCCGACGGGCTTATGAATGATTTTGCAAACGGGTGTATTGCAACCCCCAAGAGTGGCCTTATCGTAGAAATTGACGCTTCCGCGTTCGCGCCCTCGCAAATTGCAAGTTATGGCAACAACGAATACCACCTTTTCGAGCAGCAGCTGACATGGAAGGATGCCAAGGCATACTGCGAAAGCATAGGCGGCCATTTGGCGACGATTACCTCTGCGGAGGAACAAGCCGCCGTGGCGCAGATGGTCACAAAGACGAAACTGCCGGAAGATCCCATGATTGGATACTATATTGGATTGACCGATGAAGAAAGTGAGGGAGAATGGCGTTGGATAACGGGAGAACCGTTTTCGTATGCAAATTGGTGCACACTTGAACCCGCGCCCGAACCTTCCAATACGTTTGGATACCAGAACTTTGGCTGGCTGAGCGCAGAAGTCGGAAGGGGCTGGCACGACGTCGAGAATTACCGGTATTTCGGCTTCATCTGCGAATTTGAAAACGCCGTCGGGCCGGTGCCCCTGCGCGGAGACGCGGACGTGAGCGGATACGTCGACGCCGCCGACGCGGCGGCCATCCTGCGCTTCCTCGCGGGCCTGTCGGAGCTCAGCGACCGGGGGGCAATCAACGCCGAGGTAACGGACGTGACGCCGGGCGCCCCCAACCGCGCTGCAATCACCGCCGAGGACGCCGCAAAGATACTGCGCTGGTTGGCCAATATCATCACCGTACTCTAAGCAATTCCCAACAAGGACGCCTCACGCGCGGGGGCGTTTTTTCACGCCAAACGAACGAATAAACAGGGCGCTTAACCCTGTAGGGGCGCGATACAGTCGCGCAGGGCGAATTGCGATTCGCCCTGAAACATCATTCATGTACTCCATCAGGGCGATATATTGCCCCTACGGTTTATAAACCCCTCATTTCGTTCATGATTGATCATTCATGCGTTTGGCGTGGAGAACTGATTTGACTTCTCCCGCAAAACTATATACAATGTCCTCATGGAAGAGATTATCGAAAAACGGGAGACGCCCGCGGCGCCGCCTGCGTGGATTTGGCTGTTTTGGGGCTGTTTGGCCGCGGTGGCGGGCGCGCTGTTTTTGCCCGCGCTGCTTCTGGTTCCCGCCATACTCGTCTTTGCGGCGTATCGGACGAAGGCTTGGTCGCTGCTGCTCTTTGCCGTCCTTGCGCTGGGCGCGGGCGCGGCGCGCTGTCTGTATTTGGTGGAGAGCATTTACCCGCTGCTTCTCGTTCTGATCCCCACCTTAGCTCTGTACGCATTGCAAAAATACCGCTTCGGCAACTTCCTCTGCACCTTTTACGGGAGCATCATCTTCTTTGCCGTCTTCTTCGGCGTGGTCTGCCTGCCCTCCATGATTGCGGGCGGCGGCATGTATGGCCACGTCACCCCTTGGGCGGAGCGCATGCTGTCCTGGGCGCGCGAGGGTCTCGGCCAACTGATCCTTTTCGATCCCGCAAACGCAAGATTTTATCGGGAGTACCTAAGCGCACTACCCCCGGCCAAGGAGCTGGTGCAATTGCTCCTGCCCGTCCTCTATGCCGTCGCCGCGCTCTGTGCGCTGAGCAACACTCTGTTTATGCATGCGCTGAACGGGCGCAAAAAACGGGCAGAGCTCTGCCCCTTGCACAAATTCGGAACCTGGCGCTGCCCGCGGCCCATCCTGCACGCGCTGCTGGGTCTGTTGGTCGTATCCGTCATTCTGATGTTCCTCGAGCTGGATGGCGCGACCGCCTTTATCGGCATCGCGCAATTGCTCTTCCTCCTGCCCACTGGTCTCGTGGGCCTGTCCATGCTCTGGCATATGACAGACAAAAAGCGCTGGCTCTTTGTCGTATTCTGCGTCGGTCTCGCGCTCCTTCCGAGTTTCGTGCTGTATTTACTCTCATTTTTGGCCATACTCGGCAGTTCGAGACGGCCCATTGAGCCCCCGAAGGGAGATCCATCATGAAGAATTACCGCGGCGTTATCTCCGTCCTGTTCATCCTGCTGCTGGCCATCTCCGGCGCGCTTGCCTATTGGCAGCTCTATTGGGGGCTGGGCGCGGCGGGGCTGAGCCTGCTCTGCATGCTCTATGTCTTCCTTCGCCTGCGCCATGTGAACGTCAAACAGGAGCGCCTGATGAACCGCGTCGCCGCCGAAAATAGGGACGCGGCGCGGCGCATCATAAACGATGTCTCCGTCCCCGCGCTGATCATGCAGGATTCGGGCCGCGTGCTCTGGCGCAACAAGGCCATGGCGGAGCTGTTTATGGGCAAGAACATCCAAGCCGTGCTGCCGAATTTCCTGACGGGTACGGCACTGGCACAGCAGTTGAACCACCACGGCGCGACCTATCAGGTTATGCAGATGCCGCTCCAGCGCCCCTCGGCGAAGACGCGGCTCGTCTTCCAATATTGGTTAGACCGCACGGAAGCCGTGCATTACCAGCGGCTTTATACCGAGCAGATGCCCTATTGCATGCTCATCTATGTCGATAATTTCGAGGAGCTGTCGGGCGACACCCAGATCGCAAGCACCGCCGTACTCGCGCAGGCGGAGCGCTTGGTCGCCGAGCTCTGCGCGCGCTTGGGGGGCATATATCGGCGCATCGCAACGGGCAAATATTTCTGCGCCATCGCCGCCAAGCAGTTGGAAGAATTGGAAGCCGAGAAATTCACGGTGTTGCAGGAAGCGCGGAAAATCGAAACGGGCAGCGGTGGATTCTTATCCTTATCCATCGCCGTGGGCGTGGCGAACCAATTGTCCGACAGCGAGGAGGCCGCGCGCTCGGCCATGGAGCTGGCATTGGGCCGCGGCGGCGACCAGGCGGTCGTCAAGGCGGGCGCGGACTATCGTTTCTATGGCGGCAAGCGCCAGTTGGACAGCAACCGCTCCCGCGTGCGCGCGCGCCAGTTCGCCCGCGCCCTGCACCAGCTCTTTGAGAACGGCGGCGACGTCTTTATCATGGGCCATAAATATTCCGATATGGACTGCATCGGCGCGGCGCTCGGCATAGCCGCCTGCGCAATGCACGTCGGCAAGCGGGTCAGCATCATACTCGACGGCCCCAACCCCACGATCTCCGATGCGCTGGAACATATGGAGCGCGAGGGCCTGTCGCGTCGGCTTTTGAAAACGCCCGAACAGGCGGCGTCGCTCCTGCGCGGCAACTCCGTGCTCGTGGTCGTGGACACCCAGCGCGCGAACACGACGGTCGCGCCGGAATTTATCGGGCGCAGCAAGCATATCGCGATCATAGACCACCACCGCCGCAGCGCGGACTTTATCGAGGGCGCGACACTCTATTATACCGAGTCCCGCGCTTCCTCGGCCTCCGAGATGGTGACCGAGGTTATGCAATATTTCGACGAGACCCTGCGCCCCACGGCCTTCACATGCAGCGCGCTCTTGGCGGGCATCACGGTCGATACCAAACAGTTCGCGTTCAACACGGGCGGGCGCACGTTCGAGGCCGCAGGCTATCTGCGCCGCAACGGCGCCGACCTCGCAACGGTCAAACTCATGTTCCAATACGATCTGGACGGTTACCTGGCCTGCGGCGAGGTGGTGCGGCGCGCCTATGTGCGCGACAGCGGCATCGCGGTCTCCGACTGCGGCGAAGTGGCGGATACCAAGATATTGGCCGCGCGCGCGGCGGACGCCCTGCTCGACATACGCGGCGTCAAGGCGGCCTTCGTCCTCGGCTATGAGAGCAACGCCGTCGCCATCTCCGGCCGAAGCTACGGCGGGATAAACGTCCAAATCATATTGGAACGCCTGGGCGGCGGCGGCCACCTCAACATGGCCGGCGCGCAGATGCGGGGCCAAAACATCGCGGAAGCAAAGCTTGCGCTGCTGAAGAGCATCGAGGAGTATGAGGAGAGCGGGGAGGAGAGGTAATAGGTAATAATGCAGAATGCAGAGAGGGGAATGAGACTTGAAAGACAGTGCGATTTTGATAAAATCCATGGCCTTTGCCGTTCGGATCGTTCGGCTCTATCAATTCCTTTGCCAGGAGAAAAAGGAATATATCATGTCAAAGCAATTGTTGCGCAGCGGAACAAGCATAGGCGCGAACGCGCACGAGGCATTCAACGGGCAATCGAACAAAGATTTTTTATCGAAGATGTATATTGCCTATAAGGAAGCAAGCGAAACAGAATACTGGTTGCTTTTATTACAGAAGACCGAATACTTAACAAAAAACCAAGGAGAAAACATTATGGCAGATTGCGTGGAGCTAAAAAAGATTTTAACCGCAATCATCAAAACCTCAAAAAGCAGACAAGAGAAGACAGACGAGAAATAGAACCCCTCTCTGCATTCTGCATTATTACTTATTACTTCACATACCCAAGCAAACAAGGAGGAGCAAATCATGAAGGTATTACTCGAACAAGACATCAAGGGCACGGGGAAGAAGGGCGAGATCGTGGACGTGGCGGAGGGCTATGCCCGCAACTTCCTGCTGCCGCGCAAGATGGCCAGCCCCGCGGACGCGGCAAGCATCAACGCCATGAACATTCAGAAGAGCGCGGCCCAGCACCGCAAATTCCAGGCGGGCATCGCCGCACGCGATGCGGCCAAGGCGCTCGACCGCGCGCAGGTGACGATTCAGGCCAACGTGGGCGAGAACGGCAAGATGTTCGGCACCGTGGGAAACAAGGAGGTCGCCGCGGCGCTGAAAGTGCAGAAGGGCGTCGACGTCGATAAGAAGAACATACGCATGGATCCCGTGCGTGCTATCGGCGAATACAGCGCGAGAATCGCCCTCTTTGAGGGCGTGAGTGCGGTGGTGACGGTGAGAGTTATTGCGAAGTAATAAGTAATAATGCAGAATGCAGAGAAACTGCATCCAGGAAGCATGAGTTGGAACAAGCAAAATCGCACCAACGTCTTTGCAAAGAACCTTCTCTGCCTTCTGCATTATTACCTGTTACTTCTCAACTCCTCTCTGCCTTCTGCATTATTACCTATTACTTAGCGAGGTCAACATGGAATCATATCCCCAAGACAACTACCTCCCCTCCGAACCCACCCCTGCCCCCCAAACCCCTTCTCCCCACAGCCATGCCGCGGAGCAGTCGGTGCTGGGCGCGGCGCTGTCTTCGCGCGAAGCATTGGAGGAAGCGGCGGAGAGCCTGCGCGCCGAGGATTTCTATGTCGGCGCGCACCGCGAGATCTTTACAGCCATGCTGCAGATTCATCAGGCGGGGCATGCGGTCGATATGGTCACATTGCGCGAGGAGTTGGCGCGCTACGGCAAGCTCGATATCGCGGGCGGCGATGCCTATCTGGCGGAGCTCTATCTGGCCGTGCCTACGGCGGAGAACGTGCGGCACTATATCCGCATCGTCGAGGAGCGGGCCTTGCAGCGCGGTATCATCCGCGCGGGCAGCGAGATGATGCGCGACGGCTACAGCGACGAGAAGGACGTGGAGGATTCGCTCAACGAGGCCGAGCGGCGCATTTATGCGCTGTCCATGCGCAAGTCGGAGGAGAGCCTGCTGCCCGCTTCGGATGTCGTGTTCCCGACGCTGGAGCGCATCGGCAACCTCATGGCGAACAAGGGCAAGCTGACGGGTGTGGATACGGGTTTTACGGACTTGAACCGCAGTACCAACGGTCTGCAACCCTCGGACCTGATCATACTCGCCGCGCGCCCGGCCATGGGCAAGACGACGCTCGCGCTCAATATCGCCCACCATGCCGCTGTGCACGATAAGCGCAGCGTGGCTTTCTTTTGCTTGGAAATGAGCCGCGAGCAGCTGATGCAGCGCATGCTCTGCGCCGCCGCCGCCATCAATTCCGAGAGAGTAAAGAACGGAACCATCTCCCAACAGGAACTGGCAAGTCTCTTGGAGGCCGCCGCGCCCATAGAAAACGCCAAGCTCTTTATCGACGACTCGGGCGGCGCGACCGTCGCAAGCATACGCAGCAAGTGCCGCCGCCTGAAAGTGCGGCACGGGCTCGATCTGGTCGTCATCGACTATATGCAGTTGATGAGCGGCACGGGGCAGAGTGGCCGCAAAAACGACAACCGCCAGCAGGAAATTTCGGATATGACCCGCATGATGAAGCTGCTGGCCCGCGAGTTGAATGTACCCATACTCCTGCTCTCCCAGTTGAACCGCGACGTGGAGAAGCGCGCGGAAAAACGGCCCCAGGTCTCCGACCTGCGCGAGAGCGGCAGCATCGAGCAGGACGCCGATATGGTGCTCCTGCTCTATCGCGAACAGGTCTACAACCCCGCGGCGAACGACGAGGCCGAGCTGATCATCGGCAAGTACCGCCACGGCGAGATAGGCAAAGTCATGCTGGTCTTCAAGGGAGAATATACGAGGTTTGTGAATTGGAAGAAGGAGTAAGGGCATGAGAAAATCAAGTCTTCCCTTTGTATTGATAGCAATTTTAATCCTCTCCGCCTGCGGACAAGCACCCGAACCGCCGCAGGCGACCGCACAGCCGTTCAGCACGGCAACAGCCACCACCCCCGCGCCGCCGGGGACGGGGGAGGAGGACTTTGATGCATTGGATGCCACGCTCTTCCTTTGGGCGGCCACGCGCGACGCGCGGCGACTGCGCGCGCTCTTGGCGGAGCCTGCGGCCTATGGCATAGACAGGACCTTGGTGCCGCAAACCCTGGGCGATCTCTCCGAGACGGCGGCGACCCGTTATGCCGCGGAGTGCCAAACGCATATCGAAAGTTTATATGCCCTCCCCGACGGTCTGTCCGCGCAGAAACAGGCGGCGGCGGAAGCGGCGCTGGCCTGGTTGGAAGCGGAGGAGCAGGAGGCGGGCGATTGGCTCTATTATGAGCCGTTCTCGCCGCAGACCGGGCTGCACTGCGAAATTCCGGCCTATTTTTTACACTATGTTCTCCGCGATGCGGCGGACGCAGAGCTATACTTGACCCTGCTGGCCGACTTGCCCCGCTATTTCGCGCAGGCCGCCGAATGGGCGCAGACGCGCGCGACGGAGGGGCTGTTTATGACCGCGCCCGCGCTGGAACTCGTTTTATCGGAGTGCGAAACGCTTATATCCGAGCCTGTGCTCTCCTCCCTGCAAGACAGCTTTTCCGCAGATCTGGCGGCACTTTCGCTTTCGGAGGAAAAAGTAACGGAGCTGACGGAACGCCACGCGGCACTTTTGCGCGACGCCTATATTCCCGCCTATCAAGATTTGGCGCAGGTTTTGCGCGCGCTTGCGCCGCTCTGCCGGGAGGGCAAGCAGAGCGGATCCGGCGCGGACGCGTGGTTTGCCCGCGCGCTGGCGCGGGAAGCGGGCGCGCAAATCTCTCCCGCGGTCGCATTGGAGCTGTTGGAAGCGAGGGCGGAGTTGCTGTATTTCGGATTGGAAGGCCTGTACATCCTGCACCCCTCGATACCCATTCCGCCGCCGCTGTCGGCGGGCAGACCCCCGGCGTCGGACGCAGTCCTGCGCTTTGCGGGCGCGCACGACACGCTGCCCGCGCTGCTCTATATCCCCGGCACCATAGACGCGCCCGCGGGCCATTTCGCCCTGCGCGAGAGCGGCAGTGCAAGCAGCCTGCTTTGGGCACACGAGAGCGCCCACGCGGCGGATTATATCGGCGCCATGGAAAACCCCGATATCCCCCTCTTCCAAAAGACCCTCTCCTTCGCCGCAGTTTGGGAAGGCCGGGCGCTGGCGACCGCGCAGGCCGCAACCGCCCACTTGGGCGAGACGGATAAGGACGTCTATCTGATGGCCTTCTATTTCGAACGCTATGAGGACATCTGCGGCGCGATTGCAAGCATTCTGGTCAATGCATTCAACTATGACGCCAACGCCCTGCGCGCCTACCTGGCCGAACGCGAGATGGAAATCTACACAGATTTCCTCTACGCAATGGCCTTGGACAACCCCCTCCACTTTCTCCGCTACGCCATAGGCTACGCGCAAATCATAGCCTTAGAGGAGACAGGCACCCCTCTGCCCGGAATTCTGGGGCCGCCGTAGGGGCGCCGCGTCTCCTATGGAGCCGCCTAATATCGTGCCCTTCCGAGCAAGAGAAAAGATTGCGTCGGAGCTGGCGAACCCACCCGCGAACCCGAACCAAAGGAGCCATCCATGAAACACGCCAGAACCTGCCTTATCTGCCTTCTGCTGGCTTTCCTGACGGCCTGCAACACAACCCCGCCCTCCGCAAGCAAGGAATTCACCTCCAAAATCACGCAAATCCAAACAACACTCCGCCCGCTTTCGGAGATTGAGCTGACGGAAACGGTTGAATGGCGTGGGTCTTGCAGCTCCAAGCAAATCCTTTTGTGTTCCAAAGGGTTCTATTACTACTATGATATACTGAATGGAGAGAGCACTTCGTCCGCAATCAGATATTACAACGGTACAGGAAGAGCCATGGAAGTTCCTGGTTTAGAGGGTTTTGTCGGTTACCATTCGCGCAACGGAGCCATTTATGGACGATGGGGAGGACTATACAGAGTCAAAGGCAAAACGATTACTTTAATCAATGAGATGGCCTATAATCCATTCTTCTCGGAAAAATATATCTATTTCAGCGGCGAGGATGATGTGGGATGCCCCGTGATTTACAGGATGGACTACAATGGCAAAAACCTTGTGCAAGTGGCCAAGCTCAATGATCATAAAGTTTTTAACTTCTTACGATTCGCCGTCTATGATGGAAAGATATGGTATGAGTTTATTGACCAACTGATCCCCGGATCTTTGCAACATACGCTTGCTTCCTATGATATGAAAACAAAAGAGGTTATTGAGTTTGATTGCAGCGTGGGCGGATTGTTCTACCAAGGAACTGTATTGTTCAACAATGGGTACTTGTATTACGTAGATAGGGCAGATAATCATAAATTGTACAGGTTGAATTGTAAAACATACGACAGAGAGCTTGTTTGCGACACGTTTGTAGGGAGTTTCAATTTCTTTGGTGGCTATATCCTGTATGTAGCGGATGGTTCTTTTGGAGGAAGAACGCTGTATAGAATGAATGAAAATGAGAACAAAGCGATTCTATCTGTGGAACAAGTGGGGACAGGCAGCCACCTTGAGATTATTCAATGCGAAGAAGGACGCATTTTTGTCAAAAACAGTGGAGGTTCGTTCTATATGTGCTTAGCCGAAATCGACATAGACGGAAACATACTCCGAACGATACATGAAAAAGATCTGCTTAACTGAGAACTTCCTGCAAACTCCCACACAACCCGATTGACAAACGCCCCAAAACAGCATATCCTACACTCGATATACTATGATAGGAACAACCCATGCGCGTTTACAACACCCAAACCCGAAAAAAAGAGGAGCTCATTCCCGGCGTCCCCGGCGAGATTCGCATGTATGCTTGCGGTTCCACGGTCTATGATTATTTTCATCTGGGCAATGCCCGCCCCTTGATCGTGTTCGACACTCTGCGGCGATACCTGGAGTTTCGCGGGAACCGCGTGACCTATATCCTGAATTTCACCGATATCGACGACAAGATGATACAGCGCGCTAATCGCGAGGGCATCACGGTCGCCGAATTGGGCGAGCGCTTCATCGCCGAGTTTTACCGCGACGCGGACGCGCTGGGCATACGCCGCGCCACGCAGAACCCGCGCGCCACGGATCATATCGCCGAGATTATCACGCTCATCGAGGGCCTGATCGCAAAGGGCCACGCCTATGCAACCGAAGGTGGCGACGTATATTTTGACGTGCGCAGCTATCCCGCCTATGGCAAGCTTTCGGGGCAGAACATCGACGACTTGGAGAACGGCGCGCGCGTGGACAGCACCGAGGACAAGCGCGACCCGCTGGACTTCGCGTTGTGGAAAGCGCAAAAGCCCGGCGAGCCCGCTTGGGACAGCCCCTGGGGCATGGGAAGGCCCGGCTGGCACATCGAATGCTCCGCCATGAGCATGCGCTATCTGGGCGAGAGCTTCGACATCCACGCGGGTGGGCAGGACCTCATTTTCCCCCACCACGAGAACGAAATCGCCCAGAGCGAGGCTTATACGGGCCGCCCCTTCGCGCGCTACTGGATGCACAACGGTTATATCAACATCGACAGCGAGAAGATGAGTAAATCCAAGGGCAATTTCTTCACGATGCGCGAAATCCTGAAATTCTATGCCCCCGAAGTCGTGCGCCTGTTTATGCACAGCGTGCACTACCGCAACCCCATCAATTACAGCACGGACAATATGGATCAGGCGAAGGCGGCGCTCGCCCGCCTGCAAACCGCGCAGACCCGCCTTGCGGACGCACCCGTAGGGGCGGATACCATCCGCCCGTCGGAAACAGTGTTTCTTTCTGATTTGAACACCCTCCGCGCTCGCTTCGTCGACGAAATGGACGACGACCTGAACAGCGCCGCCGCCCTCGGCGTGCTCTTTGAAATGGCGCACGCCATCAACATCTTTGTCTCCGAGCCCCGCAGTGTTGCAGCCCTGACCGAGACCAAAGCCATCTTCGGCGAGCTCTGCAATGTCCTCGGCCTGCTGCAAAGCGCCGCGGAGGAATTCCCCGCCGCCGCCCTCGCGCTTTTGGAAGAGCGCAAAGCCGCCAAGCAGGCCAAAAACTGGGCGCGCGCCGACGCCATCCGCAGCGAACTGAAAGGGCTGGGCTATGCGGTGGAAGATGCGCCGCAAGGGTCGAAGCTGAAGAGAAGTAATAAGTAAGAATGCAGAAGGCAGAGAGGGGTTTGAGAGATAACAGGTAATAATGCAGAGGACAGAGAGAAGTTCCGGGCAAAGACAGTTGGTATAATCATCCTAACGCATGTTCATTGTATGAAGTTTCTCTGCATTCTGCATTATTACTTGCCCTCGCACCATCGCATTACATAAAAATCAATCAAAGGAGATCACCATGAACCTACTCCCCATACTCCTGCTCGTCATAGGCCTGTATGTCCTCGCCGGCGCCATACGCGGCAAGGGCCGTCTCTTTCAGGCGGAACACATCAAGGAAAAATTCCAGGCGAGCTTCAAAAAGATCCTGCGCGCGCTCTATCTCACGCTCGCCGTCCTGATGCTGCTGCAATTCGCGATCTCCGTTATGCCGGGCTTCCTCTATGACGCCCGCTATACCTTTAAGGAGCCCTATACGGATGAGAAGACGGGCATCATCCACCCGGCGGGCGAGGCGTATGAATTCACCGCCGAGCAGATAACCGAGATCCTCGCGTCGCCGACCCCCGACCCCGACGCGACCCCCGACCCGGATGCCACGCCGCAGCCCGTCGAGGACATGGGTCTGGGCAGTCTCTGCATGCCCGCGGCGACAGCACCGGAAGCCACCCCGGAGCCGCCCTATAACGAGAGAATCTTCACCAAGAACGAAAAGCTCTCCTTCCTCACGCCTGAACTGCTGCAAGGCGTCAATCTGGGCATGATGATGGCGTCACTGGTTATCCTGGCCGGCATCTTTGTTATGATCCAGGTGATGACGGACAAGGAAAAGCGGCGCGAAGCACAGGCGGAAGCCACGAAGAGATCCTCCGGTATGCCCAGCGCGGCGTTCGAGTTCGACAAGGAAGACGGGAAGTAATACCCCCCCCCATATGAAACAAAAAATCCCCGGCGGGCTTATTGCCCTATGGGGATTTTGTTGTATGGTGGGCCCTCAGGGACTTGAACCCGGGACTACTCGATTATGAGTCGAGTGCTCTAACCAACTGAGCTAAGGGCCCTCGTGGGGAGTTAAGAGTGAATAGTGAATAGTTAAGAGTTGCGGTGGAAATTCCTGCGGGATTTCTATAATAAAACTTCAACCATAACTCTTCACTCTTAACTATTCACTTTTAACTCCGAAAAGCGCACCCGGCAAATCGGAGACTTACCGGGTGATACGCGCTTGGTGACCCCTAGGAGAATCGAACTCCTGTTACCGCCGTGAAAGGGCGATGTCTTAACCGCTTGACCAAGGGGCCGTCTGCGTAGTTCCCGAAAAAAGTTGGTAGGCAACAAAGAAAGGCGAGAGCGCGCTTGCAAGCGAAGCCTTTCGACTTGCCGTGACTTTTTTCGGCAAAGGAGGAGCGACAGAGCGTATGAGCGGTGATTTATGCAATAAATCGCCGCGAACGTAGCGGAGTCCGCTCCGACGTGGTCGGGGTGAAAGGATTTGAACCTTCGACCCCATGCTCCCAAAGCACGTGCGCTACCGGTCTGCGCTACACCCCGACACGCACAATCGCATGCGCGACTGCCATATGATACAGTATGCGGACGGCGCTTGTCAATATTTTTTGCAAATAAAAACATGCCAAATGCATGAGTGAACGAAGTGCAACCTCAGTAGCGCCCCGTCCCATCTAAATCTTCACCTTGCGTCCGCGTTGGTGAATTGCCAGTTCACTCCCTTTTGTGCGGTGATTCGGTTTGTGCCCCATGCGGCCAGCTCTTCGTTCAGTTGCGCAATCGTCGGGATGCGCCGCCGACCGAGACATTGAATCGATAGGGCCGACAACTCCAGCTCCGCAATGTTCAGCCAGGATCCGTGCTTCGGGGTGAAGTGGATTTCCAGCCGCTGCGACAGGCGGAACGCTTCCTCCGGCGCAAATGTTTCATAAAGCGAAGAAATGGCATGCGTGTTGAGATTGTCCACCGCTAACACCACCTTCTCTTCGGTTGGATATTGCTTGTCCAGCAACCACTGTATTTGATTCGCCCAGTCCTTGCGCATCCGCTGCGGGAGCGCCACCGTGTGCCGCCACCCCGCCAACGCCTCGGTGAACATGAAAATCGAGCAGGTCCCCTTCCGTTCGTATTCGCAATCATACCTCTCAATATGATTGTTTTCGCTCATGGGGATGGGTTCGCGCCGCGCATCCAGAAGCTGATAGGGCTTCTCATCCATGCAGACAACGGGGCAGTCCGCATCGTATGGCCGCTCATATACCGCCAAAACATCCTTCATGCGGGCAACAAACTTGGCATTCTGCTTGGGCGGTATGCACAACATCTTCCTCAAATGAGACTTATATTCCGTTTTTATAAAAGACGGCTGACCGTCATGCGCGAAAGACTGTCCATCATGCCCAGCTCCACGCTTTTCTTCGCCAAAACGCGGATCGACCACCTTGCATACCCCTTCGGCGGTTCACTGTATGCCAGCGCAATGATGCGCGCCTCGACGTCGCCGGTTACTTTGGCAGGTACAGGCGGGTCTCGCGCTTCTTGCGCTGTAAAAACGATGCAATACCCGGCGCGGATCCTCATCCAAAAAGATAACATTGTCTTCCATTGTGGCATGTCCCCGTCGGTTTTCTTTGGAGCATATCATGTCTTGAGTTCCGTGTCAGGATTTGGATGGGACGGGGGTGTAGGGGCGCGCATTGCGCGTCTGAGATGCGGAAAACGAGCAATTACGGACGGTCAATGAGCCCCTGCAATTAATCCGGCGTCTTATCCGGCACGGTGCCGTTTACCTTGATCAGAGTGGCCCACATATAGCCCTTATAGCTCGTGCCTGCCACGGTCAGATAGTAGAACACCTTGCCGTCTGATCCGGTTTCTTTATATTCGATATACACGACTTGGCCCGCATAAAATTCCTTGATCTTGTTGCTGTCGTCCGCTGTGGTCGGCGCGCTGCGCAATACGACCGTGGAGTTCAGGGTGCCCCGCACCGTGTTCGGGGGAGCTTCCGGCTCCGGCGTTGCCGCCGCGCCCAGCTGCCCGTTCAGCTTCACCATATCTTTGCGGATATACCCATAGGTGTTGTCCGAGTTGAGCTTCAAAAAGTACCAGCCGTTCACTTCGGTATAGATGGTCAGGCTCGTTCCCTTTTTCAGTCCTTTTTTCACGACGGCATATTCCGTGCCGGGACCCTGGCGCATGTTCACATCGCCCTTGCTCAGCTCGCCGCCCGTCGCCTTGTTCATCATATCGGCGGAGGGCGTGGTCATCACGCCGCTCGGCACTGTGGGCATGGGCGTATTCGTCACCTCGGGCGCCGGCGGTGTATTGGTCATGGAGGGGATGTCCATCCCCGGTGTACCCTGCCCGTACGGGTCGGGCGTGTCCTCTAAGTCAGCGTACGGATCCTGCGTCGGATCCGGCGGCGCCTGCGTGGGAAGGGTCGGACCCGGCGTCTCCAAGGCGTCTCCCCTATCTTGCGGCGCGCAGGAAAAAATCGCAATCAGCAGTATGGCGATTATGATGACCAATAGAACGGATAGCACCAAATATCCCTGCGTTGTCACGCGATAGCGTTTTTTCGCCATTCCCGCGCCTCCTTAATAGTCTGCGTGCCGACAATCTCCTTTGTCGGATAGTTTCACATGCTCTATGATACTGTAGCTTGCATGAAAATTCCAGTTTTCACGCGACTGTTCGTGATTTATTCATGGAAATTTTTCCGTGTGTTAACTTTTCATATAATAATAGACTTACGGATGTAAAAAAGGCGCGAAAAAAGAATAAAAGAAATGTTGCAAATCCATTGAATATTCGTGTCGCTTCTGCTAATATACTATTATAATTTTCATATTGCAATCACAATTTGTTCCCATTAGGAATCTTATGTTAAAAGTCACCGTTCTCTCTGCCGATGCCGCGTTGCTGGAGGGACTCACAACCAGTGCCGCCGCTCTTCCGACTGTTACGGGGTTCTCTGTCCTTACGGATTTGAACGCCGGTTTTGCGCGTCTCTGTGCCGCCATGCCGGATATTATGCTGTTGGATCTGGCACTGCCGGGCGCGGATCCCCTGTCTGTGCTGGAGTTCTTCGAGAACGCGGATTTTGAAAAATCGCCGCTGCTCTTCGCGCTTACGAACTATGTCACGCCGCAGTTTCTGCGCTTCACCAAGGGCATCGTGACCTATTTCTTCGTCCGCCCCATCGCGCCCGCCGTACTGCTCTCACATATATCGCAGATCACGGCGCTGCAGTCGGGTGCCACGCCCGCGCCGTCGGTGAACGCGCGCAAGACGGAGCGGGTGGCCGCAAAGCTGCTGCAAAATCTGGGCGTATCGCCGCACTTGCAGGGTTATCGCTTTCTGCTGGAAGCGGTCAAAATGGTCTGCGCGGCGGATAACCTCACGAAATTGCGGGTGATGGGCGATATCTATCCCGCCGTCGCGGAAAAATGCGGCTGCTCGGTCGCCGTTGTGGAGCGCGGCATGCGCCATGCCATCGCGAGCTCCTGGATCTTTGCGGATATCGGATGTCTCCAGGCGCATTTCGGCTATACCGTGGACGCGGCGCGCGACGTCCCCAGTAATTCTGCGTATATTTTCACCGTGGCGGCGCATGTGCGGGCGAAGATGCGGGAGCAATCGTAGGGTAGGGGTGCAATATATTGCGCCCTTACGGATTCAAATAAAGGGAGGACACAATATGTTGCACATACTCCTGTGCGGTGCAAGCGACGCCCTTCGGGCGGAGTTTGCCGCCGCATGCGCGCGGGACGGCAACTGCGTGCTGTTGACGGAGACCGAGCTCAGCAATGCCAATGATGCGGACGCGGTTGTGTTCTTCCACGCGGCTACCGAGCGTGAACAGGCCTGTCTCGCGAACTCGGGCAGTTCCGTGCTCTATATCGCGCCGCCGGACTTGCCCCCGAGCCCGCTCTGTTTTTGGGCGCAGGATGTGATGCACGGGGAACCTGACTGGGAGCGCGCCCTCTTTCGTCTCAAGCGCATGTGCGGGATAGATGCCGCCCAACCGCTGCAATTGGACGCAATGATTGCGCATGTGCTGCGCGAACTGTCGGTACCCGAGCGGCAATTGGGCTTTATGTATATACGCATCGCCATTGAGATGCTCCTGCAAGCGGACAGCGCGCCCCTGCATCTATCCCAGGATATCTATCCCGCTCTGGCTAAGGTGGGTGCCAGCACGCCGCGCATGGCCGAGAAATGTGTGAACCATTCCGTCTTCTGTGCGTGGAAGGACGGCGATGTAAGCGTACAGCGTGCCTTCTTCGGATACAGCCGCGAGGAGAGAGCGGACGCGCCGACGAACGCCGCGTTTCTATACGCGGTGGCGGAGCGGATACGCTTATTTTTGCTGCATGTGTTGCCGGAGAGGTAGGGGCGCGATATATCGCGCCCTGCACCGGGTTTCATATGCTCCATCATAGGCGCCGCGTCTCCTGCGGAGCCGCTTAATATCGCACCCCTACCCCGCAAACTCCCCTCGCAGCGCATACACGCAGATCCCGACACTCTCGCGCAGGAAATTGTTGAAGGCGATGTAGGGATAGTCGCGGGAAGCGAGACCGGGCATGGGCAGACCTATGCCGTTGGCTACGCGCCCGGCGCGGTATACGTGGAAACCCGTGGTCACATAGGCGAGACGCAGGGACGCCGCGTCCTCCCCGTAGTGCGCGTTAAGCACTTCTATGGAAAAGGCGAAGTTTTCGGCCGTGCTGGTCGCCCTGTCCTCTTGTATGATGCGCTCGGGCGCGATGCCCCTGACCTCAACCAGATATTTCTCCATGGCGAAGGCCTCCGTGACCGTTTCATCGGGGCCCTGTCCACCCGAGACAACGACGATACAGTCCGGGTGTTCTATCAGATAGTCCGCCGCCACATCCAAGCGCGACCTCAATACGAAGGAGATACGGTCGCCAAAGCGCAGGCCCGCGCCCAGCACGATCAGCGCGTCCGCTTCGACCGTATCTTCATCGCGTACGGCCGAGATCATCAAGATGCCGCAAACCGTCAAAATCACCAGCGCAAGGCAGAGCCCGCCCGTCATCGCCCACTTCATCAGCGCGCCGAAGCCCCGCGTCATTTTGGGGAGGAAGAGTCCGAGCGCCAGAAGCGGCAGCCCGAAAAAGGCGGGCAGGATGACGCCCAGATTGAAGTTGGATCTGGTGAAGACAAAGATCGTGTCGGCAACGAGCGCAAGCCCGGCGAGGATGAGGAGGATGCGGAGGAATTTCATGGGGTGGGTCCTTTCGGGGTATCAAATACTCTGGCATGGGCGCGGCGTCTCCCGTGGGAGACGCCCATATCGCGCCCCTACAAATTAACACATGCATGTAAAAGGCTTGCATTATGGTAATGAATTCGTATATTATTAGGATAGCGGCAAGCTGTCGCAAATCATATTAAGGAGTGACGAAAATGGGGCTGTTTGACAAGAAATTCTGTGACATCTGCGGAGACAAGATAGGACTCTTGGGCAACCGCAAATTGGACGACGGCAATATGTGCAAGGACTGCGCAAAGCTCCTCTCGCCATGGTTCAGCGATCGGCGGAGGAGCACTCTGGCGGACATCAAAGCGCAGCTCGCCTATCGCGAGGAGAACAAGAGCGCGGTCTCGGGGTTTCGCGTTACCCGCAGCCTGGGGCTGGGGACAAAGGTGCTGTTAGACGAGGACGCCGGCAAGTTTGTTGTCTCCGGCGCGCGGCGCTGGCAGGATGAGAATCCCGATGTGCTGGACTTTTCGCAGGTCACCGGTTGCAATATCGACGTGCAGGAGAGCAAGTCCGAGGAGAAGCGCAAGGACGCGGAGGGCAAAATGGTGAGCTACAACCCGCCCCGCTATACGTATTCATACGATTTTTATGCCGTGATTCACGTGAGCAGTCCCTGGTTTGACGAGATACGCTTCCGCATCAACAGCAGTTCTATTGAAGTGAAGCCCACTTACACGCCGTCGGGCAGCATAGCCATCGGCGGGTTCAGACTGCAATCCGGTGGCGGCGGCAGTCATGACCCGCGGCAGAATGTCGAGTATCGCGAATGCGAAGCGCTCGGTGAGGAGATCAAACAGGCGCTCATACAGGTACGGCAGGCGGTGCGCCAAAACATCGCCGCCGCCAACGCGCCGAAGGTGGCGCGGGCCTGCCCCGCTTGCGGCGCGACCTGCGTGCCGGATGCGGCAGGGCGCTGTGAGTATTGCGGGGCGGCAATGCAATAGGGCGTGACGGCAAGCTTCGCTTGTCGTCACGGATCGCTGCGGCGGGTTTCCCATGCGGCTGTGCACTCAGACTTTCATCTGTCGCGCACAGCCGCATGATAGGTATGATTTCCGGCGTACACGCCGCCGGAAATCATGGATTAAAGCTGGTGGGTTTTTTCTATGTTGGTACGTGGAGCTTTGTAGGGGCGGATAGTATCCGCCCGGTTCGCGCCTTATCGATACCCCAATTCTCTTTCCAATGCTAAAATCAAATCGACATTTGCTTTCTGGAATGTGTTGAATTTTGCCCGGACTTTCCCGTCATCCTCCGAGTAGGGAGTGTACCAGTCGCAGGCTTCGAAAAACGCTTTGACTTCCTTGTTCCTCGAAAAGATTTTGCCCGAGAGGGCAAACATGCCGTTGCGGAGTATGGAGAGCTCATACGCGCTCTTTCCGATCAGTTCCTCGCGCGTATAGAGCCTGTTCTCTCCCTCCAACACGAGTTGTTCCAATTCGTTGACCGGTTCGGGCGTGGCGGGCGCGGGCGTAACGGGTACGGGCGTCGCGGGCGGAAGGGTTGCGGGCTCGCTTATTGCCGCCGTCGGTTCGGGCGTGCCTGCTTCGGGGGTCGTGGAAGGATTGTTGCTGCCCTTTCGCGAGAAGATGAGGATGAGAACCAGCGCGATCACGATCACCGCAATCGGAATCAGATACCAAAACTTACGCAACATCGAACCGCTTATCTCCCAAAAGGGCCGGGGGCTATCCTCGCCTTGCCCTTGGGACGGCGCGCCCGCGGGGGTTCCGCACGCGATGCAGAAATTGTCCTCGTCTCCCAAGGGGGTATTGCAGTTTTTGCAGGCTCTCGCCGGGGCGGGAGGGGGAGGGGCGGGCATTTCGCGCGCCGCCGCCGTCTTTCGAATAGCCCCGCATGCTTCGCAGAACCTGTCGCGCGCGTCAAAAACGTATCCGCATTTTTCGCAAATAATCGTCTCCATATTTCGCCCCATTTTCTATTTGTTCTTGTCCGAAACTCTAACAGAGTTTTTGCGCAATGTCAACGGAAAACGATTACATGTTTTCATAATGCGTCCAAAGGCTGAGTATCTTGACGGTCTTTGTTTCCTCCATAACCTCATAAACTAAGCGATGCTTGATATTAATCCGACGGGAATATGCGCCCTGCAAGTCGCCCACAAGTTTTTCATGGGGCGGCGGATTTTGGTACGGGGCCGTGCGGATCAGATCGATCAGCGCTCTCGCCTTGCTGTCTAACTTGGCGGATTTCAGCTTGGGAATATCCGCCGCCGCCCTCTTGGTATAGACAATGTTATACATCACCAATCTGCCTCGTCCTCGGAAAGACAGTCCGCTATGGGCGTGTGCAGGCCCTCAACGATCTTTTCTTTCATGCCGGGTACGCTGCAGATTTGAAGCGTTACCATCAAGCCGTTGTAATCTTCCTCGCTCAGCACAACGGCATTGCCGTCCTTTGTGCTGATATTCACCGGCTCATTGTATTTGATGGTCTGCTCCAATATCCCAAAGATATTTTTTCTGAAATTCGTGATGTTTGTGTTTACCATAAACGCCACCTCCTTTGCGTACATGATAGTGTACGCTTGTGGTTCTGTCAATAGTATACGCGGCAGCGCCGAATAAAAACGGATATTTTGCGCAAACTGTCTCCGTATAAACAAAATCAGAGATATGGAGATATGGAATCTATGGAAACGAAAACCAATATGCTGCTCAAGGTGACCGGCATTTTAATGATCATCGGCGGCGCGATCGCCATTATAGTCGGCATTATCGCCGTGGCGGGCGTGGGTCTCTTGGCCGCCACGCTGCGCGTCGCGTCCTGGATGCTGACCCTGGCCGCCCTGCTGTCTACGGTCGGCGCCGTGATGCAGTTGGTGGCGGGCATCGCCGGCGCGAAAAACGCGGCCAGGCCCGAGAAGGCCATGACCTGCATCGCGCTCGGCATCATCGTCGTCCTCCTCTCGGTCGCCGGGAATGTGCTCACCTGCATATGGACCCGCCGCTTTGACTTTTTGGGCTGGACTCTCGGCCTGGCGCTGCCCGCGGTTTATCTGATCGGCGCATTCCAGAACCACAGGCGGGCGGCATAAAACGCCGGGGGAACTTTTGGCATCCGGGGAGCAACTGCTTCCCGGGTGTTTTTATTTGCATGCGAATTGTAATGTAGGGTGCCGCACTAAAAACAGCAGCAAATACGTAATCACCCCCGACAAAAGAACAACCACCCAATCCATCGGTGCAAAGGCACAGGCACCTATCGAGGCGAAGAAGGGGCCGCTGCCGAAGCGGAAGAGCTCGCCGCCCATCATGACGAGTTCGCCTATGTACATGAGGATGGTGGTGGCGGCGGCAACCAGGGCGGGGAGGGCGCGGGAGAACAGGGGTTTTTTGAAATAGAGCAGGCTGCCCGTGTATACGCCCGCGGTCAGGCCGAAGACGATAAAGAATATGCCCATCAGCCACGCGGAGACGGGCGCGACTGTAATCTCGCCCGTGCGATAGAAGGCCGTGAAGCAGGCGAAGATGCAGAGACCTATGAAGGCGGTCACCGCTGCGCTTTGCAATAAGAGGGGCTTTCTTTTTTCATAATTCTGCTCACGTATCATCTTCCCGAAACCGTGGACGACGCCGATCACCGCGAGCACGATGAGGATCGCGATCAGATAAAAATGCAGTTTGAAGACGGGGCTATAGCGCGCGGCGAGCGCTTCGCCTATCGTTTCGCGAAATTCGATGGTCTGCATCACCTGCGGCGTCGCGATGCAGAGGAAGGCCTGAAAGGAGCCGATATTCGCCGCGCCTTCCTGCAGGCTGAATACGGTGACTTGCTCAAAGAGCATTTCCGTCAGCAAAAACATGCCCACGCCGAAGACGGAGATCACAGGCAGCGCAAGGCGTTTGCAGAGCTTCACCGCGAGGGGCAGCAGCGCGACCGCCAGAATCAGTGCGATGGCAATGGGCGTATAGGGGATTACGTATTTGGGGTAGTCCGTCGCATGCACATAGCCGTCGCGGATGTATGCCGACAGAATCTGTACACCCATCCAAAGTGGATAGAAGCACAATAACAGGATGCTGCCGAGTGACAGGAAATAGAATTGCTTGCTTGTGAAGTGTTCTTTCATGGGGTCTCCTGATTCTCTATTATGGCCTGAAAATCTCGCCGTTTACAATGCGCAATTCAGTGGTTACGGCTGAAACATCGTCACGTAAATAGAGGTTGTCCCTATAATCGGTGCGCGTGATCACGAGTTTCCCTTCGCCTATCAGCATCTGCCCGTCATCGATATACAACCGATAATTGTAGGTCCCGCGGTCTTCCAACATGTATAGTTTGCCCTCCGCGTAATCATAGACAATCACCCGTTCATCGATCATGCCGAAGCCATAGCTAACGGTCGCACAGAATTCGGGCTTGCCGTCGTTGGTCAGATCCGCCAGAAATACGTTCCAGACGGGCCAGCCCCCAAAAAGTGCTTCGCCGTTGGCATATAGTTCCACCACTGTCCATGTAAAGACAACACCCGGAAACTCGGGCAGGGTCAGTTCGCGGCGGTCATTCCACGGCATATCATTGTCCATAAAATAATCCAGCCACTCCCGCGTCTCATATTGCGCGATTTCGGTAATCCCGAGAAAGGCGTCGAAAACCAGCCCCGTTGACCCGTTCAGATGCAGGGGAAAGCGTTCGCCGCTCGCGTTGCGCATGATTGTGCAGCTTGTATAGCCGTCCGCGTCCAGCACGACCGTCAATGTATATTCGCCGCCGATATCGAATAGGTGGATATCCGGGTCGCCATTCACGTGGACATGCGCATAGCCCTCAAAATCAGCGACCGTCAGGTTTGGCGCCTTTTGGGCCAAATTCCGCAGGATTTCGAGGGTCAGGGCTTCGCCCTCCGTTGTTTCGCTGTTTTTCATGCCGTTTGCGCGATAGGTATAGACCAAGCCGGTTTGTGTGAACATTAGGTTTGTCGCGATCAGGGTCAGAGTATCCCCGCCGTCGGAGACGGCAAACGTGCAGCTCGCCCCGCTGCCGTGGGTTACGGTCAGTTTGTCGCCGTTCACCTCATAGCGTCCCATATCAAACAGGGCAAGACTGCTGATCATGGGCTGGGACAACTGCGCGTTGCCGTTCTCGTAGAGTGTGACGAATGGCATGTACATAAAGGCGTCTTCGCCCTCCAGCACATAGATCTGTGGCGTTTCGTGCAGGGTGAAGGGGTCGTTTTTATCCGCCTTGCAGCTCGCGAACGCAAGGCAAACAAGCGCTGTGCAAAGTATGATACAGATTGTTTTTTTCATCGGTTTATCCTCCTGTGGCATTGGTGATGATGGTGACGGCTATGGCGACCAGCAGCGCCGCGAAGCAGATGGCGGACGCTACGCTCAGTTTTTTGTAGGACAGGATGTTCTCAATCCGCAGCCTCGTCTTTGCGCCGCCAAAGGCAGAAGCGTAATAGGTCTTTCCGGCGGCGCAGGAGAGGAGGGTGGCGGCGAAGGCCTTTCGTTCCGCGTCGGGCAGCTTTTTCAGCACGCCCGCGTCGCAGGCCAATTCCATATCGGCGAAGAAATATTTGAGGAAGACCCAGGCTAACGGGTTGAACCAGTGCAGGCAGGCGGTGACGATCGCGATCACGCGCCAAAGGTTGTCGCAACGGCGGATATGGATGCGCTCATGCGCGAGGATATAGGGCAGATCCGCGTCCGCAAGGGTTGCGGGCAAAATGATTTTCGGGCGGAGGATGCCGTATACAGCCGGGGTCAGAACCCGGTCGGAGCGATAGATGTTCCCCTCCACATGTTGCGCGTCTTTCAGAGCGGATTTTGTGAAGATATAGAGCAGCACGGCGCAGAGCAGGGCCGCCGCCGCGACAATGGCCCAGACCGCGCCCGCGACGCGGAAGATGCCCGCCAGGAGGTCGGTTTTGTATACGAGGGGGCGGTAGCTTTGGGCGGCCTGTATGGAGTTGGTGACCGTCCACTGCGGCAGGCCCGGCACCGGTTCCCAAACGACGATGGTCTTCGTCGCAACGCGGGAGAGCAGGCTCAGCAGGCTGTATTTGTTGGACAGGCCCACGGGTATCCAAAGGCGAATGAGGGGCAGCAGCCAGAGCAGATAGACCCCCAAGCGCGGCAGGGCGCGGATGAGGCGCAGAAGCAGCACAATCAGCCCGGCGGCGGCGCCGAGTATGCTGGCGTTCAGAACCCAATAGAAAATCCTGTCCATTATTCGGCCCGCTCAATCAGCGCCCGCAGTGCCGCGACTTCCCCGGCGGAGAGCGCTTCATCGGCAAACGCGGCGAAAAAGGCCTGCTTGGAGCCACCGAACAGCCTTTCAATCAGGGTTTTGGTTTCGGCTCTCTGTATTTCGTCCCGTTTGAGGACGGAGTGGCAAATGAAACCCGGTTCCTCCCGGCGCAACACGCCCTTCTCAATCAGCCGCTTGATCACGGTATAGGTCGTGTTTTTGTTCCAGTCGCAAAGCGCGGCGGCGGCGATGCTGATATCCTTGGCCGAAATCGGCTCCCGCTCCCAAACGATCTCCATCAGCCGCAGTTCGGCGTCGTAAAGTTTGTCCATGATTACCTCCTGACTACTCCGATAGTCTGGCGCTATACTATCACGATAGTCTGCGCCTGTCAAGGGTTTGTATGGTGGATATCCGTCGTCAGATGCCGGACGGATGATAACGATTATGTTCCCCCTTTCCTTTTTTACTTCTTTCATATAAAATAATAAGATCGTGCCCCGCGCGCGGTTATAGAAAACAATAGGAACAGATAAACCATGCCATTTCTCAACACCGACAATCTGCGGACAGACGAAATCTTCCTGCGTCTCGACCGAACGGCAGCCGCCAACCCCGAACGCGGTTGGGTACCTGCGTACCATTTCACCGTCTGCCGCGCGTCCGACGCGGCGGAGTTGGGCTTCTGCGACCTGCGCATCGGGTATACGGAGGGCTTGTATTACGGCGGGCATATCGGCTACACGATATATGCGCCGCACAGGGGCTACCATTATGCTGCCAAGGCCTGCCTGCTCCTGTTTGAACTGGCGCGCAGGCACGGCATGCCCTACCTGTATATCACCTGCAATCCCGACAACGCCGCATCGCGCCGCAGCTGCGAATATGCGGGCGGCAGCTTTGTAAACGTCGTCGATTTGCCGCCGGATAACGATATGTACGCCGACGGCGACCGCCAAAAGTGCGTGTATCGCTTTGACTTGTAAGGAGGGTTCGGATGAACACCGTCAAAAAACTGTTCCGCCACAGTCAGGTTTACGACCACGGCGGCACGGACGTGCTGTTTCTGCGCGCGATTCGGGAGAACGCGTCTTGGCACTATGCAAACTGTAAAGAGTATAGAGAAATACTCGACTGCCGGGGCTTCCATCCCGATACACTGCAAAGCTACGCGGATTTGGGCCGCCTGCCGCCCATTCCCACGCTCTATTTGAAGCAGGGCGCGCTGCTTTCCATCCCGCCGAAGAAATTGCGCCTGCAATCCACAAGCTCCGGCACCTCGGGCAAGCCCGTGGCGGTGGGCTTTGACGTGGGCGCGCTCGGCATGGGTGCAACGATGCTCTGGCGCCTGTTGCGGCGCCACGAATTGCTCTCCCTGCGCCCCGCGAACTATCTGATCCTGGGCTATCAGCCCGCCAAGCACAACAAGATGGGCGCGGTGCGCACCGCGCACGCCGCGACCTTCCTCGCGCCTGCGCTGCACAGGGAGTATGCGCTGGCGGATCGGGGCGGGGCCTACGAGCTGAATATCGAGGGCGTATCGCGCGCGCTGTTGCGCTACAGCCACAGCTCTGCGCCCGTGCGCATCATAGGCTTTCCGGCCTATTTCTACTTCCTGCTGCAAAAGCTGGAACAGGAAAACGTAAAGCTGACCCTGCCGCGTGGCTCCATGGTCTTCCTCGGCGGCGGCTGGAAACAGTTCGCGGCGCAACGGGTGGAGAAGACGGAATTATACCGCCTGGCGGAGGCGCATCTGGGCATACCCGACACGCGCTTCCGCGAATTCTTCGGCGTGGTGGAGCACAATGTACCCTATTTCGACTGCATCCACCACCATTTCCATGTGCCGATCTACAGCCGTGTCCTAATCCGCGACGTCCGAACGATGGAACCCGTGGGCTATGGCGAGCCGGGCCTGCTGAACCTGCTCACGCCGATTCTGAAATCCATGCCCTTAGTCAGCATTATGACCGACGACCTCGCCATCCTGCACGAAGGGCAAAGCTGCCCCTGCGGCAACCCCGCGCCCTGGTTTGAGATTCTGGGCCGGGCGGGCCTATCGGGCATCCAGACCTGCGCGGCGGGCGCGGGCCGCATATTGGAGGGCCTATGAATCTGATCCACGGCAAATTGGTATTATCCGCGCAGGAACGCGACGCCGTACTGGACGCGCTGGGCGGGATGCTCTTGGAAACCCTGCGCAAAGAGCCGCTGCCCCCGGAAATCGTATGGGACGCCTGCCAGGCTTTGGCGGACAGCGTTGGCGAACAACATATCCCGCTGCTGGCGCAGTTGGGCATTTCGGAGGATATGGCGTGCATCTATTTGCAAGAAGCCAAGGCCCTGCTGCAGCGGGACGCCCTGCGCAAACGCGTGGAAAAAGAACTGGTCGGGCTCCCTTCCGGCGAATGCCGCGAGACGGAGGGCTTACATATACGCGAAACGCGCATGCCCTTGGGCGTGCTCCTGCATATCGCCGCGGGCAACCAATACGGGCTGGCTTTTTACAGTATCATCGAAGGGCTTTTAACGGGGAACATCAATATCGTAAAAGTGCCGGGCGGGGACGACGGACTGACGGCGATGATACTGCTCGAGCTCCTGCGCATCGAGCCCCGTCTTGCAGAGTATATCTATCTCTTCGATTACAGCTCTCAGGACGAGACGGCCATGCAGACCTTGGTCGATAGCGCGGATGCAGTCGTCGTCTGGGGCGGGGACGCCGCCGTTTCGGCCCTGCGGCGCATGGCAAAGCCGAACACAAAGCTGATCGAGTGGGGCCACAAATGCAGCTTTGCCTATATCACGACCGATGGCATGCGGGACGAGCTGCTTATAGCCCTGGCGGCGCATATCGTGCGAACCAACCAGCTGCTCTGCAGTTCCTGTCAGGTGATCTATTTGAATACCGATTCGATGGACGAAATCTACGTGTTCTGCAAACGCTTTCTGCCTATCCTCGAACAGTGCCGCCGCGAGAGTGGGGAGGAGCTCCCCCTCGCCATACGGGCGCAGACGGGGCTGTTGACCTATACGCAGACCCTGCAAGCCTGCCGCAAACCCTGCCGCGTATTCACAGGTGCGCAACACGCCCTGCTGGCCTGTGAGGACGACGCCTTGGAAGCTTCGATCCCCTACGGAAACTGTGCTGTGAAGCGGCTGCCCCGCGCCAAGATTTTGGAGACCCTGAAACCGCGCAAGGGCCATTTGCAAACGGCGGGCCTGCTCTGCGCCGAAGCGGAGCGGGCGGCGCTGACGCAAACCCTGTGGCGCGCGGGTGTCTTGCGCGTGGCGCAGGGCGCGGATATGTCACAGCTGATCGAAGGCGAAGCGCACGACGGCGAATACGCGCTGCGGCGCTATGTGCGGGTGGTGTCGGCGTTTGGTACAGAACCGCATTAAAAGAAGCTCTTCAGATATTGTCGAACAGAGTCTCCATCTTTACATGCAGTACCTCGGCCAAGGCCTTTACCTCATAATCGGCAACAAAGCGGTTGCCCGATTCGATCCGTCCGATGGTGAGTCGGTCGAATTCGTATCCGGCCAGCTGCAACTGTTCCGAAAGCCCCTTTTGCGTGAGCTTTGCTTCCCTGCGAAACCTGCGGACATTCTCTCCGATGCTGTTCTTTTTGCCTTCATGCCAATAGATTTTCATAGCTGACTCCGCGATTAAGTTCTAAAGTTGCACATTGCAGCTTGATTCTACAGCGTGCGCATGTTACACTATGTTCTAAAGATGAACATACGGAGGGCTTTTATGCAAGGCTATGAAGAACTGTATTTTACTCTGTTTCAAGCTGTCACAGAGGCGATTGAATTGTTGAAGGAAGCACAGCAAAGAACCGAGGATATGTATATCCATATGGAGGAAGACGCGGAATCCGCATCGCAATCATAATTTTGCCGTTCCATCTTCCCTTTTCCCCGCGTTTCATATAAAATACAGGCATGAGAAAAAAGTCTTTGACAATCAAACTGGCTTTCCTTTCGGTGGGCGTGGCCCTGACCGCGCTTTGCATCGCTTGGATATGGGGCGTCTATATCGATATGACGGCGCTGCCGCACCTTGCAATGCCCGCGCTGCCGGTCGCGACCATCGCGCCCGCCGCCACGCCGCAAGCGATCCCGGCGCCCGCGTCCTATGGCGGGAGCGTCGCCCGGGTATATGCGATCACGGCGGACAGCGTGGATGTGGTGGTCGACGGGCGCGGCATCTTTGCCCTGCCGAGCATGGAGATGGCGGAAGAGATCATACAGAGCTATTATTACGGCGTCGCGTATGACTTGCAGGCCAACGAGCGGCTTCTGTCGGCGCATGTGGATACGCCCGTGCTGCTGCTGCCCGCGAGCGGCAAATACCCGCTGTTTTCGCCGGAAGAAGCATTGCAGAAGTTGCAGGCGGATCCCTCCCTGATCCCGGTGATAAAAACCGTGCACCGCGCACAAACCTTTGTGGGCGAGGTGGGCGCCGAAACGGTGCGCAACATGCCGCAGCTGCCGCGCGGCGCGCGCATCGTGGAGAGCTTCGGCGCGGGGCGCCGCGAACTGGTGTTTTCGGAGATCAGCTATCACGGCGGCGTGGAGATTAGCGTGCAGGAGAGCAACCGCTTCCTCGTGGGCGAAGCGGAGCCGCGCAGTGTGCGCATAGGCACTTTCGTCGGCTCCGGCAACGCGACCCCCCAGCGGGAAGAGGGTCCGCGTGGCAAACCCCTGCCGCGCGGCATGGATCTGCGCTATCCCGTCGCTTCGCCCAAGACCCGCACCCTGTTCGGCTTTCACGGCGGCGTTATGCAGTATGGGCTCGACGTCTATGGCGCGCCCGGCGCGCCCATACTCGCGCCGGAGGACGGCACCGTCATCTGGTGCGGCCCGCGCGGCGATTACGGGATGGTGATCGAAATACAGCACGGCGACTCGGGCTTTGTCTCGCGCCTGGCCCTCTGCCATAGCGTCAAAGTGGTGCTGTACCAGCGCGTCAAGCGCGGCGAAATCATAGCATTTCTCGGCCCCGCCTCCTACGGCAGGGAATCGTTTATGCACTACGAAGTGTTAGTGGACGGCGTGCCGTATAATCCGGTGTACTATTTATAATCGTAGGGGCGAGACATGCCTCGCCCGCGCGAATACCAACGAACCGTAGAGGTGGATATTATCCGCCCGCGCGAGTGTGGAGTGTGAAGTGTGGAGTTGCGGTAGGAATCGCAAGCGATTCCCGAATTACCTTCACTTTCCACTCAAATAAAAAGGAGCTTCGTATGAATCATATACTCGGTTATCATTGTACCCTCTGCAACGCAGAATTCCCACCCCTGCCCGAATTAATGACCTGCCCCCACTGCGGGGAGACGGGGATTTTGGATATAGTCTATGATTATGGCGTGGTGAAAAAGCATTTCAGCCGCGAGCGTTTGACGGGGAATCGGGACAACAGCATGTGGCGTTATGCGCCGCTTATGCCACTGCGCAGCCCCTCCGCAGGAGGGGCGGAAGGGCTTTCGGATTTTCTGCGCATCGGCTGGTCGCCGCTGTATAAGTCTTTGCGCTTGGGCGAAAGGCTGGGTTTGCGGACACTCTATATCAAAGACGACGGCATAAACCCCACCGCGTCATTGAAGGACCGCGCCAGCGGCGTAGCCGTCGCCAAAGCCTTGGAGCTGGGCTATGATACGATCAGCTGCTCTTCCACGGGCAATGCCGCCAGCTCTCTGGCGGGGAACGCCGCGCGCATGGGCCTGAAGACCGTGATCTTTGTGCCGCAGCGTGCGCCGCAGGGCAAGGTCGCGCAGTTGCTGATCTTCGGCGCGAATGTCATCTCCGTCGCGGGCGACTATCGCCAAACCTTCGAGCTGTCCAAGGCCGCCATCGAAAAATGGGGCTTCTATAACCGCAACGCGGGCATCAATCCCATACTGACCGAGGGCAAGAAGACCGTCGCGCTGGAGATCGCCGAGCAATTGCATTTTGCGCCCACCGACTGGGTGGCCGTTTCCGTGGGCGACGGCTGCACCATCGGCGGGGTCTATAACGGCTTCTATGATTTGTTACAGCTGGGCATGATCGAGCGCATCCCCAAAATACTCGGCGTCCAGTCCACGGGCTGCTGCCCCTTTGTGGATGCCAAGGGCGGCCCGCTGGTACCCACGCCCGAAAACACAATCGCGGACAGCATAGCCGTCGGCGTGCCGCGCAACCCGGTCAAGGCACAGCGGGCAGTAGCAAACAGCGGCGGCACATGGCTCGCCGTCACGGACGAAGATATCCTCGCCACCATGCGCCTGCTGGGTGCCGCCGAGGGCGTATTCGGCGAACCCGCGGGCGTCACTGCGGCCGCAGGCGTGGCGCGCGCGATAGAAACCGGCATCATACGCAGCAACGAAAGCGTCACCGTTATCTCCACAGGCAGCGGCTTGAAGGACGTGGCCAACGCTTTGCGGGCGGCGGGGGAGCCGTTCCTCTGCGAGCCAAGCTTGGAGGCGTTGGAGCGGAGCGGGCGGGTTCAATCGTAGGGACGATCGCATCGCCCGGGCGCCGATATATCGCGCCCTGCCGGAATACATAATAGAAAGGGGTTTGCAGATGCGGGAAATAAAAGTGAAGGTTAAGTGTGCGGATAAAGAGGTGGGCAGGGCTATATCGTATTGGTTGATTCATTTTCAAAAATGGGTGGCTATATGGATATATATTATATGTCCCCTCCATCTCCTTATAGGGATCTTATATCTTCTCCCTATCGATAGGATGTTTGATTTTTCTCGCGCATACTCCCAGCTGTTCATCGTCCTTTTCTTCTTGGGCGCAGTTTATCTCTTCCCTTTAGGCAACTATCAAAAAGCATACCGCAAACGCAACAGGATTGTCTATACCTTCCACGACGAGCAGATTGAGACGCAGAGCAAAGACACGCGAAGCGAATACGCATGGGCGTTTTTCGCAAAAGCGCACGAAACGCCCGCGGCGTTTCTGCTGGTGGACGGCCAGGATTTCGTCCACATCTTTCCCAAACGCTGCTTTGAAAGCGAGGTGGATTTGGATGCTTTCCGAGAGTTGCTGGTTCGCAAATTAGAGATGCTGCCATTGAAGCGGGGGAAACGGGCGGAAAAGGCATGATTGCAGTGTAGACGCAGGGTTGTGGCCATACAAACAAGCAACGTGAGAGCGTCCTTTTATTGATTCCCCCTTGACAAACGCAATACAAAAAACTAAAATAGGTTACACAATCAAATACAAAAATAGAGGAGCGAGGGGCAAGGTACGCGCGGCATTATGCGGGCAGGCATTGCGCGGAATGTGTTCGTCGCCGAAAGGGAGGTGGCATTGCCCTGCGCCTTGCCTTGGGGGCGGGGCTCAGTGCGCCGTCACTGTATGCGAAAATCGCATTGCGCTATTTGGAATGTTTCCGAATGGCGCGTTTTTATTATTTTACGGAGGTAACATTATGCAAGCAACCATACGCCTGCGCATGAGCGCGCACGACGCGCATTACGGCGGGAATCTGGTGGACGGGGCGCGCATGCTCGCACTGTTCGGGGACGTCGCGACCGAGCTCCTCATTCGCCACGACGGCGACGAGGGCCTGTTCCGCGCCTATGATATGGTCGAATTCCTCGCGCCCGTCTATGCGGGGGACTACATCGAAGCGACGGGCGAGATCATCGAAATCGGCAACACGTCCCGCAAAATGATTTTCGAGGCGCGTAAAGTGATCGCCCCGCGCCCGGACATCAGCGACTCCGCCTGCGATGTACTGGCGGAACCGATTGTCGTATGCCGGGCAAGTGGGACTTGTGTGGTGCCGAAAGCAAAGCAGAGGAAAGTGGAAAGATGAAAGAGGAAAGATAGAGTGGGCAGGGAACATGGAAATGCCTTAACTTTCCCCTTTCCTCTTTCCACCTTCCTCTTAATGAAAGGAGCTCCCATGGAAAAACTCATCATCACCGCCTGCATTTGCGGGGCGGAAGTCACGAAGGAACACAACCCGGCGGTGCCGTATACGGTGGCCGAGATTGCGCGGGAAGCCAAGAGCGCCGTTGACGCGGGCGCGGCGATTATACACTTGCATGTGCGCGAGGACGACGGCACGCCCACCCAGAGCGCGGCGCGCTTTGCCGCGTGCATTGCCGCGATTCGCGAAGTTTGCCCGGATGTGATTATCCAGACGAGCACGGGCGGGGCCGTGGGTATGAGCAACGAAGAGCGCTTGCAGCCCATCACATTGAACCCGGAGATGGCGACCCTGGACTGCGGCACCTGCAATTTCGGCGGGGACGATATTTTCGTCAACACCGAAAATACGATCATTGAGTTTGCCCGGAAGATGACAGCGCGGGGTATCAAGCCCGAGCTGGAGGTCTTCGACAAGGGCATGATCGATATGGCTCTGCGCCTGCACCGCAGGGGCTATATCGCCGATCCCATGCACTTTGATTTTGTGATGGGCGTGAACGGCGGCATCGCGGCAACGCCGCGCGACCTCGTGTTTATGGCGGGCAGCATACCGCCAAACAGCACTTGGACGGCGGCGGGCGTGGGCCGCGCGCAATTCCCCATGGCGACCATGGCCATCCTGATGGGCGGGCACGTGCGCGTGGGCTTTGAGGATAACATCTATTTGGAGAAGGGCGTACTGGCCAAGAGCAACGGCGAGCTGGTCGCCAAGGCCGTTCGAATCGCAAAGGAGCTGGGGCGCGGGATTGCGACCCCGGCAGAAGCGCGGGAGATTTTGGGGATGTGAGCGTAGGGTTAAGAGTGAAGAGTTAAGAGTTGCGGTAGGAATCGCAAGCGATTCCCCATATAATATTAGAAGGAATTTCTACTACAACTATTCACTCTTAACGCGATAAAGATTAGGAGTAAGCGATGATGATTGATGAGAAAACAGTAAAATATAAGAGCAAACGATTCGCTGTGAGAATCGTGAATTTGTATAGATTTCTCTGTGAGGAAAAGAAGGAGTATGTGCTTTCCAAGCAGTTGTTGCGAAGCGGAACAAGCATTGGCGCGAACGCTGCGGAAAGCAGCTATGCTATCAGCCGCAAGGACTTTCACAGTAAGCTTCGTATTGCACTGAAAGAATGTGCCGAAACGCTATATTGGATTGAGTTACTTTATGAGACGGGATATTTGGCAAAAAAAGAATATGAATCCATATGGGGTGATTGCGAAGAATTGCTTAAAATGCTGAACTCCGCAACAAAGACAATCGCACGCGGAAGTGAAGAAATACAATGATAAGAAATGCCAACGGCATTTCAACCAAAACTCTTCACTCTTCACTATTAACTCTTAACTGAAAAGGAGAACCACCATGACACAAAAAGGCAACAAATACGGCATCCACCGCGTAATCGCGCCCCAGGGCGTGCTGACGCAGGCAGCGCAGGTGATCGACAATGATATGGAGAAGCACTACTCCAACGAGATCATCTGCGATGTGATTTCGCTGAACGTGGATTCAGCGAGCTTTACGCAGATCAAGGGGGCCTGCGGCGGCGACCCCGAGAGGATTGCGGAGATGATTCTGGGCATCGTCGGGGAGCGCGGGAAGATGCAGAACCCCGTGACGGGCAGCGGCGGCATGTTTATAGGCCGCGTGGCCTATATCGGCGAGGATCTGGCGGGCCGGGATCTGAAGGTGGGAGACAAGATCGCATCGTTGGTCTCGCTCTCTATGACGCCGCTGAAGATCGAGAAGATCAAGCAGATCCATATGGATATCGACCGCGTGGACGTGGATGCGAAAGCCGTGCTGTTCGAGAGCGCGATCTATGCGAAGCTGCCCGACGATATGAGCGAAGCCCTCGCTTTGGCCGCGCTGGACGTGGCGGGTGCGCCCGCGCAGACCGCGAAATTGGTGAAGCCGGGCGACAGCGTGCTGATACTCGGCGCGGGCGGCAAGAGCGGCATACTCTGCTGCTATGAAGCGATGAAGCGCGTGGGGCCAACGGGCAATGTCGTCGCCATGATACGCCGCGCGGTGCAGGGCGAGGAGTTGCTGGCCCTGGGCGTATGCCATCACTATATCGTTGCGGACGCGACCAGGCCCGTCGACCTGCTCGAAAAAGCGCTGCTGGCGAACGGCGGCGCGGAATATGATATATCGATCAGCTGTGTAAACGTCGAGGTCTGCGAAATGTCGGCCATACTGCCCGTGCGCGACGGGGGGCTGGTCTATTTCTTCTCGATGGCGACGAGCTTCACGCGTGCCGCGCTGGGCGCCGAGGGCGTGGGCAAGGATGTGACGATGATCGTCGGCAACGGGTATACCAGGGATCACGCCGAGATTACCTTGCATGAATTGCGTGAGAGCGAGAAGATTCGCGAGTTGTTCAACGCTAAATACATTTAATTTGTAGGGGCGCGATATATCGCGCCCTGGTGGAATCAGAACTGCACCGGATGGGGCAGATTTAATGTGTTACAGGGCGCAATGTATTGCGCCCCTACGAATTCAATAAAGGAGCCACCTATGAACCGAACAATCTTCACCGACATCCCGGAATCCCAATGGAACGACTGGAAGTGGCAGCTGACGCACCGCGTCGAAGCTTTGGCGGAGTTGAAACGCTATGTGCAGCTCTCCCCTGCCGAGGAATTAGGCGTGGCACAGTGTTTGCAGAGCCTGCGTATGGCTATCACGCCCTATTATCTGTCCCTGATTGATTTGGAGAATCCGAACGATCCGGTGCGCAAGCAGGCAATCCCCACGGCGCGCGAATTGGATGTGGCGGCGCACGATTTGGCCGATCCGCTGCATGAGGACGGGGACGCGCCCGCGCCGCGCCTGACCCACCGCTATCCCGACCGCGTGCTGATGCTGGTCACCGACCAGTGCGCCATGTATTGCCGCCACTGCACGCGCCGCCGCTTTGCGGGGGCCACGGACAGCACCACGCCCGCGGCGATATTGGATCAGCAGATAGAATACATAAAGCAGCATCCCGAGGTGCGGGACGTGCTGCTCTCGGGCGGGGATGTGCTGACGCTCAGCGACAGCAGGCTGGAGAGTATCTTGCAGCGCCTGCGCGAGATTCCGCACGTGGAGATCGTTCGGATCGGCTCGCGCATACCCGTGGTGATGCCCCAGCGCGTGACGCCCGAACTCTGCAGTATGCTGAAAAAATACCACCCCGTTTGGCTGAACACGCATTTCAACCACCCCTGTGAGATCACGCCCGAGGCGGCGCACGCCTGCGCCATGCTGGCCGACGCGGGCATACCGCTGGGCAACCAGAGCGTCCTGCTGGCGGGCGTGAACGACTGTGTGCACGTGATGCGCAAATTGGTGCACGAACTGGTGAAGATGCGCGTGCGGCCCTATTACATTTATCAGTGCGACCTCGCGCGGGGGCTGGAGCATTTCCGCACGCCCGTCGCGAAGGGGATTGAGATCATCGAGGGCTTGCGCGGGCATACCTCGGGCTTCTGCGTACCGACCTTTGTGGTGGACGCGCCCGGCGGCGGCGGCAAGATCCCCGTGATGCCCAATTATCTGATTTCGCAGGGCGGCAAGCGCGTCGTCCTTCGCAATTTCGAGGGCGTGATCGCGGCCTATACGGAACCGGAAGCATATGCGGAAAGCTGTGACTGCGATGCCTGCGGCGGCAGACACAACAAACCCGCCCTTGGCGTGGCGGGTCTGCTGGCCGGACAGCAGCTGGCGCTGGAGCCTGAGGATTTGGTGCGGAAACGTAGGGGCAAATGAATTCTCGCGACGCTGTTGCGAGAATTTGCAAGGGATGTCCCTACAAATGAACGCTCAGATTCGTAGGGGCGCGATATATCGCGCCCTCCCGGAACACAAGCAACAACGGGCAAGCACATTACCGCAAATATCAAAAAACCAAGGAGCCACATGAAAACCGCAGTGGATGGATACGGAAGTGGAGCGTAAGGGCATCAACGCATCCAAGCTGCTGCAAAACGCCATCAAGGTGGAATTGGGGATGTAGTCATCATGTTAACCAAACTAAACCTAAACCAAAACACAGTAAACAAGGCCCGCCAAAGCGCCGCCCGGGTCGCCGCCGATACGCAAAGCTTTATCGACCGGCATACGACCGTCACCGTGGAGCGGGCCGTCTGCCGTCTGTTGGGCGTGGACGGCGTGAACGCGTTCGAGGTGCCGCTGCCCAATGTGGTGGTGGAACATCTGCACGAGAAGGGCCTGCTGCCCATGGGCACGGCCCTGCTATTGGGCGCGGCGATGATAGAAACGGGTCTGACCCCACAGCAGATCGCTGAGGAACTCGCCGCGGGGCGCTTAGACCTGTCCCGCGTGGAGATTCGCGATGTGGAGACCGCCCACGCCGCCGCCGCAAACATAGCAAGGGAAACGGCGGAGCGCATACGCGCAAACGCCGCCGCGCGACGCGCCTGTCTCGCCGAATACGGCGACAAGGACGCGCCGTATATCTATGTCATCGTCGCGACGGGCGATATATATCAGGACATCATACAGGCACGAGCCGCGGCGGTGCAGGGCGCGGACGTGATCGCCGTGATCCGCACGACGGGGCAAAGTTTATTGGACTATGTACCATATGGCGCGACGACCGAGGGTTTCGGCGGCACCTATGCCACGCAGGAGAATTTCCGCCTGATGCGCGCCGCGCTGGACGAGGTGGGCGCGCAGGAGAAGCGCTATATACGCCTTTGCAACTATTGCTCGGGGCTCTGCATGCCCGAGATCGCCGCGATGGGCGCGCTCGAGCGCTTGGATATGATGCTGAACGACGCGCTCTACGGCATACTCTTCCGCGATATCAATATGCAGCGCACGATCATCGACCAGTATTTTTCGCGGGTGATCAACTCCTTCGCGGGCGTGATCATCAACACGGGCGAGGACAATTATCTGACGACCGCCGACGCCGTGGAGGAAGCGCATACCGTGCTGGCCTCGCAGTTCCTGAACGAGCAGTTTGCGTTGCTTGCAGGGCTGGCCCCACAGCAGCAGGGTCTGGGGCATGCGTTTGAGATAGATCCGGACGTCGAGGACGGTTTTCTGATGGAGCTGGCGCAGGCGCAGATGGCGCGGGAGATTTTCCCCGATGCGCCGCTGAAATATATGCCGCCGACCAAGTTTATGACGGGCAATATCTTCCGCGGGCATGTGCAGGACGCGCTGTTTAACGCGGTGACCGTGCTCACGGGGCAGAAGATACACCTGCTGGGTATGCTGACCGAGGCCGTGCATACGCCCTTTCTCTCCGACCGCGCGCTGGCCATTGAGAACGCGCGCTATATCGAGCGCACGATGCGCCACTTGGGCGAGGAAATCAGCTTCCGCGAGGGCGGCAGGGTACAGGTGCGCGCCGCAGAAGTGTTGGAGAAGGCGGCGGCTCTGCTGGCCGAGATTGAACGGCGCGGGCTGTTCGCGGCGCTGGAAGCGGGCGTGTTCGCCGATATCAAGCGCCCCCGCGACGGCGGTAAGGGGCTGTCGGGCGTGGTGCGCAAAGCACCGCAATACCGCAATCCGTTTGTTGACCTCATGAAAGGAGGCGTTGCCCAATGAGCGGGAACTATAATCTGAACAAAACCGCCTTCGATACCTTGCTGGATTTAAGCAAACTGCGCCCCTATGGCGACACGATGAACGACGGCAAAGTGCAGCTTAGTTTCACTTTGCCCGTCGCGGACGATGAGCGCGGCGCGGAAGCGGCTAAACAGCTGGCGCGCAAGATGGGCATAGCCGACCCGAACGTCGCCCACCACGCGCCGCTCGACAGCAGCTTCACCTTCTATGTCGTCTATGGCGGCGTCGCGCACAGCGTGGATTATAACGCCATACAGGTCGTCACCGTGCAGGAGAAGACCATGGATATGGAGGCCGTCAACGCCTATATCCGCGAGCACATAGGCCGCAAGGTCGTCGTCGTGGGCGCGAGCACGGGTACGGACGCGCACACGGTCGGCATCGACGCGATCATGAACCGCAAGGGCTTCGCGGGGCATTACGGGCTGGAGCGCTATGAGATGATCGAAGCGCATAACCTCGGCAGTCAGGTGCCGAACGAGGAGCTCTTGCTCCGCGCGCGCGAATTGAAAGCGGACGTGCTCCTCGTCTCGCAGACCGTGACGCAAAAGGATATCCATATCTCAAACCTGACCGGGCTGATAGAGCTGTTGGAAGCGGAGGGTGAGCGGCAAAACTATATCGTCATCTGCGGCGGCGCACGCATCGGCCACGAACTGGCGAAGGAGCTGGGCTATGACGCGGGCTTCGGCGTCGGCAAGTTCGCCGAAGATGTGGCGACGTTTTTCGCAACGGAATTGGCGCGACGTAGTGGCGCAAAATAAGAAATTATGCGAACGGCTTGTAAATAAATAGTAAACGTGTTCGACATTCTGAAAATTCACTTGCGAAGATCCCTCCTGTTATGCTAACCTTACGGCACTATTTATGCCGTGCACCATGTGTTGCACGCAAAAAAATGTGAAAAGAGGTAAGCCATCCATGAAAAAATCCTCCCAATTCGGTCGTCTGCTGATCGTGATCTGTTTGGTGTTGGGGATGCTTCTGACATCCGGCCTGGCCCTTGCGGCTTCGGGCGCGGATCCCGATGCCAAGCGCGAGGTGCCGGAAGTGGAAATCCCGTCGCTTCGCACAGCGAACAGCAAGACCTATCGCCTGTCCGACGGAACCTACCGCTATGTCGCCTATGCCGAGGATATCCATTACAGGGGTACGGACGGCCTGCTGAAAGATATCGACAACAGCATTTCGGCAGCAAGCAAGAGCGGCTATCGCTACAGCAACACCGCGAACGCCTGGAAGAGCTATTTTGCGGATACGTTGAGCGCCAACCGCGCGGTCACATTGGAAAAGGACGGGTATCTGCTCCATTTCAGCATGCCGCAGGCCGCAAGCAAGGCGACGGTGCAGAAGTCCGATGCCATGAAAGCTTCGGCGCAGGCCTATTATAAGGAACTGCGCGCAGACAACCGCTCCGTCATCTTTGAAGAGGTGCAGCCGGGCGTCGACGTTGCCTATACGGTCAGGACGAATTCTCTGAAAGAGGATATCATTCTGAAATCGGCTGCCGCGCCAAACACATTCCAGTTTGATCTGTGCACCGAGGGGAAGCCCCTGACCGCCGATGACGCGGGCGGCACGATCGCGTTCCGCAACAGCGCGGGCGAAGCCGTGTTTGTCCTTGCGCCGCTCTATATGGAGGACGCAAACGGCAAATATTCCGAAGCGGTCAGCTATACGCTCAAAAAATCGGCCACAAGCTATCAAATCACCCTGACGGCGGACAAGGACTTCCTGCAGGCCCCCGATACGCAGTATCCCGTCGTCATCGATCCGTCCGTTATGATCACCGGATCGGATGATACGAAGGATACCTACATCGACGAACAGTATCCCGATAGTAATTACAACACAGCCGAAAACTTCTGGACGGGCGGCACGGCGGGCTCCAACATCATGCGCGCCTATATCCGCTTCGATCTGACGGGTTCGACGGTTCCCCCTGTCGCGCAGGTCACGGCCGCCTATCTCCGTCTCCAGCGAAACAGCAGCGGTGACGGCGTAGTCCCCAAGAAGGTCATTGCGAACCGCGCGACGGCGGATTGGTACTCCGCCACGAAAATCGGCACCGTCACCTGGGAAAACCGCGACCAGTTCCCGTATACAACGGAAGGCGCGACGGGCCAGCAGGTCTTCGATACCGGATCCTGGTATAAGATTGACGCGACCGAAATGGTCAAGAGCTGGCTGAACGGAACCAATCCCAACCATGGCTTCGTGCTGAAGGAAGCGGATGAAGCATCCAAAACGCAGAAGACCAGGTGGTTCTCCTCGGACGCAGCGGCCGGGAAAAGACCCGAGCTGGTGATTGAATATTCGACCACGCCTGTGACCCCTGCCCCCACGGCCACGCCCGTCGGCGCGACCCCCACGCCCACACCCGGTGGCACCTGTAACTGCATCGTAGGCGACGTGAACGGCGACGGCATTGTGTCCGCTCTCGACGCCGCGCTGATCCTGCGCTATCTGGCGGGTCTGTACGACCTGGTGACGCCCGTATACAACAAGGGCGACGTCGCGGTTATCAACTGGATGATCGATTATAACGCCTGGCATCTGCCCAAGGCGCCGGCGGACGGGAGCTCCATCCCGCCGGAGTGGGATCAGTTGGGTGCCGGTCAAACGACACGCTATATGATTTGGACGGATACCGCTAAAGACAGGCGTCTCATCCATCTGAACTGCAGCGATATGGGCAGAACTGTTACCATCTGGAATAAGACCAAGCTGAAGAATACGCTCGACCTCAGAGGGCTTTCCGAATTGGTATACCTGAATTGCAGCGGCAACGATATCGAGGCACTGAACGTCACAGGTCTCTCCAAGTTGGAGGAAATCAACTGCAGCCGCAACACCATAGATACGTTGCAGGGCGTCTCGGGTCTGGTGAATTTGATAGCTCTCAATTGCAGCGATAACTATCTCACCTCGCTCAGCCTGTGCCCGACGGCCAAGTACATCTATTTGGATGTTCGCTACAACAAGTTCCCCTATCCCGGCATCATCACCGGCTACAATTCCGCTCTGTGGGATAGAGAGAACTTCTATTACACCCCGCAGAGACCGTAAGGGATTTGTGTAATCGCATATGTGACACAAACGGACAGCCGCAAGGCTGTCCGTTTGAGCGTGTCGATAAATTCCCAACCCGGCAGTCTTGCGCGCGGTGTAAAAAAATGCTATGCTGGCCTTGCTAAAACACGGAGGAGGTTCCAATGCCGAAATTTATTTCCATGGAAGACGCAGCCCGCATGATCCCCGCGGGCGCAACGATTATGGTCGGCGGCTTTATGGGCTGCGGCTCGCCGCACGGACTGTTGACAGAGCTGGCGCGCATAGGCACGGGCGGCTTGACCCTGATTTGTAACGACGGCGCCTGCCCGAACGGACCCGACGGCAGCGAGTTCTACGGCGTGGCCAAGCTGATCCATAACCGTCAAGTGAAGAAACTGATCGCGACCCACGTGGGGTTGAACCCCGAGGTGGCCGCGCAGATGAACGAGGGCACGCTCCTCGTGGAGTTGATCCCGCAGGGCTCGCTGGCCGAGATGATACGCGCGGGCGGCTATGGCCTCGGCGGCGTGCTGACCCCGACGGGCTATGGTACCATCGTGCAGGACGCGCCGCATGTCCACAGCGTCATTGAGATCGACGGCGTAAACTATCTGTTGGAAAAACCCATCCGCGCCGACTTCGCGCTGCTCGGCGGCCATACGATTGACCGTGCGGGCAATATCTGGTATAAAGGCACGACGCGCAACTTCAACCTGCCGATGGCCACCGCCGCCGATATCGTCATCGCCGAAGCGGAACATATCGTAGAAATCGGCGCAATCGAACCGGAAAACATGATGACGCCCGGGATATTGGTGGATTATGTAGTGGGGGGTATGGAATAATGGAAAACGCGAAAGCCTTTATCGCCCGGCGCACGGCGCGCGAATTGCACGACGGCGATGTCGTCAACCTCGGCATAGGCCTGCCGACCTTAGTTCCCGCCTATCTGCCCGAGGGTACGCATGTGATATTACAGAGCGAGAACGGGATCATAGGTCTCGGCCCCAAGCCCGCGCCCGAACTTGCCGACCCCCTGCACGTCACCGATGCGGGCGGGCAGGCCAGCGCCGTCGCCCCCGACGGCTGCTATATCGATTCCTGCACGAGCTTCGGCCTGATTCGCGGCGGGCATGTGGACTGCACGATACTCGGCGCGCTCGAGGTGGACGCGGAGGGCAACCTTTCCAACTGGATCATCCCCGGCAAGCGCGTACCCGGCATGGGCGGCGCGATGGATCTGGTCGTCGGCGCCAAAAAGGTCATTGTCGCCATGGAGCACACGGCCCGCGGCGCGGCCAAAATCCTGAAACAATGCCGCCTGCCCTTTACCGCCGTGCGCTGCGTAGACCTCATCATTACCGAAATGGGTGTGATGCAGGTGACGCCGCAGGGCCTGCAATTGGTGGAGTATAATCCCGAGTTCACCATAGAGCAAATCCGCAAGGCGACGGAGGCGGAGTTGCTGATCTCCGATGATCTGCGGGAGATGGTATAGCTATGTTCGTTTACTGGGACGGGTTCGAAATCGATGGCTCCGATACGGATTTCAATATCGTTTTGCCGGAAAATGTGCAGCTGCTGGAGTTTGTCGACTGCTTTTTGTCCATACCCATATTCAGCGGAAGCATGGAGCCGCAGATTACGTATTTCAAAGATAAACAGCATACGCTGCGCATAGACGCGCTCCGGGACTTGCTGCTTGCGGGCAACTTCCCGGATATCTGCATCGATATAAACTGCCTGCACATAGAACAGCTTTCCGATGAATTGCGCGCAAAAATTTATGCAATCAGCGAGCGCCGCGAACCGCATGAAGACGCGTTCGGGAAAGTAGAGCATCCCTGCACCGGGCCCGTTATCCAGAATTACTATACACGGGGCGAGATGACGGTGGGCCTGTATATCCGCATGCCCGATAAAACGGAAAGCCGTATGGAGGAAGATATTGAAGGCTATGTAAATAACATGGAACTGATCCGCTCCGCGCAGCAAGGCCTGTATTGTTTTCGAATCAATGTCGGCCCGAGCTTTTATTATGAGTATGCCATGTACATCGTCGATTATCTGCGGGACCGTTTTCCGGGGCTTGGCACTTGGGGCGGATTGGATTGTGAGGGCGGCTGGACTGACGGCTGCACCTATGCGAATTCAATATACTGGTACGAAAAGATACAGATTCCGCTCACGTGCAGTGCGAAAGACATGCTTAAAAGATTGGCGGAACATCAGATCGTCCGTTCGCACAAGACCTACTATAATGCCAAGTGGAAGTGGCACTGCGAATATTCCGACGGATATTATTTGGCAACGCATGCCCCCGCCCTCGCGGATGTGGAGAAGGAATTTCATCCTGTTTCTTTTGACGAATATGCGGACTTGGTGGACAGCGCGCTCGAAATGGGTTCGGATACCTTCACCACCGTGTGCGTTACCGCCGCACAGATCATACTGCCCAAAGCGGAAGAATACGCGGCCAGACCGAAGATTGTCCGCTTACTGCAAAAAACACTGCCAAAGATTGAACAGACACATCATGATGGGTATTTTACCGGCTATCTGGCGTTTACACGTGTTGGGGATAAGCCCGTTTGCGAATTCCGCGTGCATTATTCCATGAAGAAGTATTTTCTGACGCTCCTCAAGCTGATGGATCATGCATAGGGTTCGCGCGGAGGAGAACGCCCTGCTGCTATGGAACGGGGCGCTTGCGCGTACCGCATATATTTCCGGCGAAGAATTGCACGCCCTCCGCGCTTGGGCAGACGGCGAGGACAACGGGTTTTCCGAAAGACTGAAAGGGCTTGGTATTATAAGCGATGCCGCCAAAGCGACGATTCGGGAGGCGATCGCAAAAGCGGCAAAGCAAAAGGCGCCCGCCAATTCTTTTTGCGCGCCGGAGAGCATCCACATTGAACTGACTTCCCGCTGCCCGCTAAACTGTCCGCAATGCTATAAAGAACAAGCCAAAACGGATTTGGCGTTTGCAGTATTGCTCGATGCAATTCGGCAGGCCGATGAAATGCACGTTTTTCAAATTGCGCTCGGCGGGGGCGAACCGCTCGTCTATCCCCATTTGCTTGCAGCCGTTGCCGAAATCAGCGGGCGTGGGATGGGTGTTTCCATCACGACAAGCGGCGTTGGGCTTACGCGGGCTTTTTTGTCGGAGCTGAGGAACGCCGGGCTGCATCATATGCAATTTTCGCTGAACGGCTCCAGCGAAGAAATCCATTCGCGTTCACGGGACGGGTATGCGCATACCATAAACGCTCTCCGGCTTGCAGGTGAGGCCGGAATCTCATTCGGGATCAACTGGGTAGCGCGGATGGATAATATTGACGATTTTCCGGCTTTGACGGAGAAAGCCAAAGGCCTGCACGCAAACAATATAAACATACTGCGATATAAGCCTTCGGCAAAGGAATGTTATGCGGCCATCTGCCTGTCGGCTGATAAGCAATTGTTTCTCGAAGACGCCGTCAAAAGCACGGTGGGGATTTCAATCAAAGTCGATTCGGCCTTTACCAATCTGCTCTGCCATGTCAACGGCAGGACGAGTTTCTTCTCGGGCTGCGGGGCGGGCAGACGCTTTCTTGCCATGGATGCGGACGGGTATTATCGCCCTTGCAGCCATATTCCCCTCAAAGAAAGGGCAAACAGCTTAAAGGAATTGTGGTATACTTCCGCCAATCTGGCCGCGTTTCGCTTCGCGGGAGATAAAATTAAGGAGCCCTGCGCTTCCTGTGGATTTCTGAACGGCTGCTTGGGCTGCAGGGCTGTCATGCTGGGGCGAACAGGCGATTTTTATGCAGGCGATATAAGCTGCCCCTTCCAAACACAAAACCGGAGAGCATGCATATGAAAACCAAAATAGACAATATCACCGCAAAACAATACGGAATCGATGCCGGAGCAGTTGTAGTCGGCATAGCTGACGCGAATGATTTTCATCCCGCGCCGGATGGGTTCAGGCCTTCCGATATATTGGAGGGCTGCCGTTCCGTGATCGTTTTGGGCGTGCCCTTTCCCAAGGAAGCGCTGTCCATGCAAGCGCCCGCATATACGGAACTGCGCAACGCCATGCTGACGAATATGACGGAGATTGCGAAGAAAGTCGTAAAACGGATCCAAGCGGATGGGTATCAAACAAAGGCGATCAGCGCTTCAGGGGGCAGAACCATCGACGGCAAGCACTGGGGCCATATATCGCTGAAGCACGCAGCGGAACTGGCGGGTCTGGGGCGCATCAACCGCAACTATCTACTTACGAATGACCGATACGGAAATCTGCTTTGGTTCAGCGCGGTTCTGACAGATGCGGCGCTTGTGCCCGATGAAAAAGCGCAGTATATGGCCTGCGACAACTGCGGCAAATGCGTACAGGCCTGCCCCTCGGGCGCGCTGGATACGCCCGGCGCGTTCGGAAAAAAAGAATGCGCACGGTTCTTCAAAATCATCAATAAAAAGCTGGAAATACAATGTTTCGCGTGCCGCGCGGCATGCCCCTATCGATTTGGCCTTCCTACACAATAAGCATCAGCAGCGGCACCAGCACCAAACAGGCCAGCGTCGTCAGCGTCATCCCGAGGGCGTTGTAGTTTTCATCCGCGCCCGCGTAGGCGGAGACGATCACGGATTGCGTCATTACGGGCATCGCCGCTTCGATCACATAGACGCCGCGGCCCATACCCGTGATGCCTGCCACGATGCACAACCCCAGCATGCAGAGGGGCGCGACGACGAGACGCAGTACCATCACGGCTGTCAGGCCCCTGTCGATGCGTATGTTTTTGAGCCCCGTTTCATAGATGATAAAGCCCGTATAGAGCAGGGCCAGCGGGGTGACCGCGGAACCCATATAGCCGAAGAGCGATGCTAATATGGCGGGGAGTTTGACGCCCAGAAGCACGAGTATGATGGACGCAAACATGCTGATGAGCGGGGGCGAGAGCAGATTCTTTGCGGCCTGCTTCACGCTGAATTTTTCCCTGTCGCCCGAGCGGTGGATGAGAAAACTGCCTATGCTCCAGAACAGGAGCGCGTTCAGCGTATGAAACAGGATCACATAAGGCACGCCCGCGTCGCCGAACAGCGCGTGGCACATGGGATAGCCGACGAACATGGCGTTGGAGAAGCCGCCCATCGCCACAAAGCCGCCGAAGCGCTTGTGCGGTATTTTCAGCAGCTTGCCGACCCCATAGGCCAGTGCCGGCGAGAAGAACATGCACGCAAGGGCGACCCAAATGAACTTGCCCGCACCTTGCAGGAGTTCGACGCTGATATGCGCAAAGGTATTGCCGAAAATCAGGCAGGGAAGGGCGGCGTTGATCAGGAACTTGACGACAAAGCCCTTGTGCGCCGCCTGCATCCAGCCTGCTTTGCCGAACAGCCAGCCCAGCGCGATCATCGCGAGGATGATCAGGACGGCGGAGAGGGAACTCCATAAAGTGGCGGCCATATTACTCCTTCAGCTCAGCGCGAATCGCGCTTGAATTGCAACCATGGGGGGAGGGTCGGGCTGCCCTTACCGCGTATCCAGACGACTAAGCTTTGCAGGACGATGAACACGCAGAGCAAAAGTCCGCTGATGATCGCCTGGTAGTTGGAATTGATCCCGGCGCTTCGGATGATCTCGTTGATCACCAGCAGGGACAACGCGCCGATGGGGGAGCCTATCATGTTGCCCACGCCACCCGTCAGCAGGGTCCCGCCGATGATCGACGACGCGATGGCCTTCATCTCAAAACCGCTGGCGTTGCCGACATTGCCCGCCCCGGTTTGCATGATGAAGACATACCCGGCAACGCCCGAGAGCAGCCCGCAGAGGACATACGAGAAAAACTTGGTGCGTTTCACGTTGATCCCCAGCATCAGGGCGCTCTGGCTGTTTCCCCCGGTCGCGTAGAGGTTGCGCCCGAAGCGCGACCATTTCATGAGTACCGCAATGACAGTCACAACAACCAATGCAATGATCATACAATAGCTGATGCGCAGCGGAATAAAGTTTCCGAGCCGATTTACGGTGCCGAGCCACTGAATCTTGATATCCGCTTCACGGAGCTTGAGAAAGGCGGGCAAAGCCGCGTTGATCGGGTCTTTGTGAATAACGGTCAATAGTCCGTTTGCCAGGAACATCCCGGCCAGCGTAATAATAAAGGGTTGAATATGGAGGTATGAAACCAAAAAGCCTTGCAGGGCGCCGAAAGCAAGGCCTATGCCCAGCGCCAGGAAGATGGAGCCCGCCACGCTGCCCGCGCGGCCGTTGAGGAAAACGGCGCAACACATGGTGACGAGACCCGTCACCCCGCCGACCGAGATATCGATCCCGCCGCCTATCATCACGACGCTCATGCCGCAGGTCAGGATGATGAGCGGCGCGTTGTTGTTGAAGAAGTCGACAAAGGTCTGTAAATTTCTGAAGCTGGTGGGGAATCGGAAAAACCCCACGGTATACATCGCGACAAAGATCACCAGCGAGATGAGAAAGAGCAGGTTGGAATTCGAGATAGATTCTCTGCGTTTCCTTCTCTCCATATCAGAGCACCTCCTTCGTCGGCACAATCGTTTCCTCCGCGGTCCGTCTTGTGAAAAGTTTGGTCAGGTAGGCCTGCACGACAGGCGAGGCGAGCACCATGAGGATGATGATAAACAGCGCCTTCATCAGTTTGATGGCTTCGCCGCCGACTTTCAGGCGCAACAGGGTCTGGTTCAGGATTTCGATCGTATAGGCGCCGATAACCGCGCCCTTCACGCTGAACTTTCCGCCGCCGAGCGCGTTTCCGCCGAGAGCCACCGCCAGTATCGCGTCCAACTCAATGAACTTGAGGATGTTTACGCTGTCGTGTCGACCGCTCTTGCTGACCGCGATAAACCCCGCGATGGAGCAGCAGACGCCGAGTATGATAAAGCTCGTCAGCTTCACCGCGACGGGGTTGATCCCGTTCAGGCGGGCCGCTTCTTCGTTGATTCCGACGGCCTGGCTGTAGAGCTTGAGATTCGTCAGTTTAAAAACAACAGCGAAAAGAATGATACACGCGATCGTGATGAGTATGGGCGTTTGAATGGGAATTCCGGGCAGGGAGAAGCCGATTTGCTTGATGATGGGGTATTGCAGGTTCGGGGAGACCTTCCCGTCGATCAAAAAGGCGAGCGACCTGCCTGCGGTGAAGAGTATCAAGGTGGCGACCATGGGCTGAACCTTGAAGACGGATACCAGGGTCCCGTTGAACGCCCCCAGGAGCGCGCCCGTCAGGCAGCTTATGAAGAAGGCCGCCAGAACGACGCCCCAGCTTACGGCGCTGCCGGGGGAGCGCGCGAGGTATTCCCGAAGCACCATGGCAAAGACGGCGGAGGTGACGGCACCGATCACGCCGACGCTGATATCCTGCCCGCGGGAGGAAGCGTTCACGAGCGACATGCCGATCGTGATGATGACGAGCTCGGCGGCTCCGTACAGCACGCTCGGGATGGGTCCGTAGATCACGCCGTTTCGGAGTTCTATGGCGAAATACCCGAAGCCGCCGCTGACGATGTTGACGGCGACGAGCAGGAGCAGCACGACCAGCGGGAGAAAGAGCGGGAATGACGAGAGACGGAATTTTCTCTTTGTGGGCTCAGGCATTTTGCGTTACCTCCCCTGCAATGGTGTGCATGATCTTGCTCTGGGTCATATCCTCGCCGCTGAGCTCCCCGACGATGTTGCGGTCGCGCATCACGATGAGACGGGAGCAGGTGCGAAGCATCTCTTCGATCTCGGACGAGATAAACGTGACGCTCACCCCCTCGGAAGCGAGTTTCAGCACCAATCTTTGAATTTCGACCTTGGTCCCCACGTCGATGCCGCGGGTCGGCTCGTCGAGGATCAGGTATTCCGGGTGTATGAGCAGCCAGCGCGCCAGGATGACTTTTTGCTGGTTGCCGCCCGAGAGCGAGTGGACGGGCGTGTCGCTTGACGGGGTTTTGATGTTCAGCAGGGCTATATATTCATCCGCAAAGGCCCGCGCCTTCTTGAGCGAAAAGGGTCTGAAAAACCCGTGCATGGTCTGGAGTGCCAGGACGATATTCTCCCGCACCGACAGGTCGGCGATGAGCCCGTCGCCCTTGCGGTCCTCCGGCAGATAGCCGATGCCCCGCTTCATGGCATCCTTGGGTTTTCGGATGCGGATCCGTTTGCCGTTGATTCGCACATTGCCCCCGGTCACCTTGTCCGCCGCGAAAATGGCGCGGACGCTTTCACTGCGCCCCGAGCCGAGCAGGCCCGTAAACCCGTTGACCTCGCCCTTTTGGATATGGAAGTCATAGGGCCGCACCCCCGCCGCGCTCGAGAGCGACTCGGCCTCAAACACGGGCGTGCCGCCGTCCTCTGCGGCTTCCTTGAGGTTCTTGAGCTTTTCGACGTCGCCTAACTCCTTGCCCATCATCTTGGAGACCAATTCCACCTGCGGCAGTTTTTCGGCCTCGTATTCGCCCACAAGTTCGCCGTTGCGCAGGACCGTGATGCGGTCGCTGACCTGATACACCTGGTCGAGAAAGTGCGTCACGAAGATAATCCCGACGCCCCGCTCCTTCAGCTCGCGCATCAGCGCGAACAGCTTCTGCACCTCGTCTTCATCGAGAGAGGAGGTCGGTTCGTCGAGGATCAGGATCTTGCATTGCATATCGACCGCCCGCGCGATGGCGATCATCTGCTGCACCGCCAGCGAGCAGCTTCTCAGTTGTTGCGTGGGTCTCGCCGGAATGCTGAGTCCGTCCAGGATGATCCCCGCGCGCCTGTTCATCTCGCGCCAAGACACAAATACGCCCTTCTCCCGCCCGATAAACATATTTTCGGCGACGCTGAGGTTGGGACAGAGCATGATCTCCTGATAGACCGTGCCAACGCCGTTCGCCTGCGCCTCGTGCGGCGAACGAAACGCCGTTCTGCGTCCCTCTATATCAATTTGGCCGGAATCCTTCTGATAGACCCCGGTCAGCGTTTTTATCAAAGTGGATTTGCCCGCGCCATTCTCCCCCATCAGGGCATGGATCTCGCCCCTGCGGAGTGTGAAATCTACGTCTTGCAAGGCGCGTACACCGGGAAATGCCTTGCATATGCCCCGCATTTCCAACACAATGTCATTCGGCATTATGAACCTCCTATAGATAGGACTGTACGGTGCGAGTATCACATCTAAGGTCGAACCCCGCACCGTACAGGCTATAACATGTTACAACATGCTTACGATGAATGAAATGAGACTAACTGAGCAAGCCCGGGTCCTCGTTGATGCCCATCTTGAGGATGATCTCCTCGGTGATGGTGCGGAAGTCTACGTCGAGTTCATCCTGGAAGACGATACCGGTGGGGAAGGGCAGTCCGGCCTTGATCCACTCGGAGATCTTGGCGGCCTGGCGCGGGTTGCACTGCATATTGAAATTCCAAAGCCCGGCTTGGACATAGCGGAGCGCAAAGCGGTTGAAGTCAAAGCCCATGATGATGACATCGCCGTCCTTGCCGTGGCTGATCCCGGCGGCGTCGAGCGCCTGCATGGCACCGTCCGCCATGCCGTCGTTCTGGGCATAGATGACATTGAACGCAACGCCGGACTGGATAGCGGCCTCGACGACCTTGCGGGCCTCTTCACCGCTCCAGGAGTCGCCGCCCGTGCCGTCCGCGACGATATTGAGCTTCCCGGCTTCCTGCGCGGCCAGAACGGCGGCACTGCGCCCCAGTTCGGCGGCGGAGCCCAACTGGCCGCGGATGAGGATCACGTTATACTCGTCCAGCCCCTGCTCCAGCAGCCAATCCACGGCGATATTGCCCTCGGTGGCCATATCGGAGACCAGGGCGGCTTGGTAATTGCTCTCGTCGGTCTCGATGAGACGGTCAAACAGGAATACCGTGACGCCCGCCTGCTTTGCGGACGCGAGTACGCCGTCCCAACCCGTTGTGTTGGCGGCGGAGATGAGGAGATAGTCCACGCCGTCACGGATATAGCCCTCGGCAGCGGCAATCTGCTCGCTGTTGTCTCCGGTGTTGGTCTGGCTCATATCGTAGCCGTTCTCGATGGAGAATACAGCGTTCATATCTTCGACGTTGGCCTGCCGATAGCCGGATTCCTCAGGGGGCAGGTTGACGATGCCCACCTTGATCAGTTCGGCGGGCGCTTCCGCGCCGAGCTTGCCCGGGTCTTCGTTGATGCCCATGTTCTTGATGATATCTTCGGTGATGCTGTCGCAGTCCACGCCGATTTCATTCTGGAACACGATCCCGGTGGGATACGGTTCCCCGGCCTTGATCCACTCGGAGATCTTGGCGGCCTGGCGCGGGTTGCATTGCATATCGAAGTTCCAGATCCCGGCCTGGACATTGCGGAGCGCGAAGCGGTTGAAGTCAAAGCCCATGATGATGACGTCGCCGCCCTTGCCGTGGCTGATGCCCGCCGCGTCCAGCGCCTGCACGGCGCCGTCGGCCATGCCGTCGTTCTGCGCGTAGATGACGTTGAACTCGACACCGGACTGGATGGCGGCCTCGACGACCTTGCGGGCCTCTTCACCGCTCCAGGAGTCGCCGCCCGTGCCGTCCGCAACGATGTTGAGCTTCCCGGCGTCCTGCGCGGCGAGAACGGCGGCACTGCGTCCGAGTTCGGCGGCACAGCCGAGCTGACCGCGGATCAGGATCACGTTGTACTCGTCCAGCCCCTGCGCAAGCAGCCAATCCACGGCGACATTGCCCTCGGTGGCCATATCGGAGACCAGCGCGGCTTGGAAGTTGCTCTCATCGGTCTCGATGAGACGGTCAAACAGGAATACGGTCACGCCCGCCTGCTTCGCGGACGCGAGCACGCCGTCCCAGCCCGTTGCACTGGCGGCGGAGATGAGGAGATAGTCGACGCCATCGCGGATATAGCCCTCGGCGGCGGCGATCTGCTCACTGTTGTCTCCGGTGTTGGTCTGGTTCATGTCGTAGCCGTTTGCGACGGAGAACACGGTGTTCATATCTTCGACATTGGCCTGTCGATAGCCGGACTCTTCGGGGGGCAGGTTGACAATGCCAACCTTGATCAAGTCTCCGGTCTTATTTGCCGCGGGATTGCAGGCGACAAGGGAGAAGACCAGCATGGTGAGTAGAACGATTGCCAAAGCTTTTTTCATGTTCATTCCTCCGTTTTTTTATTTGGGGATACGCAGGAACAGTATAGCATATCGGTCTGTTTTCCCGCCGTAGAAGCGTTACAGCAAAAGGTTTGCTTTTTTCTTTACTTGCATTTTACAGTGCGCAAAAGTGCAAATTTTTACGATAAAAAAACGCACATATGTCGGACTATTTTGCCGCATATTGCGCGCGATAATCGCGGGGGGTCAGGCCGGTATTTTTCTTGAATATATAGCTGAAATAGCGCGGGTCGTTGTAGCCCACGGAGTAGGCGACCTCGCTCGTGCGCACGGACAGGTCGGCCAGTCCCTCTTTGGCCTGCGCGATGCGCACGCCCGTCAGATATTCGATAAAGGTTCGCCCGGTTTCCTGCGCGAAGATCGTGCAGAAATGGTTGCTCGAAAGCGCGACGTGGGCCGCGACCGATTGCAGGGAGATATTCGCGTCGGCATAGTTCTCGTGGATATACGCCTGTGCCTTGCGGATCAGGGACGCGTATTTCATCCCGGCATGCGCGTCCCGCGCGGCAAAGGTGCGGGAGAGTATGCTCCGCATCGCGGCGTCGAGCTCCTCCCGCGTGGAACGTTTGAAGGGGAGGGCGCTGAAATTTTTGGTCTCGGGCAAGACGCTTTCGGCGTCGCAATGCAACTCTTTGAGGAGTTTGGCACAGGTGATCAGCATATCCATCAGCAGATAATCGGCGAAGAGCGCCGAAAGCACAGTCTGCTCCCCGAGCGGTTCGAGCAGCTTCTCGATGATCGCGGGGATATCGGTCTCGGTCGCGTAGCGCAGCTGAGCCTTCCTCGGAACATTCTCCGGCACAAACGCGCCGATCTCCAAGAGGTCGCTGATGCTGTAGATTTTGCCCGCCATCGCGCTGCCCAGTCGCTTGAAGATCTCGCCCGCCTGCGTATACGATTCGGGGATGGACGGGAGATGCGAAACGCTGCCGCCTATCCCGATGCTCGCCGCAAGCTCCGTATTGTTCGCGATCTCATGCTGTACGGCCTGCGCAAAGGAATAGGCCCGCTCGACGACCGCTTCATCCGAGCCGCCCTTGATGATGGCGGCGATCCGCTCCACGCCGCCGAACGAAAGCCAAACCCCGTCGTCGGCCTCCGCCAGATTGTGCAATATCTCCCGCGCGAGGAGCAGCTGGCCCCCGCTATGCCCCGACAGTTCGATGCGCACGACGATATAGCGCGGCGCAATCAGGGCAATGCCGAACGCCAGCGCGCGCTCGATGACTTCGCCGCTTGCCACGCCGCCTGTGAGTATATCCGTAAAGAGGTGCTGCGCGTTCAGGAAGGTCGTATTCTTGAGCATGGCCTGCAGCGACGCCGTACTGTTGCGTGCCTTGGCCTCCCCCTCAATGGCGGTCGCCGCGCTCTCGAGCGCGTCCAACAGCTCCGAAACGCTGATCGGCTTTAAAAGATAGGCCTGCACGCCGATGCCGATGGCCTTTTGCGCGTAAAAGAACTCGTCGTGGCCCGAGAGGATGATAACGCGTATCCAGGGCATGGTCTGCTTCACGATTTTCGCAAGCTGCAAGCCGTCCATAAAGGGCATGCGGATATCGGTGAGCAATATGTCCGGCTGGATATCCTTGATCAGTGACAGCGCCATCTCCCCGTCGGACGCTTCCCCCGAGAGCGTAAAGCGCGTATCCTCCCATGCGATCTGCGTGCGTATGGATTCGCGCACCACAACCTCGTCATCCACCACGAAAACCTTATACATGCACGACCTCATTCCGAACGGGGACGGAAAACGATACGGTCGTCCCCTTCTCATATTCGCTTTCGATGAAGAGCCCCGCCGCGCTGTCATAATACAGGCAGAGACGCTTATCGACGTTATACAGGCCATAGCCTTCCACATCGCTGCCGGGCGCTTCGCCGCCGAGTTGCGCGCGGACGGCTTCAAGCTTCTCCTTGGGTATGCCGATCCCGCTGTCCGTCACCGAAAAATGCATGCGCTGGCCCTCGAGCCAACCGCGCACGACGATGGTCCCCGGGCGGCGTATCAGCTTGATCCCGTGATAGATCGCGTTTTCCACCAGCGGCTGCAAGACGAGCTTGAGCATCAGCTGGTCTTTGAGACGCTCGTCGATCTCAAACGAATAGGTCAGGATATCGCGATAGCGCACATATTGCACCATCAGATAGCTCTCCACGTGTTCGATCTCCTGTGAAACGCTGATCCAGTCGTGTCCGCGGCTGAGCGCGATGCGGAAGAAGGTGGACATGGCCTTCGTGATGTGGATTACCTCGTCGTTGCGGTTGGACTGGGCGAGCCACATAATCGCGTCCAGCGTGTTGTAGATGAAGTGCGGCGTGATCTGCGCCTGGAGTATGCGCATCTCGCTCTTCTTCAGATTCTCCTGTTCGCGTATGGACTCCTCCATGAGCATGCCCAATTTCTCGGCCATCACGTTCAGGCTTGCCGTCAGGTTTTCTAACTCCCGCACTCTGGCCGATTCCGTGCGCGCGGCCAGATCGCCCTGCGCTATCCGTCCGGCAAAGCGCTCGAGCGAATAGATGGGCTGTGAAATGCTCCTGGTCACGGCCCTCTGCGTCGCCACCGCGAACAGGCAGAGGAACAATGCAATGAGTATTTCCAGCACGATCGTCAGCCGCCACGACGAGAGGATCGCACTGTTCATCTGCGAGGCGACCTCGATTTCGAGCAGTATATACTCTTGCAGCAGGTCGGTAATGAGGTCGGCGACGCCGCGTATCTCTTCGAGGGTGTCCTCCCATTCCTCCACGGGCCGTTCGTCCCGTATCTGCGTGCCGAGACCGTCGATATAGCTTTCCAGCCGAGATACCGCGCGGCTGGCGACGACCAGCTGTTTGGAATTGGTGTTGCCGGGCGCAAGACTGGGGAGTTCCTCCAACTGGAGCTTGATATCCTCCAGAATGACGTATTGTTCGCCGTCTTCAAAGGACTTGTTCCCCGCGACGATATTGAACATCTCGTCGGGGATGCGCTCCTGAATGATCTTGTTCAGGTTCCCGACACCGGAGACATTCGTGATGATGCGGTCGTATTGCTGTGTATGCGCGATCGAGAAGCCGATATTGATAAAAAAGGGAATGAGCATGAGCACGATAATGATGAGTATGGAATTGCGTATACGCGAACGTATGCTGTGCATGCGCAGCATGCGCCGTCGGAAACGTTCGACAAGGCTCCCGCCGGTCATATCAGTAACCCCGCTCGCCCACAAGCGTGAGATCGTCGTACTCGGTGAAAACGCGCTCGATGTTATAGGTCTTGCGGGGTATCGGCTGCCCCATGGCCAGCAGGATGGCCAGTTCCATCACGCGATCCCCCATCAGCGGCGTACATTCGACGACGCAGTTGATCTTGCCCGCCCGTATCGCGTCAATCGCCGCCTGTTCTCCGTCCACCGAGATAATGATGATATCCTTGCCGGGCCTGAGCCCCGCTTCCTCGATGGCCTCGATGGCGCCGAGCGTCATACTGTCGTTGTGCGAAAACAGGACGTCGATATTCGGCACGCTTCGGAGCAACTCGATCATCTTTTCCTTCCCCTTGGAGCGCAGGAAGTCGCCGGAGATGGTTTGCACGATCTCATATTTCGGATTGTTCGCCAGCAGTTCCCTGAATCCTTCCGCGCGGCCCTGCATGGGTGAGGAGCCCGGGGTGCCCGTCAGTTCGACGATGCGCACGGGGGCGTCAAAATAGCGCGTGCGGTCCAGCAAAAACTGCGCGGCACGCCGGCCCTCTTCCACAAAGTCCGAGCCGATAAAACCAGCGAACAGCGATTCATCCTTAACGTTGACATAGCGGTCGCAGAGCAGCACCGGGATGCCCGCCTCCTTTGCTTCGGCAAGCACATTGTCCCAACCGTCTTCGACGATGGGCGCGAACACAATCACGTCCACCTGATAGGCGATAAACGAGCGGATGGCCTTGATTTGATTCTCCTGCTTCTGTAAAGCATTCTTGAACATGAGCTGGATGCCGTAGCGCTCGGCCGCCTCCTGGATGGAGCGCGAGTTGCCGTTGCGCCAGGCGCTTTCCGAACCGAGCTGTGAAAAGCCGAGAACGATGGTCTTTTGCTCCTCCTGCGGATTGGCTTCCGCTTCCTGCGGCGCAGTCACGCAGGCAAACGACGCAAAAAACAGGCAAACCATACAGACAATAAACAGTCGCCGTAACATCTGTGCCCCCTCCTTTGCGAACGGTATGCAAACCCACTCGCAGATTCATTATATAGCAAAGACGGGGAAAAAGGAAGTTGGGATTTGCCGTGAAGTTTCACGTTTCGCTTATAATGTACCTCATCAGTTCCTCGCCCAGTCCCAGCAGGCGGCAGATCATCAGCGCGTTGGCGGGGAGGGCCTGGTCGGGTGATACGGGGGCTATGCCATAGTCCATATGGCGGGCGATCTGCGCGGGGCGCTCCGCTTCGGGGAACCTGCACAGGGTCTCTATATCGATATCTTGCAGGCCCGCCGCCCGGTAATGCGCGTTCGCCCTTGCCGCGACGCCCTCATAGTGCGTGGCGATCACGCTGATATTTTTCTGCGCGTTCAGGTATGCGCAAAGGCCGCGCGCGATGGCGCCGCCCTCGGCGGGGTTGGTACCCCGCGCGGGCTCGTCCAGGAGGATGAGCGCAAAGCCCTCGCCGCCCGCAATCTCCCGCAGGCGTACCACCTCGCCGCCAAAGCTCGACAGACTGCGGGTTGCGTCCTCCAAATCTTCCGACACCAGATACAGCTGATCAAAGAGCGGACAGCTTGCCGACTCTGCGAAGGGATAGAAGCCGCAGTGGATAAGCAGAACATTGAGGGCCAGCGTTTTCAGCGTGACGCTCTTGCCGCCCATGTTATAACCCGTGAGCACGGTCGCGCCGGGCGCGAGGGAGATGTGGAGGGGCGTGAAGTTTGCAATCTGCGGGTTGACCATGCCCGCAAAGTGCAGGGTATGGGTGCCGATAGCAGGCTTGGCGCAGTGATATTGCCGCGCGAGCTTGGCCTTTTGGATGCGCAGATCTATGTGGGCTATGCTGTCGGCGTTTTGCTGGAGGGCATTTTTCCATGGCAGCAGTTTTGCCGACAGGCGCTCCATTACTTGTTCTTCCTCGGCCCGTTCGCGTTCGATAATGTCCGCGCGCGCGTCGGGCAATGCATTCCGTTTCTCGGCGCGAATCTCCGCCAGCGCAGGGCTGAACCGTTCACTGACGGCGAAGCTGGCGACGCGGTTGCCCTCGGGGTCGAGCAGCTCCAAAGCGGGCAGGGTCTCCGCAAGGATAAATCCGGCGCGCGCAAACAAGGGCCCAAGCGCGTCCAAAATAAGCAGATAGCATTTGATCTCAAACAGATCCACTTCATCCAAGGCCCCGCCTATACGAGAAAGAGATCCGCGTATATCCCGCAATTGCGCGAACTGCTCTTCAATCTGCGCAAGCAAGGCAGGGGAGAGGGACAGTATGGCCTCGATAGCGTCCAACTCGCGTTGCAGCGCCCCGACCTCCCGCGGCGCAAAGGGGCGCAACTTGCGCAACAGCGCGCGCCCGTAAGGGGACGCGGGCGCAAGCAAATCCAATACATATGTGAAGCCTATGCGCTGTTTCTGGGGGTAGTCGATTATCATTGTGTTCCTTTCTTGGGCAGTAGGCAGTAGGCAGTAGGTTTGAGGGAGTGGAAGCTTTATGGCTTGAATGCAAGGCACTACTGCCTACTGCCTGCTGCCTACATCTATCACAGGCACATCCACCCTTGCTGTCATTTTCTGCAAGAATTCCGCCGCGTCGAAGCTGCTGCCATAGGCCGAATACGGGTTCACCGCCACCGCCGCGAGGGTGATGCCGTCCCGCACCGCCAAACTGCCGCCGCGCAGTTCCAATTTATGCAGGGCCGACGCCGAGAGCAGCAGGCGGCTCGCGTCCTGCGCGATGACCGTGACGCCCTCGGGCAAACCGCGCAGCAGGGGCAGCAGGAAGTGATCCGTCACCGCGCCGCGCACATGAAGCTGCTTGTCACAGAGCACAAATTTCTCCCGCGTATCGGGCGGATCGCCGGGCAGCGCGGGCGTTTGGAGTATGCGGCAGATATGCGCCGTCTCGGCAAGCGTGGCTTCCATGCCGCCGAAAGACGCGCCCGCGCAGAGGACGGTCGCTTCCGCCACGCGGCGCGAACAAAGGCTCTTGCGGCCCACCGCGCCGTCAATCAGGATGCGCGACGCGCCGAAGCGCCAAAACAACTGCGAAAGCGAGACCAATTGCTCCGTGACGGAGGGCCCCGCCAGCTGCACCTGCCCGTCGCTCAGCGCGCGCAGGACGATCACCTCGCCCAAGGGCGTTGCGACGCCCGTCGCCGCCAAAATTTCGCGCGTGATATCGCAGTGGCGCAAGAGCCCCGCCGCCGTCGCCAGCAGCGTACCCTGCCGCACAAAGATACCGGGCTTTTGCGTACCCGTCACAAGGTCCCACGTTTCCCCGTCCCGGCCTATCGACGTGAGCGCAAGGGTTTCGTCCGCAGGCACCTCGCGCAAAATCCGGTTCAAAACCGTAGTCTTGCCCGCGTTCTTGCAAATCCCCGCCAGCGCAGTAGCGCGGAAGCGATGGATATGCGGGAAAATAATTTGATCCATAGCGCCCCCTTTCGCAAGTTTATATTTATTATATCACAAAGTCACATAATACGGTATAATGTAGGGGCGCGATATGGCTCGTTGCTATTAAGGAAGTATTGGGGCTCCTGCCCCAATACTTCAGTGGTTCGCGCAACTGTCCCCGATTACTTCGTTAAATGGGGCGACCCATATCGCGCCCCTACAATTTTATGGCATTCAAGCCCATTGCGCGTTGCGCGTTGAACATTGCGCATTGCAAAGCCCCAATCCGAATCGTCCGCTATGCAGACGTTCAGATAGCCCTGATTCGTGGACGTCATTTCTCTCGTTGTTTTTAGGTTTTTCTGCTTGATCACGGGGCAGAAAAACAAAAGCTCCGAAAAACGGAGCCTTTGCTTTGCTCGCAGTTAAATTTGAGACTGTCTTGTAACGCTCTGCCGTTCCCGCGTGTCCCTTCGAATGTCCGCCTATCAACAAATCTGTCCCTTGTCGCGGTACGCGTCCCCCTGACACGCCCCCTCGTGAACTATGCCCCTGTGCATTTATCGGAAGTGGAAACCTCAGCATTTCCCTGACCACTAATCAACTGTTTTTCCACTTGCTTTTCAAGCTTCTTATTCCACCTGTGCGTAATGATAAAAAACAGTATCGGTGCGGGGATCATCAGTATCGAAACGATCTTTGTAAACGGACTCGGGTCAGAAACCCACAAGTGGCATATCCCTAGTAAAGTAAAGTTCAGAAACCAAAATCCCATTGCTATCCCACTCATACATCGCCGCTTCGCATCCATGGGGGTTTTAAATACTACCTTGTCAACATTTTTAGTTAGTATGATCCCGCCGGTTTTATATAATGCGATACCGCCAGCCAGTATAATGACTATCATATTGGCAAAAACCAGCAATCTAAGATAATCTTCTTGGTGATCGTGATCACTCACTCTTGTCATTATTAAAACAGCCATGCATAGGAAGAATACAGATGAAATGACCGCAATCACCACGATGATAGTACCGTTCTTTTTTACATGATGGTTCATTTCTTTTTCCTCCTAATAGGCACACGCAATGATTTTTTTAGTAATAGCTACTGTCCTTGTATTCCCTGCGCTCGAAGACGTTCCAACTCCAGAAGGAGATGGAGCGCCTGTTGGCAAGGGGGGTAACTGTTCTTTAAGTTCGTCAATCTGCCTTTGCAAGTCATCAATCTGTCTTTGCAGCTTTTCTATTTCCCGTGTATGAGTCTCCTCTTGCGCCTTTTCTTTTTGATTTCGACAAAGATACTCATCTTGGTGATCACTCACTCTTGTTATTACTAAAACGGCTGTGCATAGGAAGAATACAGAAGAAATGACCGCAATAATGATAATAGTAATATTGTTTCTCTTCGTACGGTTGTTCATTTCTTTTTCCTCCTAATAGCCGAGTGCGAGCTACTATTTGTAGCTGAAACTACTCTTGTGTTGCTTGCGTTCACGGGGGGTGTCCCCTTGTGTCTCGTGTGTCTCGTCCCCTTGTATCTTTAAGATTATATAACGCCACGCGCGCGGGGGCAAGCGCTTTTTGTCTAACGGTCCATCCATGCAAATTGCAAATTAAATTGCCCACCCTCCGCAGGGTCTGGGAGGTCGCACCTCCCAGCGGGGTGCGGGGCGGCGCCCCGTGGCTTTCCTTCACACTGTTGCTGCTCTTTTGGTCTGCTATCTCGCCGCATATTCCTCGTT
>Ga0123353_10000200_pt1 | contig 76300 bp, 66 predicted proteins | sample TergutLab28metaG_3_FD_92763 | JGI IMG/M metagenome (GOLD analysis project Ga0123353, IMG submission 92763) | Labiotermes labralis P3 segment gut microbial communities from Petit-Saut dam, French Guiana - Lab288 P3 | ecosystem: Host-associated > Arthropoda: Insects > Digestive system > Gut ... | reverse complement strand
TTGGGGCTTGTGTTGAAAAACCGGACCCCAGGGTTCGCCTGAGTACAGGCTCACCCTGGGCTACCCAACGCCGTCGCTTCGCGACTAGGAACTACGAAAACAACACGTTGCATCCTGCCAGAACATTTTGTCACACCCGTTACAACGGGTGCACGCGTGCGGTTCAGGCACCGTGATGTTTACCGCAGAGACGCGGAGCGTTACGCGGAAAACCCGCGAATCCCCAATGTCCTTCTCTGCGTCTCTGTGGTTAAAAAAACGCTCACCCGCACAGGCTGCCCCAGGGGGTTGGTTTTTTCGCGCCGGTGGCGTAGGGGCAATAGATGGGGGTGTTGTCCAGCCGGGCCATGGCGAGGACAGCCATGACGATGGATTGTTTGGCGCGGATGGCGATGCCGAATTTTTCGCTGTTGATGGTGCTCGAGGGCGACAACAGCGTGCGGATTCGCGAGGCCAGGTGAATGTTTCTCGCGCCGCCGCCGGTGAGGATGATTTCGTGCGGGCGTTCCGTCAGCAGCTTGACGCCCTGCGCAACGGAGTGGGCGACCAGCTCGGAGGCCGTCGCGACGACGTCCTCCTCGCGCACGCGGTGCCGCTGGGCCATGGCGCGCAGTTTGGTGAGGTAGGGCCCGCTCCAGGCGCGGCGGTGGGTAATTTTCGGCGCGGGCGCGCGGAAGTACGGATTGGCAAGCAGTTCGTTGAGCATCGACGCCGACGCCCGCCCGCGGTCGGCAAACGCGCCGTCGACGTCGGCGGGGCGGCCCATCAACTCCCGCGTGAGGGCATCCATGAGCATCGTGCCAGGCCCGACGTCGAAGGCAACCACCTCCAGCGGGTGCGCGTTGGTGCCCACCTGCGTGAGCGTGACGAGTCCGCCGAGATGGATCAGCACGCGCGAGAGGCGTTTGTCGCGAAAGAGCAGCCAGTCGGCCCAGGCGGAGACAGGCCCGCCGCAGCCGCCCGCGCCGGCGTCGGACTGGGCGAACTGTCCGACGGTCGGCATACCCAGTCGACTGGCGGCGAATCCCACGCTGCCCAGTTCGGTCACGTAGGCAAGGCTGGCTTTGTGCTTCGGATCGCGGGGCGTGTGCACCACGATCGGCCCGCCCAGGCCGACGACGGCGACGTCGCCCGCCGCCGCGGATTCGAGCTTCATCACCGCGTTGGCGGTCTCGATCATCGCCGCCGTCACCTCGCGATCCAGCGACGCCAGCCCCGCCGCCTGGGCGTGCTCGTCGTCCATCGCCGCGATCAGCCGGCCTCGCAACGCGTCGTCAAACGGATGATGCGACTCGTGCAGCGGGCGAACCTTCATCCGCTCGCCGCGGCCTGTAATATGCACCATGGCCGCATCCACCCCGTCCACCGCGGGCCCGCAAAACACGCCAATTGCCAATCGCTCTTTCGCCATGTCATTTACATCTTATCGCGGTTGAGCGGTCACATCAAAATTTTGCCGCCGCAGCGACAAGGCTATAGGCTATAGGCTGTAGGCTGTAGGCGCCGGCTTATGAATCATTAGGCCTAATCTCACATAAGCCGGCGCCTACAGCCTATAGCCTATCTTGCGCGAATGATCGCCATAAGCGTCGGCTGATCGTTTTCCACTCGCCATTGGATTTCCACGAAATCGCCCACGAGCGTGATGCGGATTTGCGTCGCGAGGGCGTCGCGGCCAGCGGCTTTGCCGTTGCCGTCGGCCTTGCCATGTCCCTCGCCGTCTTGCGGCAGGAAAAACCGCACGGTTCGCCGCCCGTCGAAGGACCGCACGTCGATGCTCTCGGTGGTTTTCTGCATCACGGTCCCCAGAAACGCCCCGCCGCTCCCGAAAGGCCAAAACGCCTCCCCGTCAAGGAACCCGCCGATCAACGGCGGTTCGCCCATGCGGTCGCCCGCCGCGCCCCGCGCCGGTCTGTCCGCGACCACCGCACCCATCACGATCACCCCCGCCAACACACACACCATTCGCCGTCTCATGGCCGTCCCCCTCCATAGCCATTGTATTCCACGAATGGCACGCTGAGCGCAGAGACGGCCCTGCCGTTTTCACACGACGTGGAAGTCCTCGCTACTCATTACTCATCACGCATTACTTTTTGTAACAAACTCCCACCTACCACTTGAAGACGATTTCGTACCGCGCGAAGACGGCGGTGCTGCGGTGGTCGCGGTCGTAAAAGTCGCTCGGGAAGAACACTTCGCCCAAAACCTGCATCGAGAGGTGCGGATTGATCACCCAGCGGGCGGCGGCCGTCACCAGTTGGCCTCGGAAATGGCCGCTGCTGTCCTGGCCAAACAGGTGGCCTGTCGGATATCTGTGGTCGGCGAAGAGCAGGTGGTAATTCGCGATGATCTCGAAGGGCTTGGGCCTGGTGATCGCGCCGGCGTACAGCCGGTGCAGGTTCGTCGCGTAGCCCGGCAGCGTTTCGTTGCGATAGGCGGAGGCGATGATTTCGCTGAATTGAGGCCAGCGGCCCCACAGCGGGTCGAACTCGTTCCACTTGCCGCTGTCCTTGTCGTTGCCGCTGAGGAACTCGTACCCCGCGAAGGCGTCGGTATCCCACGCGTCGCGGAATTTGTACGTCAGTTTGCCGTTGAACGCCTGCGCCCAGACGTCCTGCCCCTCGCGTTTGCCGAACTGTTCTGCCAGCGCGGCGCGGACGATCCAGTTGTCGTTAAACGCGTGCTCCACGCTGCCGCCGACGGTGTGCAAGTCGCTGTCGTACCCGCGGGCCGTCACAGCGTCGGTCTTGCGGTAGATGTAGAACCCGTCGAGTTGCGTCCGCTCGATCGACTTGTTGCGAACGTACACAAACGCGCCGATTTCGTCGTTCTCGGCGAAGTATCGCGGCGCCTCGAACCCGAACGGCGTGATGTGCTTGTTCTCCGACGCACCCTGCTGCATGTAGGCCAGGTCGATGGTCGTCTTGGCGTCGGGGATCTCCAGCGTGTTGCGAACGGCGTCGAAGAAAATCGTGCGCGAGCCGTCCAGCGGCGTGCCGTCGAAAATCAGCCACCCGTTGCCGAGGTCGGTGATCTCCTGCCGCCCGACCACCAGCGTATTCTTCATGCCGCCGAAGGTTTCCTTCCACGTCACGTTGAGCTTGTCGAACAGGGCTTCGTTGGCGTCGAAGTGACGCCGGGCGTTGGGCTTGTGGTAGACAAAGAACTCCCACGCGACGCGGGCGTTGAGTTCGATGCTCTCGACCGGCTTGACCTTCACGCCAAGGCGGCTACGGAACCGCAACAGGTTGGTCTCGCTGTTGGGACCGCTGCGTTGCAGGTCCGGGACGGCCTTGCTGTACTCCCACCGGGCGCGGAAGTCGCCTTCAAGTTCCAGCCAGGAGACCGGCTTCTTCGCCCGCGTGAGCCAATCCTCCTCCGGGGCGGCCTCGGCGACAGGTTCCGCCGTGGCCTGGGCGGGCGCCTCGGCTTCCTGCGCCGACACCGACCCCGCCGCCACAATCGACGACACCGCGACCACCGTCAACAACGCCGCCGACCTCCGTATCCATGCCTGCATGTCATGTTCCTTATCGGGCATAACCTTGTTTCCGCTCACACCGAGCGGGTCAGGATTGTGCCAGGAAATTTCCCGCGGATCGTATCAGGGAATTCCCTAAGGAGCAATTTCTTTGTGCCACTTTTCCGCATCTAAGGATACATATATCGTGTACATTTCGTTTCCACGCCGACACCCGGCACGTGACTGGTGCCGGCGCGGAAGGTTTGGTTTTGTCTGAAAGGAGTAACGTATGCGAGCATCACTTCGGATGGCAGTTTGTGCGGTAACGTTGACACTAAGCCTGGGCATGATGGCCCCGGCACAGGCGGCGGTTGTCGACTTGATGGTGACACTCAATATCATCAACGTCGTCGACGACCAAGGCAATGCCGCCCAGACACTGGGTACCCCCTTCCAACAGCAGAGTATCATGGATGTTGTCAATACGATCTGGAACGAGGCCGGTATCGGAGTCGAGATCAAGAACACCACGGTGTTCACCGACCCAGCCGCGTTGAATGGTGGGTACTCCAGTGTGAGTTCGCTGGTAAACGCCGGCAGGACAGCGGGAGTGCTGGACTCCGATCCTCTTGTGCTCAATGTGTTCATGGTCGATATTCGCCCTGGAGATGTCCAATACGGCACCAATTACGTCGCTGGCGTGGCCGGTCTGGGATGGAATGGCATTGCATTCTACATCGGCACGGACCTGATGAGTTGGTCGTCGTGGCCCACCATCGGCAGAGTGCTGGCGCACGAGATTGGCCACAACCTGGGACTGCCTCATTATGATGAGATCGTCAATCTGATGTCTACCAGTGGTGGCAACTTCTATTTGACCCAGGCGCAGATTGATACCGCTCGCAACAGCGTGTTCGCCGTCGCCATTCCCGAGCCGGCTACGCTGGTCCTGCTGACGGTTGGCGGGCTGTGGCTCAACCGTCGCCGCCGGGCGGCCTGATCCGCTGGAGACAATCACGAATAACGAATGTCTGTGACGCGGCGGGTTGGCTTGCCGTTTTGTGCTGTTACACAACGCAAAACGGCAAGCCACCCCGCCATGTCGTTCGCCGCCACGCGGGCAAGACGCCCGCATCACGTTGCATGCGAAGTCCTCGCCACTCGTTACTCATTACTTGTCACTCATCGCAAGTCGTATATTTCCACGAGGTCTCGTTCGTGGTACACTGACGCCTCACATTAAGGAGCGCCCATGCGGACTCGAACATTGTGGATTGTCCTGCTGATGTCGGCCGTTGCGTTGCTGGGGAACGCGTTGGTTTCGGGCTGCCTGCCGCACCAGGCCGCTCCCGAGGCGGTGTCGGTGGAGGCCCCCGCGGCCCAGCCGGCGCAACCGCCGGAACCGCTGCCCTTCGCGGTCGCGGCCGCCAAAATGCCGCCACAGTCGCCGGTACGGGTCGCCGCCCCGCTGCCCGCGCCGAATCCCGCGCCCGTCGTCGCCATCGTCTTCCGCGAATTGCAGGAGACCGACGACAAGGCCGCCGACGAGGCCGCCAACGCGCAGGCCATCATCGAAATGGTCGCCGAGGCCATCGAACTCACCGGCGGGCTGGCCGACATCGTGCCAGCGGGAAAAACCGTCCTCCTCAAGCCCAATCTCACCAATCATCGCGGCGGACGGTATTTCCCGAGCATGACGACGGACGTTCGCGTGATGGCCGGCGTCGTCGAGGCGCTCAAGGCCCACGGTGACAACAAACTCATCATCGCCGAAGGCAGCGGCCCGCCCGCCTTCGAAATGTACCCCATCTGCGGCTACGACAAACTCGCCGAAAAACACGGCATCGAACTGGTCGAGATGAACACGCCCGACAAGTTCGTCACCATGCAGATCTCCCGCGAGGTCTTCCAGGCCAAGCCGCTCCCGCCGGCCATGCCGGTCTCCACGGGCACGCACGCGATCGCGCAACATCCCGTGGCCGGCGCCTACATGGACGCCGACATCGTCATCAACGTCCCCTGCCTCAAAACACACTGCCTGACCGGCATCACGGTGGCGATGAAGAACCTCTACGGCCTGTATCCGGGCACGCGACAGCCGTGGCACGACGACGTCGAGGCCAATCTGGCGGACCTGGCCCGCCTGCGGCCCACCGCGCTGGTCGTCGTTGACGGCATCGTCGCCATGCAGGGCGACGGGCCTCTCTGGGGCACGCCCGTCAAGATGAACCTCATCATCGCCGGACGCGACATGGTCGCCGTCGACACGGTCTCCGCCGCCGTCATGGGATTCGACCCCAAACGCGTCCAGCACGTCCAATACGCCGCCTTGCAGGGCCTGGGCGTGGCCGACCTCGACAAGATCGTCGTCGTGGGCACACCGATCGAGCAGATCAAAAAGACGTTTGCCGACGGCCATTGGTCCTTCGCCCTCAAGTGCCCCAAAACCGATGCGAACATCGCCCGGCTGCTGAAACAACAAAACAGTCATCCCATGGGCGGCTGGCGAGGCGAGGAACGCGGTAAAGTGGTCGGCTGGCAAACCTATTGGCCCGCCGAGGACCTGCCCATCGACAGGGAGAAATATCCCGACGTGCTGAACCGCGGTTTCGGGGCTGCCTTCAATAAGTGGGACGATTACATTCATTTCAACGTCAACTACCGCGCGCTGCACCGCGAGGACATCCAGCCGCTCAAGGAAACCATGCAGGCGTGGATCGACGCGAACATGGAAACGGATATGCCCACGTCGATGCCCACAACGTTCCCCGGATTGAGCGACGACGTCAAGGCCTTCACGGAGGCCTGGCGCGAACAGCAGAAACGAGAGCGGGAACAGCAACAACAGAAACAATGACAGCCCCCGCAACAACTCCGCCATTCGTTGCCCGCTACGATCGCCAGATCGCGTTCGCGGGCCTGGGCGAGGCCGGCCAACAACGTCTATCCGCTGGCACAGTGTTAGTTGTCGGCGTTGGCGGGCTGGGGTCGTGGTCGTCGCAGTTGTTGGCGCGGGCGGGCGTCGGGCGATTGCGGCTGGTGGACGACGACCGCGTGGAGTTGGTCAATCTGCATCGGCAGGCGTACTACACCGAGGCCGATGCTGCCGCCGGCGTGCACAAGGCCCGTGCGGCGGCGGCAGCGATCGGGCGGATCAATTCGCACGTCGCGGTCGAGCCGGTCATCGAGCGGCTGACGGCGGACAACATCGCCTCCCTGGCGGCTGGGTGCGATCTCATCCTCGACGGCACGGATAATTTTCCCACGCGGTTTGTCATCAACGATTTTTGCGTCCGCCAAGGCCTGCCCTGGATTTTCGCCGGCGTGCTGGAGGCCGAGGGACACGTCATGACCGTCCGCCCCGGCCTGTCGTGCTGCCTGCGATGCCTGCACGACGAACCGGCGGCGCTGGAGAATAGTTCGGCGTCGCAAGCCGGCATGTCGCCGCCCGCCGATCCCACCTGCCGCGAAGTCGGTGTGATCGGCCCCGCCGTCGCCGCCGTCGCCGCCATCCAGGCCGCCCAGGCCCTTAAACTCCTTGCCGACCCAAACGGCCCCGTCGATACGCACCTGTTCAAAATCAATCTGTGGAACAACGCCATTCAGCAACTCGACATGAAACCGCCCTCGCCGAACCACTGTCCATGTTGTGGCCAACCGAAAAAACTATAGTAAATCCCCATAAACATATAAAACAAAATGTATAGAAAGGAATCCTCATGAACAAAATCAAGGTGGGCGTTCTCGGCGCGTTTCGCGGCATGAGTTACGCTCGGAACACCGAGGCCGTCGGCATGGAACTGGTTGCCCTGTGCGACCGGCACGAGGAAAAACTTCGCACCGCCGACGTCGGCGAGGGCGTGGCGCGATATGTGGATTACGACGAATTCCTCGCCCACGACATGGACGCCGTCATCCTGGCCAATTATTTCCACGAACACGCGCCATTCGCCGTCAAGGCGCTCCGGGCAGGCAAACATGTGTTGAGCGAAACGGTCTGCAATTTCACCATCGCCGAAGGCATCGAACTGTGCGAAACGGTGGAATCGACCGGCCTGATCTATATGTTGGCGGAGAACTACCCGTTCACGAAATTCAACCAGGAATTGCGACGCCTCTATCAATCCGGCGAACTGGGCAAGGCCACCTACGCCGAAGGCGAATACAATCATCCGATGTCCGCGGAAGATTGGGCCTTTTACACACCCTCGCCGGACCACTGGCGCGCGTGGCTGCCGCGGGGATACTACTGCACCCACGCCCTCGCGCCGCTGATGTATATAACCGATCTGATGCCGAAATCGGTTGTCGCTTTCTCCGTGGACGCGACGGACGGCGGATTCGCCGCGCTCTGTCAAATGGAGGAAGGCGCCGTCTTCCGGCTCATCGGCGGCGGCATGCCGGGGCATTCCAATTTCTATAGAATCCACGGCACGCGAGGCGCCGCCGAAATCACGCGAGGCCCCGGTTATTTCGGCCCGGAACAAATTCGCGTGTGGCACGATCCCTGGGACGTGCCCACCAACATACCGATCGAACGCGTGTACGTCCCGTCGTTCCCGTCGCACACCACGGAGGCAGAGCGGGCCGGACACGGCGGCGGGGATTTCTGGGTGGACTACCATTTCGCCCAGGCAATCCGCGCCGGAAAACAACCGTTCCTGGACGTCTATCGCGGCGTGGCCATGTCGTCGGTGGGTATCGTAATGTACCGCAGCATGCAGTCCGGAGGCATGCCGCAGGAAGTGCCGGATTTCCGCGACAAAACAGCCAGGGAACGCTTTCGAAACGACACGGCCAGACTGGGACCGCCGGCGCGAGACTGTTAGGCTGTTAACAAAACACCGTTCGTTTCCCTTGCGTTTTGTGCAACATTTTTTCCCGCGTCATGTTCGCCGTGGGAAACACGTAGAAAATCTGATCTTCGCGCAGCGTGGAAGAGTATAGATCGAAATCCTCCGTGGCGCGGTCGTTGACCTGGAACGCCCGCAGGCCGGGCATGTCCCGCCATGTGGCCAAATGCTGCGAATGCGCGCCACACAAATGATACATTCCGCCGTTTGGATATATCGACAGTACTTCTTCATCCAGGGGCCGAATGAACGAGTCGTATAGTTCTTTGGAAATCAATTGCGTCGCACATCCGCACATTTGGCCGTACCCGCGAGGCATGCATCGGCCGGCGGCGTAGATCGGCTGGAACTGATCGGTCGGGATGGTTTGTCGATACCAGTTGTGCATATAGATCAACGCGTCGGTCAGCACGCGCAGATCCCGCCGCACGCCGGCTGGGTTGTCGTAAAACCCCGTCAACAGATGTTCTTTGTATAGATTGAACAACTGATTGAACGGACCGCCGAGCACCTGTGTCGTAATGAACGGAACGGTTGTTCCGAGCGACAGGATGGCCCGCGTCAAATCCCGTGCCTGCTTCCATACGGGATTGGTTTCAAAATCAATCTCCGGCAACTCTCCGACACCGTTCGGCAGGCCTTTGCTCCACCACTGTTCGTTGTGAAAATATACTTCCGCGCCGAATAGTTTGTCTGTGAAGTGCACACCGTACAACCATTTTTCGAACACCAAGGGCCGAAATACCTCCGCGTCGGTCAAACACGCCGCGTTGGCTTCCAGATCCGCCATCGCCTGTTTTGCCCACGCCAGCGGGTCCGTCGTGGCGTCCGCCGAGGCCTGGGCCGTGTAACCGGCCAGATAAAACGGCCGCCGCGGCGTTTGGCCCGTGAACACAACGTCCAACTCCGCCATGTGCCGCTCGCGCGACGCGATCAGTTGTTTGTCTTGCAATATACTCATGTTGTTTTCATTGTGGTAATGTTACATGCAACGATGTTACCGTTATATATTGTTTTTGATTTAGTGTCCGTTCGTGCAATTTGTCATACTAACAAAACATCAGGACAATCGCATCTACAAATGCAGATGCGATTGCCCTGGATAATCAAACGATCGACCTGCCCTACCGTTCCAGATCCTTCTGGAATTCCGCCTTGCTGCGGTTGAGGATCTCCTCGGCGGGTTCGGTCAGGTGGGTGTTGCGATCGAATTCGAGCTTGAAGTCGTAATTGATGGTGGCGGCTTTGTCGCCGCTGGCCTTGGCGGGCACTTCGACGTCCCAACGCAGGATGCCGTTTTTCCGCAACGTGGCCAGGTACGTCGCGTCCTTGCTGATCTCGACGCTGGGCTGGCCCAGGGTCACGCGGATGTCGGCGTTCTTGGGATCGGGCAGGCGATCCAGCACGCGGACGGCGACGGGTTTGTCCTTATAGTTGTCCATCGCAAGGGTATATTTGAACGACATCACGCGGTTTCCGCCCTGGACGGTTTCGGTTTTGTCCACCAGTTCGCGGCGAGCGCGGAGTTGCGAATCCACGCCGAATCCCACGGTGAACCGCTGTCCCTTGACCACCACAGGCAGACGGCCTGTGCCCATGAATTGGCCGTCCATGTAACTGCTCACCGGGCCTGAGAGCAGCGCGATATCGCTGGTGTTGACCATGTCGGCCTGGAGATAGACATTGGCGGTCATGACGGGCACGGCGAGGTAGTAGAAGTCGCCCTTGAGTTTCATCGTCGCGATGCGGACCATCTGTTGATCCTGCCGGCTGGCGACGGAGATGCCGCCGGGGATCGGATAGATGACGGCCATCGCGTCGCTGTCGAGGGCGGCGTCCTTGACGCCCAGCAGGACGTCGCGTGAATTGGTGAGGTCGAGAATCTGCAGGCGGTTCGTGATCGAATTGGCCGCCCAATCTTCGGAAATTCTTCCGGAGATGTCCTTCTGATTGCTCTGCCGGACGGCCAGGTTCGAGGCGATCTCCCTCCTCATCGCCGACTGCTCCACGGCCAATTCGCTGGCCGATTTGGCGTTTAAAAACCGTTCGCTGCCCCCGCCGCGAGCATTGCCGTCGCGATCGCTCGTAAGCGTCACCCAGAGCGGCATCAGGAGTGGCGCGTCGGCGGCCATGTTCGGCTGGGCGGTCGAGAGCGTCAGTTTCACGCCGTTCCAGTCCTCGCCGCTGACCTGCTGCACGATGGCGGAATACTCCAGGGCGATCTCTTTGCCAGCGGCGTCGGTTCGCAGATTGTAACTGGGCGACCAGGTCGCGCCGTCGACCATGTAACTCAGCCGTACCGTGGCCTTGCCCGCCTGCGGGAGGCTGAGGAAGACCACCGCCTCGCGGGCCGTCCGCGTCGAGGAGGCGACCATCTCGGCCAGTTGTCGTTGGAGCAGGGCGAGTTTTTCATTGACGGCGGCCGCCTCCTCGGTCAGGGTGAACGCCGCCTCGGCCAGCGTGGTCCGCTGCGTGACGATATAGTCCGCCACGCCGATGAGGCTTTCGGCGTTGAGCGTGCCCTTGGCGAGGTCGTCCTTGGCGCGATCGGCGGAGAAGGTTTCGAGATTGTCCAGCAAGGTTTCTTTTTTCTTGAGCAGGGCCTGCTGGGCCGCGTTGGCACGGAGACTTTGCGCGACGGTTTTGATCTCCGCCTGGAGGTCGGCGACTTCCTTTCGCGGATTGTCCTGGACGGCCCGCGTGCGGAATCGGACGGCCTGAACCTGCACGGCGCCGTCGGCGCTGGCGACGAGGCTGTGCCCGACGACGCCCTGCGGCAAGTCGGTGACAACCAATTCGGACAGGCCCGCCTTGAGGTCGAACGACAGCACGCGCGTCACCATCGCCTGCCCGCGGTAGACGGTCACGGTCTCGATCTGCCCCGCCGACGCGAGCGCCGCGGCGCCCTGGGCCGATACGGGGCGGGCCGACAGCACGCCCACGGTGACGAGCAATCCCACAGCCACGATGCGATAAACCACGTTCATGTCGACTCTCCTTCCACGGTGTTAAAAAACCAGATTACACGGTTCGACGCACGAGCCTGGCGAAAGTTTCAAAAATTTTTCTTTTTCTTCTTGATGTTATATAATTGATAGGTATGCTAACAAACTACTTCCCTTCGTGATAATATGGATTGGTCTGGGTGTGGTTAGATTTTCCGGCACGGCGAAACGGTCTGGTTTTCCGTGGGAAACAACCGATTGTCCTCCCCGGCCTCGCGCGGAAGTCGCCGGCACGCAGCCCCAACGGGGCGTCTGATGTAGCCCCCTGCTTCGCTCTGCGAGCTACGCAGGGTGAGCGTACTCCGCGAACCCTGGGGACAAGTTTTCTCGTCCTCGTCGCGGCCTGACGCCACTGACCGAGGACGCACCGTCATGCGAATACGGCTTCGGACGACGCGTACACGGGAATGTGTGAGTCGTTCGCCGCCGCCTTCACGCGACGGTATGACGTGCGGCCAGTAGCGTCAGGCCGCGGTGAAAAGCCAAAAAACGCCCGCAAACCCAGGGTTCGCGAGTACCGCTCACCCTGCGTAGCTCGCAGAGCGAAGCAGGGGGCTACATCAAACGCCCCGTTGAGGCTGCGGACCGGCGGCTACCGCGCGAGGCCGGGGAGGACAATCGGTTGTTTCCCACGAAAAACCAGACCGTTTCGCCGTGCCGGAGAATTCAACCACACCCGATTTGCCCGTGGGCGGTTTTGACGTTTGGAACTTATGAACAGTGACGGGCTTCAAGCCTGTCGGGGAGCGAGAGCATGGACACGCAACAAAAGTTGGAGTACTTGGCGGACGCGTCGCGGTATGACCTGGCGTGCGCGTGCGGGACGAAGAGTAAGGACACGCATCGCGTTCGTGGCAAGGACGGCGCGTGGCTGTATCCGATGTCGACGCCGCGGGGCGGGCGGGACATTATTTTCAAGACGCTGCTGTCGAACGTGTGCGTCAACGATTGCCGCTACTGCCCCTTCCGCGACGGGCGGGACGTGCCGCGGTACAGCCTGGCGGCGGAGGAGATCGCGACGGCGTTGATGTCGTACGTGCGGCGGGGGCTGGTGTTTGGACTGTTTTTGAGTTCGGGTGTGATTCGCGACGCGGACCACACGATGGGCAAACTTGTGGAGGTGGCCGAGGTGCTGCGGGGGCGGCATCAGTTTCACGGGTTCATTCACTTGAAGATCATTCCGGGTTCGTCGGATGCGGCCATTGAGGCGGCGTTGCGCGTGTCGTCGCAAGTGTCGTTGAATGTGGAGGCGCCGCATCAGGCCGCGTTTAAGCAGTTGTCGCCAACGAAGGATTTCGAGCGCGACATCGTCGGCGGCATCCGGCGGATCGCCCAGTTGACCGCCCCCGGCGCGAAGTACTCGCGGGTGAAGCCGTTCACGCAGTTCGTCGTCGGGGCGGCCGACGAGACGGATACCCACCTGGTCAAGGCGACGTTCGGCCTGTACCGCCGTATGGGGATGAGCCGCGTGTATTACAGTGCCTACCAGCGGGGCCTGGGCGACGAACGCCTGCCTGGCGAACGTCGTGAACTGGCCAACCCCAACGACGTGCTGACACGCGAGCATCGGCTTTATCAAGCCGAGTGGCTGATGCGGAAATACGGCTTTTCGGATGAGGAAATTCCGTTCGAGACCGACGGCAATTTGTCGCTCGCGACGGATCCGAAGACGGCGTGGGCGTCGCGAAATCCACACTATTTTCCCGTGGACGTCAATCGGGCCAGTAAGTGGGAACTGCTCCGCGTGCCGGGCGTCGGGCCGATCACAGCCCAGCGAATCATCGAGATGCGGCACGCCGGCACGCCCATCGCCAGCCTGCGCGACTGGTCGCTGCTGTTCCCGCGAATCAAAGGCGCCAACCCGTTCGTGAAATTCGGCTTCCGTCCGCAACGGAATACGGGGTGAACGGCGAGTGATTTTCCATCTCGTTGAGCGAGCGAAAAATTCGTTCGAGGGAAACAAGCCAGTAGCCAATAGCCAGTAGATATGGAAAGACAAAGGCGAAAAGGCAGTGAAAACGGGAACGGGCATGTGAGCGACAAATACCAGGATCGTGCAATGGGCAACAAACCCAGCCATACCTGATGGCTACTGGCTTGTGACTGCGTGTACGCCATTTTACAATACCTCCGAACGGGAGCGGTTATGGGCGATTCACATGTACGTGCGGTGTTGCGACTGCATTTGGCCGACGGGGTCGGGGCGGTGACGTATCTTCGGTTGGTCAAGGCGTTCGGCAGCGCCGAGGCCGTGCTGGCGGCGGGGCCGGCGGAGTGGCTTCGCGTGCCGCACATTGGCGAGAAGATCGTTGCGGCCATTTCCGCGATCACCGACAAGGACGTCGACGACGAATTGGCCGTGGCGGAGCGTGCGGGCGCCCGCGTGCTGACGCAGGAGAGCGTGGAGTATCCGCTGTCGCTCAAGCACATCGACGATCCGCCGGCGGTGCTGTACGTTCGCGGGTCGCTGCGGGAGAGCGACGCGGTGTCGCTGGGCGTGGTGGGGTCGCGTCGGTGCACGCATTACGGACTGGAGCAGGCGCAGCGGTTTGGCGAACTGCTCGGGCAGGCGGGGCTGACGCTCATCAGCGGCGGGGCGCGGGGGATCGACACCGCCGCCCATCGCGGCGCGTTGCAGGCGGGAGGCCGAACCGTCGCCGTCATGGGTTGCGGACTTTGCACGCACTTTCCGCCGGAAAACGGCGAGTTTTTCGAGTCCATCGTCCGCGACGGCCGCGGGGCGCTCCTCAGCGAACTGCCCATGCGGACGGCGGTGCTGGCGGGAAATTTCCCCACACGGAACCGCATCATCTCCGGCCTGTCGCTGGGCGTGCTGATCGTCGAAGCCGCCCGGCGCAGCGGCTCGCTCATCACCGCCCGTGAGGCCGCCGAACAGGGCAAAACCGTCTTCGCCATCCCAGGACGCGTGGACTCCCCCACCAGCCAGGGCGCCAACGACCTCATCCGCAACGGCGCGATCCTCACGCAGGGGCTCGACGACGTGCTCGAACACCTCGGCCCGGTGGGCCAGTCGCTCACCGACGCCAAGGCCGCCGAACCCACGCTGCCGTTCGCGCCCGCCAACATGGACGCGACCGAACAACGGATCTGGGACGCCCTCGCCGCCGCCCCGCGCACCCTCGACGAACTCGTCCGCGCAACCAACCTCGAAACCGCCCGCGCCACCGCGGCCATGACCATGCTCGTCATCAAAGGCGCGGTCAAACAACAACCCGGCAACCTTTTCGCGAGAAAAACGTCGAAATAATGAATAATAAGTGACGAGTGACGAGAACTTCGCGGCGTTGGTATGTCCGTTGTATGGTTATATAGTGGAGCGAAAAAATATCTGGCACAAGGTCATCCGTATGGTTTTCACGTCGAAAATAACCGGCTATCCTCCCCAGCCCTTCGCGGAAACACCGGGTCGCAGCCCCAACGGGGCGTCTTGGGTAGCCCAGGGTGAGCCGTACTCGGCGAACCCTGGGATTGCGAGTGTTGTACGAATTCCTTCATCGTGCCTGGCGCCACTGGCCGAAGTCGCACCGTCGCGCGAACACGGCTTCGAACGACTCGCATATTCCCTTGTTCGTGTCGTTCGAAGTCGTGCAGGCCCGCGTGCGCGACCTCGGCCAGTGGCGTCAGGCACGATGAAAAACGAACAGCGAACCTCGTCCCAGGGTTCGCGGCGTACCGCTCACCCTGGGCTACCCAAGACGCCCCGTTGGGGCTACGACCCGGCGTTTCCGCGCGAGGCCAGGGAAGGCAAGCGGTTGTTTTCGACGAAAAACCAACGACTCGCCCTGTGCCAGAAAATGTGGGCACACCCGTATATAGTGGAACATGAACATGCAAGACAAAACTATTGTTTTGGCAATGATGGTATTGATGATGATCGTACTCCTTCCGGCATGCACACTAACAACAGAATCGCCTGACGTAACGGACACGGCGTCAACAACAGATCTGCCGACCACACGGGTCACGACGAAGCGCGCGGTGCCGCTGGCCCCGTCGGAGTTGGCGACGGCCATAGGCATCACGTCGGAGAACTACCCGTTCATCGACGGTTCGACTTCCACGTTGCCGCTGGTGCAGGGAATCTATTGTAACATGTTCAATCCGATCGCCATGGAGAGCAGCGATGAGGGCGTGCTCTTTGACGACGACACCAGAATGCCCCCACGCGACGGGGGGTATCTCGGAATGCCCACGGAAGCGGCCAAGACGGTCGCGTCCTATGAAAAACTCATTGCCGGCAAGGTCGATTTGATTATTGTTCCCGACCCGTCGGACGACGTGAAACAACAGGCCATCGCCGCGGGCGTGGAATTGGAATATATACCGATCGGCATGGAAGGCCTGGTGTTTATCACGTCGGGGAAAAATCCCGTGGATTCCGTTACGGTGGAGCAGATCGTGAACATCTATTCCGACGGAACGATCACGAACTGGGCCGACCTGGGCGGAAAAAGCGGCCGAATTATACCACTCAGCCGCAACAGGGATTCCGGCTCTCATGCCCAGATGGAAAATCTGGTATTGCGAGGAAAGGCCGTGCGTCCTGAAATCGCCCAGGAGCCTTTTATGGTCGGCGGAATGATTCGCATCATTGAAATGATGGAGGATCATGTTATTCGCATGAACGATCCGAGAGAAAATATTTATGCGCTGGGATATTCGGTATTCTATTATGTGCAGCGCATGCAGATCTGGCATCGGGTCGGCAACAAGCCGCTCGATATCAAGATGCTCGCGGTGGACGGCGTGACGCCAACAGCGGAGACGATCGCATCGAAGGAATACAAACTGGTCATGGGGTATTTCGCGGTCATTCGCAAGGACGAGCCGGCGGACAGCCCCGCGCGAAAGATCGTCGGTTGGCTGATCAGTCATGACGGCCAGCGGGTCGTCATGGAAGCCGGCCTGGGTGTGTTAAAGCCTGTCGCGGGCAAGCCGCCGCGGTGAACGCGAAATCGGTTGACGCCTCCCATTGTCAGGTGGCCTCGGCCAGGGTCATGTTGTTTCGGTGGACGACCTCGGTGGCGGCGTTGTCGCCGAGGAGTTTGAGGATGCTTGCGCTTTTCATGCCCTTGATGCGGTCGATGTCGTCGGCGGAGAAGTTGGCGACGCCTCGCGCGACGGATTGTCCCGCGGGGTCGAGGATGTCGACGACGGCGCCGCTGGCGAAGGAACCGCTGACGGCGAGGATTCCTGAGGGGAGGAGGCTTTTGCCGCGTTGGCGGAGTGCGGCGGCGGCGCCGGCGTCGACGAGGATTTTTCCCGCTGTGCGCGAGGTCTGCCCGATCCACCGCCGGCGGCTTGACATTCGCCGCGACGCGGGCACGAACACGGTGCCGAGTTTTTCGCCCGCCAGCAGGCGGGGCAGGACGTCGCTCGTGCGGCTGTTGGCGATGACGGCGACATTGCCGGCGGACGTGACCATGCCGCCGGCCCGCATTTTCGAACCCATGCCGCCCGAGCCGAGTTTGCTTCGCGTGGCGGAGACGACGGAGAGGGCGTCGTCGTTGACCTGCTCGATGACGTCGAGGACGGCGCCTTTGTCGAGCACGCCGTCGACGTTGGAGAGCAGGACGAGGACGTCGGCGTCGAGCATGTTGGCGACGTGGGCGGCGATGACGTCGTTGTCGCCGAACTTGGCGGAAAAGACGTCGGTACCGTAGCGGATTTCGTCGACGGCGACGGCGTCGTTTTCGTTGAGAATCGGCAGTACGCCGAGCCGGGCGAGCGTCGTGAGCGTGTTGCGGATATTGAGGTATCGCCGGCGGTCCTCAAAGGCGTCCCGCGTGACGAGCACCTGAGCGACTTTCACGTCGTGTCGGCCAAACGCTTCGTAGAATGCCTGCATCAGCCGGCCTTGCCCGACGGCGGCGGTGGCCTGGAGCATGGGCAGTTCGCGCGGACGGCCTGGTAAGTCGAGTTCGGCCAACCCCGCGCCGACCGCGCCGCTGGCGACAAGGATGATTTCGCGGCCCTGGTGGACGACCTCGGCGATCTGCCGCGCGAAATCGCCCAGCACGGCGTGGTCCAGCCGCCCGTTCTCGCCGGTGATGGAGTTCGTGCCCACCTTCACCACCACCCGCCGGGCGGTGGCAATCCTGTGTTGTCGTACGTGAGTGCTTGGCATGGAATGAATGTACCATCCCGCGGCGATGCGTGGAAGGGCCTGTGGGTTTCCGATCGCGTGGCGTGAGCGAGCGATTCGTTCGAGGGAGACAAGCCAGTAGCCAATAGCCAGTAGGTATGGCGAACTTTATTGTTCTTCACACGATCAAAATTCTTCGCTGTACAACAATCATTGCCGCATTCATTGCCTTTTTCGCCCTTGTCTTTCCACACCTGCTGGCTCCTGGCTATTGGCTACTGGCTGCCTCTCACTGTCCCGCCAGGGGGAGGTTGAGGAATTCGGCGAGTTGTCTTCCGGGCAGGGCGACGGCTTCGGCGTGGGTGTCGCTGGCGAGGGTGAGTGTGGCGTCGTCGGTTTCGATGAGGAGTCGGCTGAGATTGCCGTGGCGGTCGAGTCGCACGTGGCGGATGTCGGCCAGGGGTTTGGCGTGGCGTGTGGATTGGCGGCGTCCGCCTCGCCAGAAGCTGCCGGCTGTGCGGTCGAACGTCACGGGCCCGCCCGCGATCGCCGACCACAGGCCGGCCAGCCCGAACGACAACAACGCCCCGCCCGCCAGCAGCGAGGCCACCACCACCGCCGACACCGCCTCACGCGGCACAAACATCACGAACTCTCCCACCGGCACCCGCCAGCCCTGCAACGCCCACGGAATCCACACCAGCAGCCCCGCGCCCAGCAACGCCACCGCCGCACTGGGCAACAGCGGCAGCGGAAACAGCTCCAACATCAACCGCTCGCCGCCGGCCGACATTCGCAACTCGACGGGGCCGGGATGCTCTGTGTGCATGGGAAATCCTTTCGAAAAAACAGCCAATAGCCATTAGCCAGTAGCCATCAGGTATGGACAAGCCTGCCACAACTCACACGATCATATCCTTACATTATCTCCATGTTTGTTTCCGCTTTCACTGCCTTTTCGCCCATAGCGATCCGTACCTATTGGCTACTGGCTATTGGCTACTGGCTGGCTTCTTCCAGTTCCACACCGACCTTTTCCCATAGCGTCATCGCGTCGCCGAGTTGGGTCTGGGTGGTTGCGTATTCCGCGCCGAGTTTGGCGATTTCCGTTACGTTGCCCGAAGCGGAAGCCGTGTTGATCCGATCGTTGATTTCGTCCAGACGCGACTCCAGTTCGTGCACCTTCGCCTCGGCCTGGGCGAGTTTTCGCGTCAGGCGGCTGACGTCGTTGGTGCGGCGTTTGCGGTCCTTGTAATCGTCCACACGGGCCTGTTTGGCGCGGACGGCCTCGGGATCGTCCTTCGTCTCCGCCGCCAGGCCGGCCTCCTCAAGCCGCGACTGCCGCCACGCCGCGTACTTCTCCCAGTTGCCGCTCATCGACACCACCCCACCGTCCTCGACCGCCCAGATGTGCGTCGCCAACGCTTGAATCAAATACCGATCGTGGCTGACGAACACCACCGTGCCGTCGAAATCGCTCAGCACGTCCTGCAACACTTCCTGCGACGCGATGTCCAGATGGTTCGTCGGCTCGTCGAGAATCAACACGTTCGCCTTGGCCAGCATCAGCCGAGCCAGCACCACGCGGCTGCGCTGCCCGCCCGAAAGCTCGCCGATTTTCTTGAACGCGTCGTCGCCCGAAAGCAGCATGCTTCCCAGCAGCCCGCGGCCTCGCTCTTCCGTCATCGACGGATCCATCTGCCGCACCGCCTCCAGGGCCGTGATGTCCGACCGAAGCTCCGCGTGCGTCTGCGACAGATAGCCCAACTGCACGTTCGCGCCGTATCGACAGGCGCCGGCCAGCGGCTTGAGTTGCCCGAGAATCGTCCGCAGCAGCGTGGTCTTCCCACAGCCGTTCGCGCCAACAATCGCGATCCGCTGCCCGCGCTGCACGTCCATCTTTTCCATGCTCACCAAAGGCCTGGCGGACTCGTACCCCACGCGCAGCCCCTGCAAATACAGCACGAAATCGCCCGTGCGCTGCAACGCCTTCAGCCGGACGGCAATCCGATCGTGCTCGCGGGGCCGTTCGATGGCCTCGGTCTTCATGAAGCGCTCCAGCCGCGTGCGGCGCCCCTGCGCCTCCTTGGACCGCTGCCCCGCGAGGAACCGCCGAATGAACTCCTGCGTTTCGTTGATGAACTCCTGCTGCGCCTCCCACACGCGCATGCGTTCGAGGAACCGCTCGTCGCGCTGGCGGAGATAGTCGCTGTAGGCGCCCTTGTAGCACTCGACGGCCGCGTAGGCCACCTCCCACGTCGACTGCGTGACGCGATCGAGGAAATACCGGTCGTGCGACACGACGATCAGCGCCCCGCCGTACGCGGCCAGCCAGCGTTCGAGCCACTGCACCGCCTCGAGGTCGAGGTGGTTGGTCGGCTCGTCGAGCAGGAGCAGTTCGGGATCCTCCAGCAACAGCCGACCGAGGTACGCCCGCGTCCGCTGTCCGCCCGAAAGCACCAACAGCGGCTGATCCCACAAGTGCCGCTCAAAGCCCAGCCCTTCGAGCACGCCGTCGATCCGACCGGCATAGCCATACCCGCCGCGAATCTCGAATTCGTGCTGCAATTCGCCGTATCGCCGCAGCAGCGAAGGATTTTGTCCATCCGTCTCTAATTGGTCGTGCAACTCGTGAAGCTGCCGTTCCAGTTCGATCAGCCGGGCGAACACCTCCGTCATGGCGGCGCGAAGCGTCGACCCCTCCAGCGCGGGCGGATCCTGCGGCAGATAGCCGATCCGCAGGCCTTTCTTTTTTTCGAGCGTGCCCTCGGTGGCCGAATCCGCGCCGGCAATGATCCGCAGCAGCGTCGTCTTGCCGTGCCCGTTGGGCCCGACAAGCCCGATGCGATCCTCAGGCCCGACGCTGAAACAAGCCCCGCGCAGCACATCCCGCTCGCTCCAGCTTTTGCATATCCCTTCGCCAACAACAATCGACATAGCCTCATGACTCCGCGTGCGTAAACCCCTACGATACCAGACGGCGAGGGTGGATGATATGGGCTTGTTCAGGCGGATGTGCTCTCGCGACGTCTGGATAAACATGGTCGTTTGTTCGAGGGGATGTTTTCGTTAACTCGTTGACTCGTTAATTCGTAAACTCGAAAAACCCCACCAGTCAACCAGTCAACCAGTTAACGAGTCAACGAGTTAACGAAAACATCCCCTCGAACAAACGACATGATTTTACCGTTACGTCACGAGGGCGCAGCCGCCCTACCCGCGAGTCTCTTCCAGCGCCAACAAAATGACGGGGATTTTTTCCCGCCATTGTGGCGGGACATCCTCGGAGATTTCGATCGCGAGTTGGCGGCCGTTGACACCGCCGGCGGCGACGGCCTCCAGCACGCGTCGGCGGAGGGAGGCGTCGTCGCGATCGTAGTCGCTCAGGTTGAGGTTGACCCAGAAGAGTTTTGTCGGCCAGGCGGCGCGGCACTGGGCGAGCGTCATGTCGCCCTCGGGCGGCTCGGTGAGGCTTTCGATCAGGTCGACTGGCGCCTCGGCGATGAGGTCCTTACAACTGTCGAGTTTGCCGTCGTAGTGCACGCCGACGATTTTCCCCGCCGCGTGCAGTTGCGGAAACAGCTCGCGATACACCGGCAGCGTAAATTCCGCGAACCGTCCCGGCCCCATCGTCTCGGACGTGAAATTTTCCAGCACTTCCACGTAAGGCCCCGGCGCGCCGGCGGCGATTTCCACCTGGCGGCGGAAATTTTTCAGCAGCACGTCGTACAACAGCCGCATCGCGTCGGGACACTCGTACAGGTGCTCCGAAAAATTTTCCAGCCCCGTGTAATCCACGAGGATCGTCTGCAACGGCGTGCGACCGATCATGCTCCCGCCGATGCAACCCGGCCCCAGCCTGGCGAGGGCTTGGCGGAAGCCCTCGTAATCGGGCGAGATTTCCAGCCGTTCGAGCACATACGCCATCACGCGGTAATCGTCGGCCTTTTCGAGCAGATATTTCTGCCGCCAACCGGCGTCGTCGAGGGCAAAAATTTCGCCCACCGGCGTGCGGAAGCCATGGCGGATCCAGGGCCTGCCGTCCTGGTCAAAACTCTCGCGGAACGGCACGACGTCGTTGGACGTGAACCGCGTCACCGACGGCGAGAGATTGTAATAACCGATCAGTTCGCCCTCGCGGAGGAATTGCTGCATCAGCGGATCGCGACCGAGGGCGCCGCCGCGATATTCGTCCAAAAACCAGCCGTAAATCGACAGCGGCACCACGTCGGGCCTCTCGCCGGCCCAAAACGCGTGCATCCGTTCCTGTTTATTCATGCGCCGCTCCTCCTGCCGACTTTAACAAAAAATTAAATTTTCTCTAGTAAAACGCGCAGCCATGCCGATACTACCGGCAACTACGGAAATTCCCCTACAAAGGAATAAGGAGAATTACGATGACACGCTATGGGTTCTACGCACTGGTAACGGTTTTATTGCTGGCAACGCCTTCGATTTGTCACGCCCAGGCCGAGGAGACGGCCTCGACCGCGACGACTTCCTCCGAAACGCCCAGCATATGGGAGCGCGACCGGCTGATGGATGGCTGGTTCGACTGCCGCGACCAGGCCTCCGACAAAGGCCTCGACGTCAATCTGACCGTCATCAACGTGTATCAGCAGAATTTTCACGGCGGCCTGAGCACGCATCGCAAGGCCGGCCGATACAGCGGGTACTACAATCTGGAACTCATGGTGGACTTTGACAAGCTCAAGTTCATCCCCGGCGGCAGCGTGTACGCCCTGGCCGGCGGAAGCTGGTCGGAAGGCATCGACGGGCCTTCGGTGGGCAGCCTGTCCAACGTCAACGGCGGCGCCCGCGGCTATCGTTCGATCGACCTGCTGGAGTTATGGTACCAGCAGCGGCTCCTCGACGACCGCATCCGGATTCGTGCCGGTAAGATCGACCTGACGGGCGGCCCCGGCGACGGCAGCAGCCATCCCATGTGGTTCGACACCAACGCCTACGCCAACTGCGAGAAGACGCAATTCCTCAACGGCGCGCTCGTCATCAACCCGCTGATTCCGTTCCCCGAGCAGGGCCTGGGCACGGTTCTGTACATCTCACCTGTCGATGAGGTGTACGTGCTGTTGGGCGTTGCGGACTCGCAGGCCGACCGAAGGACGACCGGCTTTGCCTCGGCCTTCAAACACGACACGCGCGTGATCGCGATGGCCGAAGTGGGCGTCACACCGAAGTTCGACTCCCCCAATGGCCCGATGCCCGGCGGCTATCGCGTCGGTATGTGGTATGACCCGCAGCCGAAGCTGACGTTCGCCGGCGACGTCAAACGAAACGACGTCGGCCTGTACGCCAACTTCGACCAGATGATCTTCAAGGAAAACGACGACAAGAACGACAAGCAAGGCCTGGGCGTCTTCGGCCGATTCGGCCTGGCCGACGGCGACGTCAGCCCGACCCGCCAGTTCTACAGCGCCGGCCTGAGCTACCAGGGCCTGATCCCCACCCGCGACAACGACGTGATCGGCATCGGCATCGCCAGCGGCTGCCTCAACCGCGACTTCGGCTTCGACCGCCGCCGCGAGACGGCCCTGGAACTGTTCTACAACGTCCAGATCACCCCCTGGCTGATGCTCACGCCGGGCCTCCAGCACATCACCCACGCCGGCGGCGAAAACCGCGACGCCCTCGTCGGTGGACTGCGGTTGCAGGTGGTGTTCTAAAAGGACATCTTTCTTTTACCACAGAGACACAGAGAACCACAGAGGGAAGAAGGAAGCCGATGGTGGCTTCCTTCTTCCCTCTGTGGTTCTCTGTGTCTCTGTGGTAAAAGAAAGATGTCCTTGAAAAAACTCTCGCCCTATCCCACGCCCGCGATGTGGCGGCAATCGTCGATAATTTTTTTCAGCACGGCCGGCGTGACGGTTTGCTTGCCGTCGGACCAGGCTTTTTGCGGGTCGAAGTGGACTTCCAGCAGCAGTCCGCTCGCGCCGGCGGCGATCGAGGCCAGGCTCATCGGGCGGACCAGTTCGACGCGGCCTGTGCCGTGGCTGGGGTCGACGAAGATCGGCAGACAGGATTCGTTGCGGGCGGCGGCCACCGCGGCGAGGTCCAGCGTGTTGCGCGTGTAGTCCTCGAACGTCCGAATGCCCCGCTCGCACAGGATGATGTTCTCGTTGCCGTTGCGATAGATGTAGTCGGCCGCGGCCAGCCATTCTTCCAGCTTCGCGCTGTCGCCGCGTTTGAGCAGGACGGGCTTGCCGGTTTTGCCCAGCTCGGCCAACAGCGTGTAGTTCCGCATGTTCCGCATGCCGACCTGGTAGATATCCGTGTGTTCTCCGACGAGTTTGATGTCGGCAGAGTCGATCACTTCGGTGATGATCGGCAGGCCCGTTTTGGCGCGGACTTAGAGAGGATTTCCAACCCTTTTTCGCGCAGGCCCTGAAAACTCCACGGGCTGGTGCGCGGCTTGTACGCGCCGGCGCGGAAGAACTGCGCCCCGGCCTTTTTCACCTCGTCGGCGATGCGCAGCGTCGTGTCCTCTTCTTCCACGCTGCAAGGCCCGGCGGCGAAGATCATGTCCTTGCCGATCCGCACGCCGCCGACGTCGATGATTTTGTCCTGATCGTTGACGTTTCGGCTGACGTACTTATACGGCTTGAGAATGGGCATGGCCTTCTCGACGCCGACCAGGCTGGCGATGGAGTCGAAGTTCACTTCGCGCTCGTCGCCGATGATGCCGATAATCGTCCGTTCCTTGCCGCGGCTGATGTGGGCGTCCATGCCGTACGACTGAATCGCTTCCACCACGCCGGAAATCTCACTCTCGCCCGCGCCGGGCTGCATAATCACAACCATCTGTTCGCTCCTTAGTAGCACGGGTAATCATACCACAGGAGGCGGTAAAGACATAGGGACAAGAGACAAGTGACAAGAGAAGGAGATGCCTGTCTTTTTCCATGTTCTCGCACAAAGCGATCGTGTTAAAAGGCACGATGTTCCTGCTCTTGTCGCTTGTCACTACGCCTTCCTTGACTTCCCCTCCATCACACGCGAAGATAGAACGCTTTCAAAGGGACATCGATGCTGGAAAAGGTACAGGAAGATCGGTTGGCCAAGTTGGAGGCCATTCGTACGTTGGGGATTGATCCGTGCGGGCCTTGCGCGCCTTATGCGGCGGAGCGGATTGATGCGATTCTCGCCCGCTACCAGGAAGTCGACGGCCAGCCCGCGCCCGACCAGCGGGCCGACGCGGCGGGGCGCATCATTCTGCTGCGCGACATGGGCAAGATGATGTTCGCCCATATTCGCGACGAAAGCCATCCCAAGGGCATTCAAATCTGCCTCCGCAAGGATCAGCCCGAAAAACCCCCGGCAGGCCTGGGCGAAACGCAGTGGAAACTCGCCAAATTGCTCGACCTCGGCGACATCGTGGCCGCCCGCGGACTGCTCCACAAAACGCGGACCGGCGAGATCACCATCTTCGCCGACAATCTCGAACTGATGGTCAAAAGCCAGCTCCCGATGCCCGAAAAATGGCACGGCCTGAGCGACGTGCAGACCCGCTATCGCCAGCGCTATCTGGATTTGATGACCAATCCCGACAGCCTGGCGGTGTTCCAGAAGCGGATCAAGATCATCGAGACGTTCCGCGAGTTACTCAAGGCGCGCGGGTTTTCGGAGGTGGAGACGCCGACGCTGCAATCCATTTATGGCGGCGCGGCCGCCCGGCCTTTCACCACGCACCACAACGCGCTGGACATTGATTTGTTCATGCGGATCAGCCCGGAGTTGTATCTCAAGCGGCTGTTGGTTGGCGGCATGGAGCGCGTGTACGAATTCGCGAAGGTTTTCCGCAACGAGGGCATCGACACGCGTCACAATCCCGAGTTCACGCTGATGGAACTCTACCAGGCCTACGCGGACTACAACGTGATGATGGAAATCACGGAGGAGCTGGTGACGGAATCGGCGCAGCGGGTGAGCGGTTCGGAGCGGCTGGCGTACGGCGAGCGGGAGATTAATTTTTCCAGGCCCTGGTCGCGGCGGAAATATCGTGACCTTGTTTTGGAACATGCGGGCGTAGACTGGAAGGACGACGCGGCGGTCCGGGCCAAGGCGCGGGCGCTGCGGCTTGATGAGGCGAACAAGGACCTGGCCGTGGTGGTGAACGATATTTTCGAGGCCGTCGTGGAGCCGGCGCTGGCGGCGCTGGACCATCCGACGTTCGTGCTGGATTATCCGGCGGAGATATGTCCGCTGACGCGGCGAGACCCGGCGGACCCGAGCGTGGCGTTTCGGTTCGAGTGTTTCGTGGCGGGCATGGAGATCGCCAACGCGTACACGGAGTTGAACGATCCGGCGGTGCAGGAGGCGAATTTCCGCGAGCAGGTTCGCGGCGAGGCGGCCGGCGAGACGATGCGGGTGATGGACGAGGATTTTGTGACGGCGTTGCGTCACGGCATGCCGCCGGCGGGCGGGCTGGGCATCGGCATCGACCGCATCATCATGCTGCTGACCAACACCACGTCCATCCGCGACGTGGTGCTGTTCCCGCTGCTGAGGCCCGAGGCGTGAGCCACCAGCCACAAGCCACCAGGGCTTGCGAAGCGTGGTGACAAAATGGAACACCACGTTCGAGAGAGTGGTCTCGATGCTTCGCTGACTCGAAGTTCGTTACACCGTCAGTGTGGCTTGGTTGATGACAAACCAGACCATACCTGGTGGCTTGTGGCTAGTGGCTTGTGGCTCTCTGAGATACGCAATGTATAAACTATTCCTCTGCTTCCGCTATCTTCGACGTCGGTTCGCGGCCTGGGCGGCCGTGATCGCGGTGGCGTTGTGCGTGTTTATGCTGGTGGTTTCCATCAGCGTGATGGACGGGTTTGTGTCGAAGATCGAGGTGGCCGCCAAGGGGCTGTACGGCGACGTCGTCGTCGACGGCAAATCCCTCGACGGCCTGCCCTACTACGACGAGCTCATCGCCGAAATCAAACGCCAGCTTCCCGACAAAGTCGAGGATGCCTCGCCGTTCATTCTGACGTACGGCCTGCTGGAGGCGCCGTTCTTCAGCGCCAACAGCCGCCAGACCGTGCAGATCGCCGGCATCCGATTGCCCGAGCACACGCGCATCAGCGCGTTCGGCCAGGGGCTGACGTACCAGGGCGACATCGACCAGCCGACGTTCGATCCGCCTCTCGAACACCTGCTGGAAAACATCCGCCGGCAGATCCACCAGACCGACCGCCTCGCCCGCGACGTCGCGCGAGACAAAGGCCTGTACGACCGGCTCGAAAACGCATGGAAACAATTGCCGCCCCCGCAGCGCGACCGCTTCGAAGATGCCTGGGGCAGTCTCTCGCCCGAACAGAACGACCGCCTGGGAACCGTCTGGCGAAAACAGCCGCCCGAACAGCGCGACCGCCTCGAAGGCCGAAGCGCCATCGTCATCTACGCGTTGTTCAGCTACCTCGGCTCGCCCGACCCCAACGTGACCATTCCACTGCGCAATCTCTACACGGCGGCCTTTCAGCAGCGGGACATGGAGGAGATTCTCGTCCGCGCCAAGCCGTATCAGGCCCAGATGGCGGAGTTGGAGCGACAGATCAACCAGGCCATCGCCGACGGCACCGCCGATGAGCCTGCCGAGGGCGACGCGTCCGGGAACGACGACGGACTCACCGTCAAAACCAAAGAGGACGCGCTGCGGGAGCAACTCAATCGGTTGACCGAGATGGCGGGGTCCGACCGCTACGCCGGCGACGTGTCGTTTCCCTTTCAGCCGCCGGGGCGACGCGCGATTGTCGGGCTGGGGCTGCCGGGATTCATCTTCCGCACCGAGGACGGCACGGTCGTCCGCATGGCAGGGCCGGGCAACGACATCGTGCTGACGCTCATTCCGTTCGGCGAAAAAAGCCTCACCGGCAACCTGCTCGTGCGGGACGTCTTCACCATCATCGACGAAAGCCGCACCGACGTCTCCACCGTCGACGCCAACACGGTTTATCTGCCCTTCGAAACGCTCCAGAAAATCAACAAAATGGGGCCGCAAATCGACGACGAGACCGGACGAATCGCCCGGCCCGCACGCACCAGCCAGATTCACGTCAAAGTCAGGCCCGCGTTCGCCCAGGCCCGCGAGCGCGCCAACAGCCGGCTGGCCGTTCGACTGGGCATGGAACCGCGCCTGCGCGACGCGCTGGACGAAGTCGCCGCCGACATCCAACGCATCGGTATGGAGCTTCGCAACGACCCCCGATACGCAGCCGGGTTCGCCGGCACCGAACTCCGCGCCTCCAGTTGGCGGGAGCGGCAGCGGTTCCTCGTCGGGCAGATCCAAAGCCAGCGCACCCTCGTCGTCATCATGTTCGCCGTCATCAGCTCCGTCGCCGTCGTGCTGATTTTCGTCATCTTCTACATGATCGTCCTGCAAAAGACCAAGGACATCGGCGTCATCAAAAGCCTCGGCGGATCCAGTATGGGCGTGGCCTCCATTTTCCTGGGATACGGCGGAGCCACCGGACTGATTGGCGCCGTCCTGGGCATCCTCGGAGGCTGGCAGTTCGTCAAGCACATCAACGCCATCCACGACTGGGTCGGGCGGACGTACGGCTTCCACGTGTGGAATCGCGAGTGGTTCATGTTCGACGAAATCCCCGCACAGGTCGACGCGTCCTCGCTGCTGTCGATCGCCGTTGGCGCCATCATCGCCGGCCTGCTGGGATCGCTGATCCCCGCCATCATCGCCAGCCACATGCAACCGGTGAGGGCATTGAGATATGAATAAAAAACGAGCCAATAGCCATCAGCCAGTAGCCAATAGGTATGGAAAAAATTTCTGTAAATCAGAGCAGATTGACGGTGTAAATATGATACCGGCCTTTGAGTCCGCGAAGTATCAAGACCACTCTCGCCAGCGTAATGTGCGATTTTACAAAAATGCACCGCAAGCCCTGCTGGCTATTGGCTACTGGCTATTGGCTTTTTGATATTGAGTGAGGTTCACCATCGGCAAAAAAATAAACAACCCCGCCCCAACCAACGCCGCCGTTGTCGTGCGGGATTTGCATAAAACGTATCATCTCGGCAAAACGACGTTGCCGGTGCTGCGGGGCGTGAGTTTGTCGGTTCGCAAGGGGCAGTTCGTGGCCATGGTTGGCGCCAGCGGAAGCGGCAAGAGCACGCTGCTGCATTTGATCGGCCTGCTGGACAAGCCCGACGAGGGCGAGATCACGCTCGACAGCCGGGCGGCGGCGACGCTTTCGAGCGGGCAGCGACACCGCATGCGCTGCCGCGACATCGGATTCGTCTTCCAATTCTACCACCTGCTGTCGGAGCTGAACGTGCTGGAAAACGTCGCGCTGGCCGCCATGGTGGACCACTCGACGCTCGGCTGGCTCGCCCAACGAGGCCAACAGCGAAAACGCGCCGCCACGCTCCTGGACCGCCTGGGCCTGGGAGGCCGACTCTCGCACAAACCCAAGGAACTCTCCGGAGGCGAACGCCAACGCGTCGCCATCGCGCGGGCCCTCATCAACCAACCGAAAATCCTGCTCGCCGACGAACCGACCGGCAACCTCGACTCCAACACAGGCCGGCAAATTCTCGACGTCCTCCGCAAAACCAACCGCGAACTGGGCCAAACCATCCTCATGGTCACCCACGACGCCACCATCGCCGAACAAGCCGACCACGTCCTCCACCTCCTCGACGGACGATTGGTGGAGTGAACGTTTTTTTACCACAGAAACACAGAGGACGTAGAGAGGAGGGGCACATGGTATATGAAAAATATTTCGCGATGGCTCTGCCTTTTTACATTGTAAAACGTTCCGCACGAAAAATGGTTCCTCCCCGGCCTCGCGTTGGAGTGCCGGCACACAGCCCCGGAAGGGGCGTCTTGGGTAGCCCAGGGTGAGCGGTACTCCGCGAACCCTGGGACCAGACGTTTTGCGAATTCTTTCATCATGCCTGACGCCACTGGCCGAGGTCGCACCGTCACGGGAAGGCGGCATCGAACGACACACACATTCCCTGCTGTTCGCGTCGTTCGAAGCCGTACAGGCCCGCGTGCGTGACCTCGGCCAGTGGCGTCAGGCATGATTTGTGGATGAGAAAAAACTCCGTTCCCAGGGTTCGCGGAGTACCGCTCACCCTGGGCTACCCAAGACGCCCCTGCCGGGGCTTGGAAACTCCAGTCTTTTGAACGTCCAGCCGTATGACTTAATCGCCCCGTACCGTTGCCAGAAAAGAAGGTCGCTCACACATGATTGATGCGATCACTCCGCCGTCGGCAGCGGTTCGAGATCCTTGTACGGCGGCTGATCCTTATGCTCGGCCCACCATTGCTGCATTTTCTCGTACGCGGCGGCGCGGGCGTTTTTGTCCGTGTTGGCCTCCTCGAGAAATCCCGGCGGCGCGTCGTCGCTTTCGGGCAGTACGACGTTCCTGCCGGCGGGCAGGAGTTGATAGTCCTCCGGCGATTGTCCCGTCAGCCGCAACAGGATGTATAGATAGTAATCGTTCACACAGTACGTCATGGTGCGTGTACTGTTCAGGTTGCTGATCTTGCTGTCCTGGCTCAACCGTTCGACCAGCACGGGAATCAGCCGCCGATCCTGCATCGCCACCATCGCGTCGGAATACACGGCGGCGAGCCTCCCCCCCATCACATACCACGAGTCGGCTGGCGATGCCCGTTCCCTGAGCCGTTCCAGCAGCAGAGGGGTTGTGTTCGGGTCATTGAGAACGCCCAGGACCTTGGCGGCGGCGTATTCGGCGTGGCGGTCCATTTTGCCGGTGGCGACGGCCTTGCAAAGCCGGTCGACGATCTGCGGGCCGCGGTACTTCTTCGTGGTGATGATGCGGCAGGCCTGCTGGAAGATCTCCGAATTTTCGCTCCGCAGCGCCAGGACCACCAGCGGCTCGGCGTTTGCGTCGGGGTCTTTGACGTGAGCCAACTGGCTGAGCGCTACGTCTTGGTTGGAGTCGTCCATCGAAAAGTACAGGCGAAAGAGCCAACCCTGCTCGGCGCGGAATCGGAGCAGTTTTTCCCGTGCCGGGCCGTCCAGCGTGGCGGCGTGGGACAGGCCCTCGGACAACGCGGCCATGTATTGCAGCAGGAAGCGGGCACCGGGGTCGTCATGGTCAGTCTGTCCGCGGGCGGCGTCGATCAGCGGCGCCGTCAGCCGGTCGTGCAGGACCAGCAGGCGGTCCTGTGCCCGCGTTCGTGCCGCCGGCGAGGCGGCATCCAGATCCGGCACAATCTTCGCCACGGCCTGCTCAATCGCCTCGCACAGCGTGGCGGGAACGTCCGTCCGAGACGCCAGAGATTGTTCCAGACCGAACCGCTTGCCCGCCCAAGCCCAGGAATTCATGACGAAATACCGGGGCCTGGCGTCCGCGTCCGGCAGTTCCATCGCCGGGAGGTTCGCGTAGCGGCCCTTGTTTTTGGCGTACCAAGCCTTGAACTTGTCGATGGCCTCCTGGCGGCTTGGACCCGCGAGAAAGCCGTACGTTTCGTCCGTAACCCAGCCGTCCCAACCGCCCCATTGTCTCATGGCCTCGTGATAATATTCCGCCATCGGAGTCACGTTGTAGTCGTCGGGCGACTGGCCCGTCAGGCGGATCAAGAGGTAGAGCGGCGCGTCGGCATTCGACAAGGTGTATGTTTTTTCTCCGAGGGTTGCGGTTCGTTCGACCTTTGTCGAGGCCTCTTCGAACATGGCCATCAACACGGGAATGGCGCGAGGATCGTTGAGGTCGGCAAGCAATTCCACGAGAACGCCCGAGGGGGTATTGTCCGATCGGGCGTTGTTCCGTTTCATGACGGCCAGCAGGCGTGGCGTGACGCGAGTGGACTTCCAGGATCGCAGCAGGCCGCAAGCTCCTTTGTTGAACCAGGGACTCTGGAACGCCAGGTGCACCAGGGTGTCTTCCAGTTCGTTGCTGCGGTATTTGCCGATGTGGATAGTCTCGATCACGACGGGCCGGAGTTGCCACCATTGTTCCGATTGTAGCGTCAAGATCAGCAGCGGCTCTGCCTGGGCCAGCGGGATGTTTTTGTCGGCCAGGGCTTTGATGGCGGTGCGGCGGCGGTCGAGATCATTGCTGAGGGCATCGGCGTGCAGTCGCGGCTGGAGTCGGCGGAGTTCCTCGAGCGCCTCGCGCTGGTCGGCGGAGAGACAGGAAAGCATGACGGCTTCGCGTGTTTGCCGGGCGGTTTTCGCCAGCGTATCGGTGATCCGCGCGCGGATTTCAGCGGTGGCGGCGGGCTTGGCGTTGGCATCGTCGTCGAGGTGGCGGATCAGGCTCATCGCGAAGGCATCGTGCATCGCCAGCAAGGCGGCCCGGGCGGCGTGCTGATCGCCGAACTCGCGGGGCACGAAATCGCCCTCGAGCTGTGAGAACAAGGCAACCAGGGTGGCGTTCTGATCGGCCCCGTCCTTCGTGTCGGGAATAAGCTCGTTGCTGCCTGGCGGCGGGAAATGGTCGGGAAGAACGGGGGCCTGAATTACCATCGTGTCGGGATTTGGCTTGGCGCCCAGCAGTGCCAGCAGTTGGACGACGCGCTGGTCGAGTTGTTGGGCCAACAGCCGCTCGTCGTCGGTCAGACAGTCCGGAAGCGGCGCGGGTTGAGTGGTTGGCGCGGTGGCGGTGGCCGATGCTGTCATCGTCGTCGGTGCCGTCGTGGCCATGTCGGCTTGCTGCGTATCGGCCCGCGAGGCGTCGATACACCAGGCCGCCACCGCGCACGCCATCGCTGCCGCAAAAACCCGGTTGAACGTCATGGTGTTTTCTCCCGCAAGAAACCGACGGTTTTTTCCACAATCGTATCTGAGGATACACGGAATGAGACGCTCACGAACGAAAAAAGTTTCGCGACGGTTCGCCTTTTGCGCCGTAAAACGTCCCACAGCGCAAAACGGCAAGCCGTCGCGAAAGATTTTTCACACACCAAACGCCCATCTCTGTCTCCTCTGTGCCCCTGTGGCAAAAAATACCTCCATCGAAAATATTCGATTTTCCTAATAAATTTTCATCTTTTTGCGATCCGTCATGCCGACGCCTCTCTATCGCGGTGTGCACGTGAGAAAAATATTCATTTTTTTCACCGAAAAATGACGAAAAAATGTGTGATGTGCTTGCAAGTATCCGCGTGCGTGATATAAGACGTGATATAGGAAATGTCGAGTCACGGAATGACTCGAGTCGACATCTCAGGAAACTCCGAAAGGAGGTGACACCATGGCGAAAGCTGCGAAGAAAGCCGCGAAGAAAGCTGTAAAGAAGGCCGCGAAGAAAACAGCCAAGAAGTAACCCAACCAGGTCGCGGCGCAAGCCCGCGACGACCTCGGTAACGAGGTAAACAACATGAGCGGCGGATGCCCCTGCCACGGCGGTGTCCGCCGCGATGTTTTTTAACGCCCCATCTCCACCACCCGCACGCCCTCGTCCCCGCACGCCTCCCGAAGCAGCGACACCGTGCCAGGCTGGCAGGTCATCAACAGCACCTGGTGCTCACGGGCGAACCGGACCAGCTCCGCCGCCATCCGCGACGCCCGCAACGGATCGAAGTTCACCAGCACGTCGTCCATCACCACCGGCAACGCCGAACGCTGCCTCGCGAACTCCGACGCCAATCCAAGACGCAAACACAAATACAACTGCTCCGCCGTCCCACGGCTGAGATGCTCGGGCGACTTCCGACCGCCCTGCCGATCCGTCACCGTCAGCGTGTCCGATTCGATCTCTTGCTCGATCCGCGCATACGCCCCGCCCGTGACGGCCTCGAAACTCGCCGCCGCCTGCGCCAGCACCGCCGGCTGACGCGCACGAACGAACTCCCGCAACGTCTCCTCCACGAGCGTCCGCGCCAACGCCCGCACACGCCACTGATCCACCAACCCCGCCAACTCGCTCCGACGCGACGCCAACACCATCTCCAGCGTCGGCACGTCGACCGATTCTTCCATCGCCGCCCGCGACCGACCGGCGTCCTGATGCGCCCGCACCGCCTGCTCGTGACGCGCCTTCGCCCGCGTCAACGCCTCGCCCGCCTCCGCAAGCCGCTCCCGCCAACCATCCACCTGCCCCGTCACCAACTCCGCCTCCAACACCGCTGCCCCTTCCGCGACGGAGCGAAGCGAAGACGGGCCGCCAAGACGCTCCGTCAGTTGCGACTCCAACGCCGTCAATTCCCGCCGCAACTCCTGCCGCGCCCGCGTCATCTCGCTCCGCTCGCGAAACGCCCGTTCGTCCACCACGCCCGCCTCCGCAAACAACGCCGCCACCGCCTCCCGCGCCCGCTCGGCCTCCGCCGCCCGCGCCGCCAGCCGACGCCCCGCCTCCGCCACACGAGCCGCCAGCGCCTCCCGCTGATCCGCCACCCGCCGACACGCACGCCACCGCTGATCCAGCGCGGCCACCTCCGCCGACGACGCCTCCGCCGCCAGCCCCAACGCACGCGACCGCTCCGCCACCAACGCCCGCGCCGCCTCACGACGAACCGACAACGCCTCCAACCGACGCCCCAACGTCGACGGATCCTCCGGAGGAACCGACTCCCGCTTCAACACCGCCTGCCGCCACAGCGCAACCGACACAAACGCCGCGAACACCACGGACAGCAGAACCGTCACCGCCGCGTTGCCACTCCTGGCCTGCCACGGCATCACCGCGACCAGCAGGGATATGACCACCACACTCCCGACCACCCAACGCGTGCTGGCATTTTTGTACCGGCGGCGGCACAATTCCGCCGCCGCCACCGCCACCTCGTACGCCGTTTGCGCCGCCTTGAACTGCTCGTCCAGTTCGTCCTGCCTCGCCGACGCCGCCCGCAGCTCCGCCAAGGCCGTCTCTGCCGCGTCCCAGTCCGCCGGCAGCCCCGCCGCGTCCGCCTCCGCCAACGATTTTGCTGCCGCATCCTCCGCCGACCTTGCGGCCTCGTCCTCGCTCGCCGCCTCCGAGGCTGCTCGCTCGGCCGACTCCAATCGCGCCGTACGCTCCGCCAACCGCGCCAGACCGTCGACAGGGAATGTCTCCTCCGCCGACGTCGATGAAGACAACTCCGCCAGCTTCGCCCGAATGTCCGCCGCGCGCGTCTGAATCGGCCAGCACGCCAGCAGCGTCTCCAGCCGCCCCTGCTCGGCCCACAGCGTCTCCTCCGCCGACGCCGACGCCGCCATCTCCGCCTCGCACGCCTGCTGCGCCTCGCACACCGACCCGTACCGCCGCAACGCCGCTCGCGACTCGTCGATCTGCCGCGACAACGACTCCAACTCCTCCACAACCGCCGCCACACCGTGCTTACGACCGCCCGGTGAATAAATCTCCTTCATGCCCGCCGTCAGCCGACCCTTCACCGCCGACGCCGACCGGCCCGCCCCCGCGATGCTCGCCGAAAAAATGTGATCCCGCACGCCCGCCGCGTTCAACGTCGCGAACGACTGCAACTCCGTCAAACTGAACGCGAAAATACTCTGAAAAAGCCCCCGGTCCGCCTGCCCAAGCAACGCACGCAACGACTCCTCCCCACCCTCACCGCCGCCGGGCAACACGATCGACAACCCGCCACGCTTCTCGTCGAACCGCTCCACAACCATCTCCCCGCCGACCGCTACGCCGTCACGCTCCGTCAGTCCAAGCACGATCCGCCCGCCAAGCCGCCCGCCACCCAATGCCGGATACGAAACCTCCGCCGACCGACGCGACGGAAACCCGAACAGCATCGCCCGCACAAACCCCAGCAACGTGCTCTTGCCCGCCTCGTTAGGCCCGACAAACACCGTCAGCCCCGGCGACAGGTCAACCGACCAGTCACGGAGAATGCCGAAGGTTTCGATGTGTATGGTTTTTATAAACATTTTTTCGTTTCATGAAATCAAACCGCGTATCGGTGCGTCTGAAATTCGAAATCCGAATCTCGAAATTTGAAACAAACGGAGGCTGTCGCGTTGCAGGAGTGTGGTTTCGACGCTGAAGGCGCAACAAGAAGCCTCCACAGCCTCGCGTCGAAGTACCGGCACACAGCCCCGGCAGGGGCGTCTTGGGTAGCCCAGGGCGAGCGTACTCGCGAGCCCTGGGGACAAGGCCCTTTTTACTCCCTCCTCGTGCCTGACGCCACTGGCCGAGGGCACACCGTCATGTGAATACGGCAGCGAACGACGCGCTCGTTCCCCTGTGCGTGTCGTTCGAATCCATACAGGCCCGCGTAGGCGCCCTCGGCCAGTGGCGTCAGGCACGACAAGAGAATTTGATACAACGCCTGCCCCAGGGTTCGCGGCGTACCGCTCACCCTGGGCTACCCAAGACGCCCCTGCCGGGGCTGTGTGCCGGCACTGCAACGCGAGACCGGGGAGGCCACGTGATGCGCCTTCAATGTGAAATCCACACACACGCAATGCCACAGGCTCGCTTTGTTTCGAATGTCGCCTCTCGCATTTCGGATTTTCCGTCATTCTGTCTTCTCCCCTTCCCGCAGCATCTCCAGCGCCAGCCACATCGCGCCGTCGAGAATCGCCTGCGCATCCGCCGGCGGCAGGTCGCGCGTCCAGCGCGCGGGAATCCGTTTCAACTCCGCCGTGTGCGCCTGCATCAACTCGTCAAGCCGCTCGGGATCCCGCGACAGCAGCCTGGCCTGCGCGAGCACGTCGGCGGAAAAATCGCCCCGCTCGGCGATCCGGTCCAACGCCAACGCCGCCCGCGTGCGGTCCAACAGCCCCTCCCAATACAACACAGGCCGCTCGGCCTCGCACTCCCGCCGCAACTCGGCCAGCAACTCCTCCATCGCGCCAGGCCGCCGCACATCCGCGTGGACCGGCCCCGCGCCTGCGAGCGTCATCCGAATCACCAGCGCCCGCCCGTCGTGCTCGGCCCGCAGCGCCGCCGCGCGTTCCAGCAACGCCGCTCGCAGCGCCGACAGATCCGCCACGTCGGCCACGTCCAACTCGTCGTGCACGAACCGGGCCGCGTCGACCGGCACGTGCTCGGCCGACCGCACGCCGCCGGCCGAGTCCGCCTCCACGATCATCACGCCCTTGGGGCCGCACTCGCTGGGCTTGGGACTGCGACCCTGCGTGTTGCCACTGTACACCGCCCAACAGCCGCGGGCCGGCAGCGTCGTCTGCCGGTGAATGTGCCCCAGCGCCCAGTAATCCATGCCCGCCCGCTCCAGGTCGGCCAATTCGCACGGACTGTACGCATCGTGCTCACCGCTGCCGCCCACGTTGCAATGCAGCACGCCGACGTGCAGCCCCCCACCGCCCTCGCGAGAAAACCCCGCCGCCAGATTCTCCCGAACCGCCGGCTGCGAGTAACTCACGCCGTACACATGCGCCAGTTCGCGCCCGTCGCGTTCGATCGTCCGCCGCTCCACACGCTCGCTGCCGAAAATATGCACGCCGGCAGGCCATTGGCGAATCGCGCTGTACCCGCCCAGCGGATCGTGATTGCCGTGCGCGATGAACGTGGAAATGCCCGCCGCCGAAAGCCGCTCCAACCCCCGCGCCAGCCGCAACTGCGCCCGTACGCCGCGGTCCTCGCCGTCGTAAATATCCCCCGCGAGCACGACGAAATCCACCGCCCTCGCCACCGCCAAGGCCACCAGATTGTCCCACGCCGCCAACGACGCGTCCCGCAACGCCGACGCCACGCCAGGCTCCAACGCCGACAACCCCGAAAACGGCGTATCCAAGTGCAAATCAGCCGCATGAAGAAACCGAACATTCATGCGGGAAAGTATAACACGGCGGACCGGACGTGACGAGGGAGGAGTGGGAACGTTCGCGCTACGGCGTACGTCACGTTTGTGGGTGGCAAACGACGGCGAAAATCAAAATGACGAAACCCGAATGACGAATCCATGACGAATGGGCTTGTGTTCTGGATTGTCGTGCAGAAAAATTCAAAATCCAAACGCTATCGCCACGCCACCCAGGGCCATCGCATCGAAAAAGTCCCGTTTTTAGGCTGTAGGCTGTAGGCGCGACATGCCGTGTCGAAAAATTTGTCACAAAAACTGCCGCGACTACAGCCTACAGCCTTTTCGCGAAAAACGGGGAATTTAGATGCGATGGCCCTGCCACGCCACACGCCTCGACGCATGGCATGGCCTTGCCGTTTGGGGTTTCTGATTTGCCGTTTAGAATTTGTTTTGGATTTCGAATTTCGTGCTTCGGATTTACGACAATTCCCTCGTAAAAATCTCACGAAAACGGCAAAAACTCAGACGTACTCACTCTGCTCCTCCGCCGGCACGAGGAGGAACATCGTGCTCAACCTGCTCAGCAGGCGAGGCGGGAGACTGCGGGACCAGAATGCGTTTGTGCCCGATCGGCCGTGCGTCGTGAGGGCGACCAGGTCGGCATGACGTTGCCTCGCCAGGCGGGCCAGGCCGTGGGCGGGGTCGCCGCCGATGATCATCACCGCCGCCGTCGGCACGCCGCGGGCAGCCAGCGCCGACGCCTGCTCCTGGAGGAACGCGACGGCCTGCTCCTGCCGAAACTCCGCGATGGACTGCATCGTCCCCGGCAGCAGCGCGTTGGCCGCCAGCGCCTTCCGCGCCCGATGTCGCGGATTCACCACCGTCGCCAGCAACACGTCCGCCGACATCAGCGAAGCAAACGCCGCCGCGACGCCCAGGCCCCGCAAATGGCCAGGCTCGCCGTCCAGCGGCGCCAGGCATCGGCGAATCGTCGCGGGCGGCGGCTGACCCTTGCGGGCGGGCACCAGCAGAATCGGCGTACGCTGCCGCCGCGCCAACTGCTGAGCGAGGTTGCCGACAAGCCAATCCCGAAGCCGCGCCCGCCCATGCATACACATGACGACCAGGTCGCTGACGAACTCCTCGGCGTGCCCGCCCAGCCCGGCGGCCGTGTCGGACTGTGGCGGCTCATGCACGTGCCACTCGACCTCAAGCCCCCCGCCGCGATGGGCCTGGGCGACGGCCTGCAAATACTCCGCCGCCTCCGCCGCCGTGCGAAGATGCCGCTGCCCATGCACCGCATCGGGCGGCGACGCCTCCAACACATGCAGCAACATCACCGCCCCGCCAGCCCGCCGGGCAATCGCCGCCGCCAGCGGCAACGCACACTCCGCCAGACGCGAACCGTCCAGAGGGACCAAAATTTTTTGAAATCGGTTGTTCTCGGACATTGTGGGCACCTCGTGCAGAAACAGCCACTAGCCACTAGTGGCTATCTGCCACAACAAATACCCATTGAGCAAAATAATCCCCCCCGCCACGATCGCCGCCAGGGCGGTGGTGGATCGGCGATTGACGAGTGTGCCCATGAGGTCACGGCGACGGGTGAAGAGGATCAGCGGCACCAGCGCGAACGGCAGGCCAAAACTGAGCACCACCTGGCTGAAGACCAGCGTCCGCGTCGGGTCAGCGCCGAGCAGAATGATCGTCAGGGGCGGCGCCATCGTGATCAGCCGCCGCAGCCAAACGGGAATGCGCCGCCGCAGGAACCCCTGCATGATGGTCTGCCCCGCCATCGTCCCGACGGCCGACGACGACAGCCCCGACGCCAGCAGCGACATCGCGAACAACGTCGCCGCCGCCGAACCCAGCAGCGGCGTGAGCGTCTGATACGCCCGCTCGATCGTGCCCGCGTCCTCGACGCCGCCGCGATGGAACGTCTGGGCCGCCATGATCAACATCGCCGCGTTGACGCACCCCGCCACGCCCATCGCCACCACCACGTCGACCATTTCATACCGCATCAACCGACGCAATTGCTTGGGTCTCCGCGTGACCACCCGCCCCTGCGTCAACGCCGAATGCAGAAAAATCACGTGCGGCATCACCGTCGCGCCCAGAATCGCCGCCGCCAGATACACCGCCTCCCGAGACGGCAGCCGTGGAACCGCCACCGCGCCGACCACCTCCCCCATCGGCGGAAATCGCATCGCCACCACAATCAAGTAACACACCGCGATCACGCCAATCATCACCGTGATCACCGCCTCCATGGGCCGAAACCCCAGCCGCTCCAACAGCAACACGCCAAACGTCACCACCGCCGTCAGCACCGCCGCCAGCCACATCGGCACGCCCAGCAACAAATAAAACCCCAACGCCCCGCCGAGAAATTCCGCCAGATCCGTCGCCATGGCCACCACCTCCATGACGACCCACATGCCGTACACCACCGCCGGTCGATACCGCAGCCGACACAACTCCGCCAGATTGTGACCCGTCGCGATCCCCAACTTCGCCGACAGCGACTGCACCAGCATGGCCATCAGATTGCTCGCCAGCACCACCCACAACAACGTCAACCCCAGCTTCGCCCCACCTTCGAGATTGGTGGCGAAGTTGCCGGGATCCATGTACGCCACCGACGCGATAAACGCAGGTCCCATGAACGGCAACACCCGCCTCCACACCCGACGACGCGACGACCCGTCCAGCACCTCCACCGCCGCCCGCACCGTCCCACGATCCGCCGACGCGGACCCAACGCCAGGCAAACGCGGCGGCGGAATCGGTGGAGTGTCCATGCCAACAGCATAGGCGACATTCCGCAAGACACGGGCAAACGCAACCTTGTGATTCGACGGTGAAATCCCGCCGCTTGCCCGAAGGAACGTTTTCGTTGACTCGTCAATTCGTTAACGAAATCATCCCCTCGAACAAACGGTATGATTTCACCCATACACTGCGAGAATGCGTTCGCCCTGCCCCGGTCACGGCTTGCGTTTGGGGAACGGTTCGCCCAGCAGGGTGCCCAGGGCGGGGGCAAGGTCGCGGCTTTGCATGACGGGCGGCAGCGGGGCCAGCGTGGTCATCGCGAAGGTGGTGCTGTTGACGCGGTTCAAGCTGCCGTGCGTGGACGCGACGGTCGCGAAGAAGTCCATCCAGGCGGTGCCGCTGTAGTACGCGTCGGCCAGCGAGACGATCACGTCGGGCGGGTTCTCCACCAGGCCGAAATGCGCCCGCCACAACCGCTGCAACGCGAAGGGATACTCGCAATCCGCCGTGGCGGCCAGCAGGTCGGCGTCGTTGTACGAGCCGTCGGGATTGGCGGAAATCGTCGCCAACGCCTCCCGAAGTTTCAGCGGGTCGCCTTCCCGCATTTCGTACGTGTACGAATCGCCCGCCCGGCCGATGACCGCCTTGCCGCCCGCCGGGCCGTACACGACCACGCGGCCGTCCTCGGCGTGGCTGGCCACCTCCACGCCCTCGGCGGCGGCGAGATCCGTGGCCAATGCCGCCGGGCTGTCCGTGCTGAAGTTCGCGCACGTCACCAGCCCGAACCGCACGTATACCACGTCGCGCGGACCTTTCAATGTGTCCGTCACGTTCCAGCCGCGGGCCTGGAGGTGCTTTTCCAGCGGGATCCGCGTCCCGCGCGTGTAGCAGTGGCCGTGGTCGCTGAACATCGTCAGCCGGACCTGGCCTCGCGTTTCGTACATCAGTTGGTTGACCAGCCGCTCGACGTTGACGAGGACTTCGATCTGCCCGGCCTGGCCCTTGGCGGTGCCCAGTCCGGCGGAGCTGACGAAATACGCGATGAATTCCGGTGATGTCCGTTTGTCGAAGGCCTTTTTGGCGGCGTTGAGCTCGTGGCGGTAGACGCGGCTTGGCGCGATGTAGCCGAGGGCGTCCATGATGAGGTCGGCGCGGTAGTGCAGCAGGGCCTGGTAGGGCTGGTTGTCGCCGCGGAGGTAGGCCAGCGATCCGCCGGCGATGGCGTTGGCGTTGCGGTCGAAATACTTGGCCTCCACGCCCCTGGCGGGCCGATGGGTGAGGGCGTCTTCGAGGCACAGGTCGGTCATCGAGGGGTAGGGCGCGACGACGCGCGACGGGGCGTGGAAGTATCGCAGATGGCCCCGGTCGTAGAACGCCCGCAGCACATCGTAGCCGATGCCGTCGAGAATGATGACGACGTGCGGCGCGGCGGCGAGGTCGAGTTCGTCGAGGTGGACGATCGTTTGCGGGCCGCCCCGGCCGAGTCCGAACAAGCCAAAACCGATGCGGTCGACGCGGCCGAGGTCGTTGGTGAACAGGAAGAAATCGGCCGTGCCGTCACGGTCGGCGTCGTACGCGCGAAACGCGCCGACGAGTTGAGCGGCCTCGGGCATGTCCGGCCCCGGAAAATGCACCGCAGGCCCGCACCCGACCAGGCCGGTCGCGACGGTTATGAGTAATGTATAGAGTAATGGTTGACGAATCATGGGACGACTGTACCAGAATTCCCCCAGGGGCGGATGGCAATTTTAGGCGTGCACCCGCGGGAGAGTAGATGCATCCGTTTACTGCCCAATTTCACATGGGATTCGTATTCGGCGTAACTGGCCACAGGCCCTGCCATTTTGCGTTGTCGATCGTTGTGACAATCGAAGCGCTCAGTCGCTCACACCGTCTTACAACGCAAACTGGCAGGGCCTGTGGCCAGTTACGCCGACTGCGAAAGTCACGCGAAAAAACGGAAAATGCACAGGCGATGGTCCGATTTGCCCTGGCCGTAAGAAAAACGCCTTGACCATTGTCGCAATAGAGGTTACAAAGGCGGGTCTATCAAGGCGGGCTTTGCGCGCCGAGTGTGGTTATGGCGAAGAGGAGCAGGACAACTCGTGGCGCGGTAAACGCGGCCTCGGCGGTGCCGGGCGCGAACGCGTCCAGCGCGGATTTACCGGCCTTGCGGCAGCGGATTGACGAGTTGGATCGGCAGATTATCGAGTTGCTCAACGATCGTGCCCGCGTGGTGGTTGAGGTCGGGCGGGCCAAACTGGCCGACGGATTGCCGGTGTACAGTCCCGACCGCGAGCAGGCGGTGTTCAAGCGGATCGCGGGCCTGAATCAGGGCCCGCTGCCGCAGAAAACGCTCCAGGCGATCTATCGCGAGCTGATGAGCGGCTCGTTTATGCTGGAAAAACCGCTCCGGGTCGGCTACCTTGGTCCTGAGGGCAGTTACAGCCATCTGGCGTCAATGCGGAAGTTCGGTCGAAGCGTGGAGTACTTCGCGGTGACGGACATCCGCGCGGTGTTCGACGAGGTGGTTCGCGGGCACGTGGATCTTGGCGTGGTGCCGATTGAAAACAGCGTCGGCGGCGGCGTGATCGACACGCTGGACGCGTTCATCGAAAGCCCGGTGAGCGTGTACGCCGAGGCGATCGTGGAGATTCATCACAATCTGCTGGCCAATTGCCCGCCCGAGCAGATTAAGGTGATCGCTTCCAAGCCAGAGGTGTTCGCCCAGTGCCGCAAGTGGCTGTCGTCGAGTTTTCCGGGCGTGCAGCAGGTGCCGGTCGCGTCGAGCAGCCGGGCGGCGGAGATGGCGGCGGCGGAAGAAGGTCTGGCGGCGATCGGATCGACGCTGGCGGCGGAATTATACGGGCTGAAGATCGTTTTCGCGAATATCGAGGACAATCCGCTGAACCAGACGCGGTTTTTCGTGATTTCGACCCGCCCGGCCAGGCGAAGCGGCAACGACAAGACGGCCTTGTTGTTTTCCACCGCCCACAAGGCTGGGGCACTGGTGGACGTGTTGACGATTTTCGGCCGGCACGGGATAAATTTGACGAATATCGACACCAGGCCTTCGCGTCGGCGGAATTGGGAGTATTATTTTTTCGTCGACGCCGAAGGGCATGCGGAGGACGCGAATTTCGCCGACGCCCTGGAAGAAGCCCGCCCGCACTGCGGTTTCCTGCACGTGCTGGGCAGTTTCCCCAAGGCGGCAGAGACGGCGTGAGGCGGCGGACGACGAAAAAATCAGCCGCAAGGAACTGACATGGACAAGTACGTTTACGTTGACAACTCGAACGTCTGGATCGAAGGCAAGTTCGTTGCCGCTGTGGAGCAGGACTTGGCGTTTGACATTCGGGACGCGCATGCGCGAAACATCTCGGTGGCCAGTTGGAAATATGACTTTGGCAAGTTGTTGACGCTGGTCGGTGGCGCTCGAAACGGGTTGAAAAAGGCGGTGCTGTTTGGTTCGCGTCCTCCGCAGAATGACTCGCTGTGGGAAGCGGCCCGGCAGTGTGGTTTCGAGGTGCCCGTCGAAGACCGCAGTCTTGATAATCTCGAAAAGAAAATCGACACCGGGGTGATTTCCGCCATGATGGGCGATGCGATGGATGCCATTGGGAATCAGAAGGCCGGTGAAACGGAAATGATTCTTGTCGCTGGCGACAGCGATTATGTGCCGGCGGTGAAATTGCTCATGCAACGCGGCTTCAAAGTCACCGTGTGCTTCTGGTATCACGCATCACGAGAACTGAAAGAGGCGGCATCCGAATTTTTCTTGCTGGATCCGCATGTGGATGACATCAGCCGTTGAGTGAATAGTGAAACGTTGAGCGAAAGGACGATTGTGGCACGAAAAAAGTTTATCGCGGGTAATTGGAAGATGAATCTCAACGCGGCCGGGTCGGTGGCGTTGGCGGCTGGGTTGGCGAAGGAAGCGGCCTCTCTTGGCGCGGTGGATCTCGCGGTTTGCCCGCCGTTTGTGTATATTCCGCAGGTGGCGGCGGCGTTGTCGGGCAGCGCGATCGGCGTCGGCGCACAGGATATGTTTTACGAGAACGACGGCGCGTTCACTGGCGAGGTGAGCGGGGCCATGCTCAAGGACGTCGGCTGCCGGTACGTCATTCTTGGCCATTCCGAGCGCCGCCACGTGATCGGCGAGAGTGACGAACTGATCAACCGCAAGATCGTCAAAGCGTTGGCCGACGGGCTGGACGTGATTTTCTGCGTCGGCGAGCTGCTGGCTGAGCGCGACGGCGGCGTGACGAACGACGTGGTCGCCCGTCAGGTGACGATCGGGCTGTCGGGCGTCAGCGGCGAGCAGATGGCCAGGGTCACGGTGGCGTACGAGCCGGTGTGGGCGATCGGCACAGGCCGAACCGCCACGCCGCAGCAGGCCCAGGACGTCCACGCGATGACCCGCGGGCTGCTGAACACGCTGTACGGACAGGCCGTCGCCGACGCGACCCGCATCCAGTACGGCGGATCGGTCAAAGCGTCCAACGCCGCCGAATTGCTGAACCAGGCCGACGTCGACGGCGCCCTCGTGGGCGGCGCGAGCCTGAAGGTGGCCGATTTCGTCGGAATTATCCAAGGTGCAATGTAACTCGTTACCTCGTTGATTCGTTAATTCGTTAACTCGTTACGACAGTTGCGGCTGTTCGACGAGATAACGATGTGGCGAATGAACGAGTCGACGAGTTAACGAATCAACGAGTTAACGAGTTAACGAAGGAATGCGATTATGGTGACGTGGAGCAGTGCCCTGCTAGGGACGTTGTTTGTGGTTGTCTGCGTGTTGTTGATTATCGTCATCCTGCTCCAGAAGGGGCGTGGCGGCGGCTTGGGAGCGGCCTTTGGCGGCGGCGGGCAGTCCGCCTTCGGCACGCGCACGGGCGACGTCTTCACCTGGATCACGATCGTCCTGACGGGCCTGTTCCTGCTGCTGGCCATCGGCACGGCCATGAGCGTCCGCCGCGAGCCGGCGCCGCTGCCGGCGCCCCACATCGCGCCCGCGGCCCATGACCCCGCCGCCATCGAAGCCACCGTCCAGGGCCGAAAAATCTTCGTGCAGATCGCGCTGCCCGGCGAAGGCAGCCGACACGCCGGACACACGCTGTTCTACACCACCAACGGAAACGACCCCGTCCCCAACAAGGAAGGGACTCGCTCCTACGGCACCGACCCCGTGATGGTGGAGCCGGGCACGACCGTCAAGGCCATGGCCACCGCCCCAGGCCGAAAAGACAGCCCCGTCGCCAGCGTCACCTATCTGACCCAGACAGAACTGGAAGCCGCCCAGCAGCAGCCCGCCCCGGTGACGACGGAACCGACAACGGAACCGGAGACACCGCCCGTGGAGAACGGGGCCGAGTCGACGGAGACCCCATGAGCCAATGATCCTGTATCACGGCAGCATCGACGCGGTGAAAACACCGGAAATCCGGCAAAGTGAACGTATGCTGGATTTTGGCGCGGGATTTTATACCACCGCGAATCGTGAGCAGGCTGTCCAGTGGACAATCGTGGTGGCCAAACGCCATAAAACCACCGAACGAGTGGTGTCCACATATGAGTTTGACCGCTCCGCGGCAGAAAGAGAGTTGACGATCATCCGCTTCAACAAACCGGATGAAGCATGGCTGGAATTTGTCTGTGCCCACCGGATCGGACGTAAGCCGGGCGAGCCGTACGACATGGTTTCGGGACCTGTTGCGGATGATGACGTTTTTACGACCGTACAATTGTACGAAACCCGTGTTCTTCGCAAGGAAGAAGCCATCGAACGGCTGAAGCATAGGAAATTGTACAATCAGCTTCTGTTCCATACAGAAAAGTCGTTACGGTTCTGCCGTTACATCGGGTATGAAACGGTAGGGGGCACAACGTGATGACAAAGAAAAAATTTGGAGCGGTTCTTCCGGTGATCGTGGCCGGGCTTGCCGATAAAATTGTCGCCGAGGAAGGTCTCCGCGTGAATGACGCCATGGACAGACTGTACGCCTCCGCGCTATACGCGGCCTTGGAAGACGAAAAAACGAAAGTCTGGTATTACAGCGTTCCCATGTTGTACGATTTGTACAAGACCGAGATCGCGACGGGAAAACTGGAATTTCCCACGCAGTGAGGAAAGCTGACAATGACGAAACGGCAGACTTCGAAGATATTGCGTTTCAAGGTGTTTTGTTTAGAAAATTACAAGAATAAACATCGTATGAAAGGTGCCGACGCCATGCGGTTGTTCAAACAGTACGGCGTGCTGGGATATCTCGGTTCATGCTATGACATGTTGCATTCGTTTGGTGCGAAGTACCTTGTGCAGGACATTGACGAATTTATACGGATACGACAGAAGAAAGCGAAATCAGCGTAAATTGATTTACGCCTCCTCGAATCCCCGAATCCCAGCAAAAAAAGTGAAAACACAGGAGTCTGCATGCTTCGATCGATGACGGGATTCGGGTCTGCCGGCGGGCAGGTTAACGGCATTGAGTATGTCGTCGAGCTCCGTTCCGTCAACAACCGCTACTTCAAAGCCAGCATGAAGCTGCCGGAGTTCTGGTCCAAGGCCGACGTGGAAATCGAGCAGGTGCTCCGGCGCCAGGTGACGCGAGGCAGCGTCACCGCCAGCGTCCGCATGCGGATTCCCGAGGACAAGAAGGCCTACCGGGTCAACGTCAAGGCGTTGGAGGGGTACGTCGAGCAGCTCCAGGGCCTGGCGAAGGGCTACGGTTCGCCGTTGCGGATCGACCTGGCGGGCATCATGCAGTTGCCCGGCGTGTGCGAGCCGCCGCCGCTGGAGGAGATGCTCGAAGCCACGCACGACGCGTTGATGAAGCTCGTCGAGCAGGCCGTCGACGCCCTGCTGGCCATGCGGCAGCGCGAGGGCGGCGTGCTGCGGGCGGACCTGTTGGCCAATGTGTCGGTGGTCGAGGAGCAGTTGGCCATCGTCGCCAAACGGGCGCCGCACGTCGTGCGGGATTACCACGCCCGGCTGGCGGCCCGCGTAGCCGAACTGATGAACGCCGGCTCGCTGCCGCTGGACACGGAACAGTTGACCCGCGAGGTGGCCGTCTTTGCCGAACGGTGCGACGTGGCCGAGGAGATTTCCCGGCTTGGCGCGCACACCGCCCAGTTTCGCGAGGCCATCGACAGCCCCGAGCCGGCTGGGCGGAAACTGGATTTCATCGCGCAGGAAATGCTTCGCGAAGCCAACACGATCGGCTCGAAATCCAACGACGCCGACATCGCCCGCGCGGTGGTGGAAATCAAGACCGCCATCGACCGGATCAAGGAGCAGGCGGCCAACGCCGAGTGAGCGGTGAGATTTTTTTTACCACAGAGACACAGAGAATACGGAGGCGAGAGTAATTGGAACGTCCAGCCTGAAGGTGCGGTTTCTGTGGTTGTGAAATGAAGGGAAGGCCGTAATGTACGAGTGATCTGAGGATCAGCGAAGCCGTGCGGGTCGCCGTAAGCCAGCCGGTATGTGCCGTACGGCCAAAACCCTCTGTGATCTCTGTGCCTCTGTGGTAAAAAAGACGCATGGAAAAACGTCAAGGCAAACTGGTAGTGATATCCGGCCCGGCGGGCGTTGGTAAAAGTACCATCACCCGTCAGGCCGTGGCGCGGACGGGCGTGGCGTTGAGCGTGTCGGCGACGACGAGGCCGCCGCGGCCCGGCGAGGTGGACGGGCAAGCGTACCGTTTTATCGACCGGCCCGCGTTCGACGCGCTGGTGGCGGCGGATGGATTTCTCGAATACGCCGACGTGTTCGGCCAATGCTACGGCACGCCGGCGGCCCCCGTGCGGCAGGCGCTCGAAGCCGGGCGGACGATGATCCTGGAAATCGACGTGCAGGGCGGCCTCCAGGTGGCGGCAAAGATGCCCGACGCGACGTTCATCCTCATCGTGCCGCCGAGCGAAGCGGAGCTGGAACGCCGCCTCGTCGGCCGAGGCACCGAAACCGCCGACCAGCTCGCCCGCCGCCTGGGCAAGGCCACACGGGAATTGGCCATCGCGCGCGACAGCGGCGTGTACAAAATCGAAGTGGTAAACGACGACCTGGAACGGGCCGTCGAGGAAGTGTGTCGGCTCGTTATTGGTTAACTAGTTAACTAGTTAACTAGTCAACCCGTTAATCTGTTAACGATGTAAGGAGTTTCGAATGATTGAAGCATTGCGTAGCGAAGAGATCATCAACAAGTGCGGCGGGCGGTTCAAGCTGACCGTGCTGATTCAGAAACGCATGATCGAACTGATGCAGGGCAGCCGCCCGCTCGTCGAGCGCCGCCGCGGCATGACCGACATGGAAGTGGCGATCCAGGAAATTCTCGAAGACAAAATCGTCATCGACCCCGAGAAAACCGAGTCGAAAAAGTCGTTGTAAAACGCCGAATCGCATGGGCGCCTCTGTTGATTACCCCAGGGACACAGCGCGGGCTGTGTCTCTGTGGTAAACGATAGAGACGCCCCATATAATGCTGCACACCTATGAACACCGTACTGGCCCATCTCCGGGACGAGAAGCAGGCGAGGCGCACGGGAGGCCTGTACCATAAAACGCAGGTGAATCTCGCCTACAACTCCAACCGCATCGAGGGCAGCAAGCTCACCGAGGAGCAAACCCGCTACATTTTCGAAACACGCACGATCGGGTTCAAGGATCAGGAGGCTGTGCCGGTCGACGACATCATCGAAACAGCCAATCACTTTGTCGCGTTCGATACCCTGCTCGACACGATTGTTTTGCCTTTGTCCAGCGACATCATCAAGGAATTTCACCGTATTCTGAAGACCGGCACGTCCGACGCGACGAAGGGCTGGTTCGCCATCGGCAGCTGGAAAACACTGCCTAACGAAGTCGGCGGCATGCCCACCACCCTGCCGCAACACGTGGCCGCCGCCATCGACGAACTGAACCATTGGTACCACTCGCTGCCGGAGGTTTCGTTCGAGGAGGTCGTCGACTATCACTACCGCTTCGAGACAATTCACCCGTTCCAGGACGGCAACGGGCGGGTGGGCCGGCTGATTCTGTTCCGCGAGTGTTTGAAACACGGCATGACGCCGTTCATCATCGACGACGACCGCAAGCAGTTCTACTACCGCGGGCTGAAGGAATTCGCCACCGTTCGCGGCTATCTGCTGGACACCTGCCTGTCAGCTCAGGACACGTATGCGGAGTGGGTCCGGTACTTTTATCCGGTTCCGTAAAGTCGCGAAACTGGGAATTTTTGCAAAAATAGTCAATTTCGCACAAATAGGCGCTTCCTTTTTGCTTTTGGCACGCTATACTCCCGGCGGATTCATACGATTTTTCATCCATTGAGGTCAGCATGTTTCTGTACATCGTGCGGCTGTTTTACGTGCTGGTAGTTCTTGGTTTTGCTTACGCCTACGCCACCACGCCCAGCGTTCCTTTGACGGAAGCGGGGCCCGTTGCATCCGCCGCCAAGCCTGCCGGGAGCAGTGCCGCCGTCGGCTCGACGTCGGCCACCTACGTCACGCTGATGATCCTGCTGCCGCTGCTTGGCGCCATCGGCCTGGTGGTGCTGGACATGTTCTGGAAGAACAAACGGCTGCAAATCATCAGCGGTCTGTTTTTCGGCATTCTCGCGGGCCTGATCGTCGCGTACGTGCTGTCGAACATCGTCGATCTGCTCGCCAGCGCGTGGGTGGAACCCGCCGGTGCCAGCACCGTCGCGTCGGCCGCGTTGGCCATGCCCGTCGTCGGACTCATCAAAGCGTTCCTGGCCGCGTCGGCGGTCTACTTCTGCGTGTCGTTCGTGTTGCAGACCAAGGACGACTTCCGCTTCGTGATTCCCTACGTCGAATTCAGCAAGCAGACCAAGGGCGCCCGCCCGCTGCTGCTGGACACTTCCGTCATCATCGACGGGCGAATCGCCGATATCGCCGAAACGAAAATCCTCGACAGCGAACTCATCGTCCCACGGTTCGTCCTCACCGAATTACAAGCCATCGCCGACAGCGACGACAAGCTCAAACGCAATCGAGGCCGACGCGGGCTGGACATCCTCAACCGCCTCCAGTCCATCGACAAAATCGGCGTGCAGATTCTCGACGCCCACGTCACCGCCGTCGATGAAGTCGGCGACGTCGACAACAAGCTGGTCGCCCTGGCCAAGCATCTCGACGGGCGCGTCGTCACCAACGATTACAACCTCAACAAAATCGCCCAGCTTCGCGGCGTGGACGTCATCAACATCAACGATCTGTCCAACGCCCTCAAGCCCATCATGCTGCCGGGCGAGAGCATGACCGTGAAAATCATCAAGCCCGGCGAGGAGTTCGGCCAGGGCGTGGGCTACCTCGAAGACGGCACCATGATCGTCGCCGAGGGAGGCCGCGACCACATCGGCAAAGATGTGAACATCACCGTCACGAGCGTGCTGCAAACCTCGGCAGGCCGCATGATCTTCGGCCGCACCGACAGCGCCCCCCCGCCACGGCGACGGATGTAAAACAACGGCACGGATGAACGGGAAAACGGGAAACGACGGGATGATCCGAAAGAAAATCATCCCGTCGTTTTCATGTTTTCCAATACCGGACGCCGGTTGATGCGGGTGCGCCGCTCCGAATTTTCCTGTAGTTGTTCTTGACAACTCGGTGCCACAATACACGCGTGGCTGATTTGGCAGGTATGGAGAATACCGATGACGAGCAACAAAGACGTTATACGCGTGAACGAGATTCCGTTCGACAAAGGCATTCCGCCGAAACAGTTGTACAAGGCCGCGAAAAAATGGGCAAGAAACCAGTTTCAAGGGAAAACGTTTGTCAATAAAGACACGGGGCGGTCGATTGAAATTACCGGAAACGGAATCGACCACACCATCGCCACGTCGTACAACCCCGATGCCGTGCGTCTGCTGGCCGTTCTTCCCGACATGATCGAACGATCCCAATTCATCCATTCGGAACCGCCAACCCCCCCCGAAGGAAGGGAGGCGCCCGGAACAAAATCTTGTAGCCGTCGAACGATACGAGATTACCGTGCAGATACGCGAAACGTTGTACATTGCAGAGTTGATCGTCAAAGTAGAGAACAGAAGCAATCGCAAAATTGGCAGGGTCGGTGACATGAGGCTCTACTATCACCACAGCCTGCATGTCAACAAACAGGGCCGTCAGAGCTAATGGCCGCGCAAGGAAACGTGTTCCAGGCCGAGCCGGTCATCTGACGACCCTAGTGACCCGTCTCCAGGCCACATAGAAATTATCGGTTGCAACCCTGCAAAAATCAAGCGACACAGCAAATTTTCGGCCGGGCCAGCGTTATTTTTTCACCGGCTGCGTGGCGGGCTTGGCTTTAAGCGCCTGCAATTGTTCCGGCGTCAGCACGCGGGTTTCGATTTCCTTGTGAAGTTGCTCGTGGGCAGCCTCGATGGCGGCTTTGTCGTCGCCGGCTTTTTCGATCTGCTCGTGCGCCTTGCCCGCGAGCGTTTTGATCACGTCGATCTGGCGGTCGTTGAGTTTCAGCTCGCGATACGATTCCAACGCGTCCGCCGTCACCTGGAGCACGGCGTATTGCTGTTTTTGTTTGGGCGACAAAATGGCCTGGAACGTCCGTTCGTGGGCGGTGAGAATGTCGCGGCGTTCCTTCTGCAACACAGCCAGCCGCTTCTGAAGCGCCGCGGCGGTCTCCCGGTCGCCGGCCCGATGGGCCTCCACCAACTCGTGCTGCATGCCCTTGACCGTGTCGACGTTTTCCTTCTCCCACGCGGTAAGCGCCTCCACCGACTGACGAATCGCCAGCCGCAATTGCCCCACCTGCCTGGCGGACATCTCCAACTCCCGCGCGAAAAACGCATACGCCGGCGGCAAGGGATCGTCCTCCTCCGCCGCGTCCTCCTCCGCCGGCTGAGTCTGGACTGGCGACGTTTCCACATCAACCGGCTGCGATTGGGCCGCCTCCGCCGCCATCGCCCACGACGCCAACACCACCGCACATACCAACGCCGCCAATGCCGTTAGAAGGTGTTTCATGATCCGTAAAGACTACCCACAGAACCGATACAACGCCAGTGATGATCGAAAGAGTTGCAGTACGCCGTCCGGTGGGTATAATGTCGCTTTCGTCTCGCCTAGCCGGTGGGGCGCAAGGAGTCTATCGCTATGGAACAGTCCGTTGGGCTGGGGTTTGAAGAATTGGCCGCCAAGGAATCGTGGTCGGCGGAGGATGTCAAGTCGCTGATGTCGCAGGCCGCTGGCGGCGATGCCGTTCGTCGGCTGCGAGTGTTGCTACAGGAAACCGAGTCGCGTCATCCCGACGCCAAAGGCGCCGCCGCCCTGAAAATCGGCATGTTGCGTTATCTGCTCTGCCGGTTCCGCGAGGCGACCGAATCGCTCGCCGCCGCCACCGACAACAAAGACCGCCGCTTCTACCAGGCCTTGTGCTACAAACAACTCCGACAGTTCGCCAGGGCCGCCGAGGAATTCGAACGCGCCCGCGACAAAGGCTTCGACAGCGTGGCCGTCGATTCCCAACTGGTCGAAGTCAAAGCCCTGGCCGGCGACACCGACGGGGCGGCCAAGACGCTCAAACAACTCAGCACCGCCACCCTGGGCGGACGATACGCGTATCTTCGCGGACTCGTCGACGAACTCGCGGGCAAGACCGAGCAGGCCATGGCCACCTACCAGGCCGCCCTGGCGAACGACCCCAACAACTGCGAAGTCGCGTTCCGCCTGGCCTACTACCTGGACCTCCACGGTGAGGAAGAGCGGGCCATCGAACTGTACAAAACCTGCATCACCCATCCGCCGGTGTACCTCAGCGCGCTGATGAACCTGGCCATTCTCATGGAAGACTCCGCCCGATACGAAGCCGCCTCGGGCTATCTCCGCCGCATCCTGGCCGCCAATCCCGGCCACGCGCGGGCCAGGCTGTTCCTCAAGGACGTCGAAGCCTCCCGCACCATGTACTACGATGAGGACATGGCCAAGCGGACCGCCAAACGCAACGCCGTGCTCGACATCCCGGTGACGGATTTCGAACTGTCGGTGCGGGCACGCAACTGCCTCAAGAAAATGAACGTCCGCTCGCTGGGCGACCTGGTCCGCACCAGCGAGGCCGACCTGCTGGCCTACAAGAATTTCGGCGAGACGTCGCTGAAAGAAATCAAGGACATGCTCACGGCCAAGGGATTGCGGCTGGGCCAATTGGCCGAGGAAGCGGCCGGGATCATGTCGTTGTTCTCGTCGACGCCCGACCCGTTCCCCGCCGCGCCGGCCAAACCGTCCAACGAAGGCGTAAAGTCCATTCCGCTGGCACAGGTGGAATTTTCCATCCGCGCCCGCAAGGCGCTGGAAAGCCTCAAAATCGCCACCCTCGGCGACCTGGCCCATCGCACCGAGGCCGAACTCCTCGCGTGCAAAAACTTCGGCCAAACCAGCCTGACCGAAATCGTCCAACGCCTCGGCGAATACGGCCTGCGGCTGCGGGAAGTGTAACCGATACGCAGGCAACAAACCGCACCCGACGGTAAGCATCTGGAGCGGTTCCAATAAATCCTGCCGTAGAATTTTTCGCCGCGAATGTCGCGGATGTCGCGAATGGGTTTACCGATTTCGTGATATCCGCGGGATTCGCGGCGAAAAACTTACCAAAACAACTCGGAAAAATTTTCTCGCAAGCTGGCTTTTTCGCTTTCGTTTTCTCCACGAATGGACTATTGTACAGAAAGTACGCATTCTGTTAGTTGTATTTGTGCAATTCGATCGGGGAAACCCATGAAGAACAAACGGGCTGTTGGCCTGACTGCGTGCGCCCTGTTGCCGCCGTCCTCCGCGACCGCGCCAACCGGCTGAACAAGGTTGTGGAGATACTCCAGGGACTCTGGCAAACGGATTCTATAGAAAATAGCGTGTCGCACCGCCGTGGTGCGAAGTGAACTACGGTACGAAAGGAAAACACAATGAGCACGTACGATGAAGCACTTCAGACGCTTGCCCAGCGGTTTGGGCAGGATACGTTTCTTTCGCTTGCGACGACGGACGGCGACCGCATCTGTATACGCGTCGTGAATTCGTATTATGAGGATGGGGCGTTCTATGTTGTAACCAACGCGCTCTCGAACAAAATGAAGCAGATCGGAACGAATAGCCGTGTCGCGATCACATGCGGACAGTTGTGGGGGAATTACCTGAACGCTCACGGCGTCGGCGAAAATATGGGACATGTCCTCGCCGCGGAAAACGGAGCGATGATGGAAAAACTTCGCAAGGTTTTTGCCAGCTGGTACACGAACGGGGATGTGAACGAAAACGATCCCAATACGTGCTTGCTTCGCATCCGCCTGGCCGACGCGTTTTACATGGGCGAAGGCACCGGGGTAACGTACAGAATCAATTTTACTGAGCGGACGGCTTGATACTCGAAGTATAGAAAATAACGAGCACGGCAACGACTGCCATATAAAAAATAGACAGACGAAAGGGTATAGAATGAACGTCGCATTGATCCGTACTGGTTGGTTGATGATGTTGGTCCTGGGCCTTGTTGTCGCCGGTTGCGGCGATAAGCCGGCTGCGGCGCCCACGATATTTTCAGCCGAGGCAGACAAGCCGCTCGCTGCCGCCACAACGATTTTTGACATTCCCCGTGTTCCGGAAAAAACGGTTGACGCGGCGGATTGGGGGAATGTTGGATTTCGCGTGGCCGCGATGGTGGACACCGATTACGGCACGGCGGCTGGGGAGTTTCATGCGGCGCGGTGTCGGCTGGGATGGAATGACGAGGGGTTATTGATCTATATGGATGTTCGCGACGCCACACCGGCGGAGGGGGCGAAGATTTGGGAGGGCGACTGTGTGGAAATTTTCGTCGGTCGCGAGGCGGCGGGGAATTTCGATCGGATTCAGTACCTGATTGCGCCGGGGCGAACGGCGGAGTTTAATCAGCCGAGAATACAGTTTATCTCTATTCATCTCTATGGTGACCGATGGGACGACGCGCCGCCCGAGGGGTCGAAATACGCCAGTCGCACGACCGAGGACGGGTATGCGATTGAACTGTTGATTCCATGGACGGCGTTGGGAGTCACGCCGGCGGTTGGCCTTGAGTTGGGTGTTCAATTACAGACCGGTGACATGGGGTCGTCGAGGGCACAGTTTACGCGGTTGGCGCCACAGATCGCCGGGCCTCGCAAGCCGGTGGATCTTCAGCGGATTCGTCTGGCGGAGGCGGGCGCTGGCAGTGCGCCGGTGCTGGCGGCGATCGGTCGGGAGATGGTGCCCGTCACGGTCACGGCGGATTCGTACAGGCCGGCCGATGCGGCGTTGCGCGTGGTGGCTGACGGCAGTTTCGCCGGCAAGACGGCAACGGTGGAAATCGACGGCAAGGCCGTTGGTCACGTTGAATTCGGCCAAGTCCAGAGCGGCTGGACCGAAGGATTGATGACCTGGCCGATGTCGCTTGCCGGCGGGAAATCGCCCCAATCGGCAACCGTTGTTCTTCCCGGCGGCGGCCGGGCAACGCTGGCGCTGGGCGACATGCTCGCGTCCCGCCGCGCACAGTTCAACGCGCTGGAATTCACATTCCACCCCTGGGTGTTCGCTGGCGAGAATCTGCCGCAATGCGGATTCAAACAACCGATGCTGGCGGACATTCTTTCCGGGTTCAACTATACCATCAAAACGCGTTACTTCGACGCCGACGCCAAGCCGGTGGAGAAGGCCGACAAGCCAGGCCGATACGGCGCGGTCGTGGAGATCACGGCCCTGGGCGAGACGAAAACGCGTTTCTTCACCTTATATCGCGTCGCGGACGGCAATGCATTGAACTGGGGCACCTGGGGCGGCACCAATTTACGTGTTCGTTTCGAAAACATGCCCGAGGGATTTGGCGTGAATCCGAAGGTGTGGACGGACGATCCGTCTCGCATATTCGGTTCGGAGTTCAAGTGGTTCCTCCGAGGCAGCCTGGACAGTGAAGGCTTCTTCGCCGCCATGCTCTCCGGACTGTCCGAACTGCCGGAAGACGTCATCGCCGGCCAGGTGCCGCTTCGGCCTTCGCAAAGCTCCGACGCCAGCCACCACGCCTATGTTGTCAAACTCAAACAGGCCATCAGCGACAAGCCGGTTTATCCATATATTATGATCAAGCCGAAAACCTACGACACCGACACGGCCAAGCGCTGGCCGCTGCTGGTGCACCTGCACGGCGCCGGCGGGCGGCATCTCCCGCTGGAAACGCTGTGGCGTGAAGGGGCGAACAGCCAGGCGTGGATTCGCGAGGATTCGCCATTTATTGTGGTCTCGCCGCTATGCCCCGAGAACGAATGGTGGCAGCCAGCCGCCGTGATGTCGCTGGTGGACCAACTGATCGCGACGATGCGCGTGGACCCGGACCGCGTATATTTGACGGGTATCAGCATGGGCGGATTCGGCACGTGGAACACCGCGGCCAGTTATTCTGACCGCTTCGCCGCCATCGTGCCGCTGTGCGGCGGCATGGACCCGGAGCAGGCGGTCTGGCTCAAAGACATGCCCATCTGGGCCTTCCACGGCGACGCCGACAACATCGTCCCGGTCGAATACACCCGCGGCCCGATCAACCGCCTCCGCGAAGCCAACGGCAAAACAAACGGCGAAACCGCCGGCAAAGCCGACGGCGACACCGGTGTTCCGCACATCAAATACACCGAAATGCCCGGCGTCGACCACTTCATCGGCCACGTGTACAACAACCGCGAAATCTATGATTGGCTCCTCCAGCAACGCAGGCCCGCCAAGCCGTGAATGTGGTTAGAGCAATCCAGAAATGACCTGTCATCTTTATAGAGCGGCTAAAAAGATAATGTCTCAATCCTGAAGTGCTCAAGGTTTTGGGGTGCAAAAACAATGTTCTACGTGGCGTTTTGCTGGTCGCGGACTCGCAAGAGCAGTTCGGTCAGGCGGGCGCTGGTGGATTTATCGGGCATGTCGGCGAGAATTTTGGCGGCGGAGCGTTCGTTCATCGTGTAGAGGATGCGAACCACCACGTCCTCGCTGCCGTTAGAACACATGCGATGGAAAATTTCGCCCGCCTGTGACGTGGTCATGGCGTTATACTTGGCCACGAGGTGTTTCAGGTTGGTCCGTTCCTCGCGGGCGATCACGACGCGGTTCTGGTCGAGGGCGATTTTGGCTTCGTTGACTTTGCGAAGGGCCTCGAGCGTCTGCATCTGCACGCTTTCGAGGGCGGCGATTTCCTGTTTGAGTCGGGCGGCCTCTTCCGCGAGGCGACTTTCCTGGAGTCGCAGTTGGAGTTCCTTCTGATCCAGGCTAGCCTTGCGGGCGTTTTGCTCGCGCGCGAGTTCGTCGAAATTCACTTCGACGTCGGCGATTTTTTCCTGGTACGCGTCGCGGTCGGCGGGCAGGTCGCCCAGACGGCTGACCGGCATAGGGACAGTCGGCGACGCGACCGGCCCAACCGGGTCGGGACGGAACAGGAAAAAACTCACGACAAAACTGGCCCCGCCCACCAGCACCAACAGGGGCAGGAGCATGAACATGGCCCGCCGGGTCGTCACGGCCTCGGCAAGGGTCGCCGTTTTTTCGGCGGATTTTCCGTTCGATTTTTCCATGGCTTTTTCCGTGGGTTTTTGAAGTTTTTCTGGCATGTTATTTCCTCGTAAAGGCGATGCTGGCGGTTTCATCCAGATGCCGCTGTTCCTGCCGATTCTGTTCCTGTTGCCACTGTGCATGGGCCTGTTCGCGTAACTTTTCGAGCAGCCGCCGGCGGGCGCGAATCTGCATCAACTCGGCCGTCTTAGCCTTCCGCCTCGCCGCCAGCCCGGCCAATTCCGTTTCCAGCGCCCGCGACTGGCTCGTTAACTGGTCCGCTGACGCCATCACAAAATCCTGCCTCGCCACCCGCCGGGCGATGTCGTCGCGCGACAACTCGTCGAGCAGATCCCGCCGCCGCGAATACAACGCGGCCATCTTCCCGCGCCCGACGGCAATGGCCTGCGCCAACGCAATCACCGCCGCCCGAGCGGCCGACTCACGCTGACGCGTCACGTCCAGCAATCGTTGCAATGGCCAAGTGAATCGTTTCAACGTCGCCTCGCGCCGGAAACGAAGCCACTAGCCACTAGCCACAAGCCACCAGGTATGGCACGTCCAGCCGTAAACCAGTGCCGATTGTTTCTGTGTAAAATCATCTCTTGGCCTCTTCGTATCTCACGCCGCATTCGAGTTCATTCTTCTCTTTCTGCTTCTCGCCTTCGCCGTCGTCGCTCCTTACCTTGTGGCTAGTGGCTTGTGGCTTTCTGTGCCGTCGCATCGACCATCGGCAGAAGATTCACCGTCCGCAGCGTCTGGATCGACGTGCCGGCGGCGATTTCGTCGTACGCGAGCACCGGCAGGCCTGGGATTTGTCGAATCAGCATGGCGGCCAGTTGGGCGCGGATGCGGAAGTCGCATAGCATCACCGTTTTGTCCAGGCCTTGCTCCATCGCGAACCGCCACGCGTCGGCGGTGCGACGCACCAGATCCATCAACTGTTCCGCCGGCAGCGAGAAGCCCTCCTCGCCGAGGCTGGTACGAAGCTGATGCTCCAGTTGCGGATCGAGCACAATGGCCAAAATGCGGCCTTTTTCGTCGGCGTGCTGTTCGGTGATGGTTCGCACGACGCTCTTTCGGGCCAGTTCGCTCAGCAGGTTGATGTCCTTGGTTCGCAGGGCGTTGTCGGCGAGGATTTCGATAATCTGTGCGATGTCGCGGATGGCGATGCCGTCACGCAACAGGTTTTGCAGCACGCGATGGAGCAGGCCCAGCGGCACGCTGTCGCCGATGACGCCGTTGACGACGGCGGGGTTTTTCTCCTTGAGACGGTCGACGAGTTTCTGCACGTCGTCGCGGCTTAGCAGTTCGTGCGCGTGGCGGCGGAGCGTTTCGCTCAGGTGCGTCACGAGCACGCTTTCGGGATCGACGACTGTGTAGCCGCGAAGTTCGGCGTCTTCCTTCTGCTCCGCGCCGATCCACAGGGCCGGCAGGTTGAAAACGGGTTCCCGCGCGGTTTGCCCGGCCATGGGCTTGGACACGCCGCCGCCGTCCATGGCGAGGAATTTTTCGGCCTCGAGCCTGCCGGTGGCCACGACGTGGTTATACAGCCGGATTTCGTAGGTGTTGGGTTCGAGCGCGACGTTGTCGCGCAGGCGGACCAGGGGCAGCACGAGTCCCATGTTCTGGGCGAATTTCTTGCGAAGCGGCGCGATGCGGTTGGCGAGGCTCGACTTTCGTCGCGGGTCGATGATTTTGACGAGCCTCGCACCGACCTGAATGGAGAGGCGGTCGACTTCGAGGAGTTCCTCGACATTGTTGGAGTCGTCGGAGGCGGCAGCGGGTGGCGGAGTGGCTGCGTCGGCGGCGGCTTGCACTTCCTGCCGGCGGAGGACGCGGGCGATGGCGATCGTCGCGCCGCCCAGCACGAGGAACGGCACCTTGGGAAATCCCTTGACGGCCGTCATGGCCAGGAACAGCACGCCGACGATGTACAGCGGTCGGCTGCGTTGGAGCAATTGCTTGGCCAGATCGGTCGAGACACTGGTGTGGCTGGAGGTTTTCGAGATGAGGAAGCCGCTGGCGGTGGCGATGATGACAGCAGGGATCTGCGTCACCAGGCCGTCACCGATGGCCAGGATGGAATACGTGTTGATGGATTTTTCGAAGCCAAACCCTTTGACCATGCCCACGACGATACCGCCGATGAGGTTGACGGCGACGATGATCAAGCCCGCCAGCGCGTCGCCGCGGATGAACTTGCTCGCGCCGTCCATCGCGCCGTAAAACTCGCTCTCGCGGACGATTTTGCCGCGACGGGAGCGGGCTTCCTCCTCGCCAATCAAGCCGGCGTTGAGGTCGGCGTCGATGGCCATCTGTTTGCCCGGCATGGCGTCGAGGTTGAACCGGGCCGCCACCTCGCTGATCCGCTCCGCGCCACGCGTGATCACGACGAACTGAATCACCACGAGAATCAGGAACACCACCAAACCGATGACGATGTTGCCGCCGACAACCATCGTGCCGAACGTGTGAATGATGTCGCCGGCGGCGCCCTCGGTGAGAATCAGCCGCGTGCTCGCGACGTTCATCGCCACCCGGAACAGTGTGACGAACAGCAGCAGCGAGGGGAAGCTGGAAAACTCCAGGCTCTCCTTGGCCGACAGGACGACGACGAGCGTGGCCAGGCTCACGGCGATCGAGACCGCCAGCAGCATGTCCATGATGAACAGCGGCATGGGAATGAGCAACGTCGCCAACACCATCGCCACGCCGCCGGCAAACAACAAATCGTTATGCCGGATCAACCGCCCAAGCGGCGAGCCGTCAATGCCAGCGGCCAGGTTGTTCGTGGGGAGGGTTGTCATGAGGAAGAGCCACAAGCCACCAGCCACAAGCCACCAGGTATGGCGGGCCTGTTGTGAATCAGATCATCCTGATTATGTGTAAAAATCAGCGAGACGATCACGTTACCGGCGTGTCGTTTCGGCGTTGAAGACAGATAAATCGGCCTCCCCGGTCTTGCGCTTGGAGTGCCGGCACAAAGCCCCGGAGGGGCGTCATCTATAGCCCAGGGTGAGCGGTACTCCGCGAACTCTGGGGAAAGTTGTTGTATAACACTCAAGCCCCGCAGGGGCGTCGTATTGTCATATGAATGCCAAAATTCATGGCACGGTAAAACGCCCCTACGGGGCTTATTCCGTGATGGGCCACCACCCCAGGGCTCGCGGAGTACCGCTCGCCCTGGGCTAAAAACGATGCCGCTCCGCGGCTGTGTGCCGGAACTGCCGCGCGAGGCCGGGAAGGCCAATCGATTGTTTTCCACATCAACCATGCTATTGTCTTAATTTTCTCTACACGCCATCGCCGTCGTCGCCCCGTACCTTGTGGCTTGTGGCTAGTGGCTTGTGGCTGCTGTCTCGTCGCCGCGTGCCAGCCGGTGCCTCGGTCCGTCGTCTCGCCCGGTTGACTCGATAGACCATCGCGAGGACTTCGGCGACGGCGACGAAGAGGGTTTCGGGGATCGGTTCGTTGATGTCCACCTGGCCGAAGATCGCGCGGGCCAGTTCGGGCCTGTGAACGATCGGCACGGAATGGGCGCGGGCGATCTCCTTGATCTTCTCGCACAGCAGGTCGCCGCCCTTGGCCAGCACGATCGGCGCGGCCATGGTGGCCATGTCGTACCGCATGGCCACGGCCACGTGCGTGGGGTTGACCAGCACAACGTCGGCCTGGGACACCGCCTGGAGCATCCGCTTGCGGGCCATCTCGATTTGCAGCGTGCGAATTCGCCCTTTGACCTGCGGGTTGCCGTCGTACTGCTTACGTTCTTCCTTCATCTCCTGATCGGTCATCCGCAGTTCCCGTTTGTATTTCCATTTCTGCCACACCAGGTCCGCGCCCGCGATGGCGAGAATGGCCAACACGATGCGGACGCTCACGCCCATCACGAGCGAGCCGATCTGCGAGAGCGTCTCCGCCAGCGTGCAGTTCGTCAGCGACAGCAACGTCTCCTTCTTGTCGTGCACGTATTCCCACACGATCGCCACCAACACGGTCAGTTTGACCAAGGCCGTCACCAGCGTCACCAGGCTGCGGGAATTGAACAGATTCTTCATTCCCTTGACCGGGTTGATCTTCGAGAAATCAACCTTCGCCGCCTTGGGGGAGAAGCTCCATCCGCTGACCAGAAAGCTGCCGGCAATGCTGACGACCAGCGTCCCCAGCAGAAACGGCGCCGTCGCCCCCACCGCCGTAATCGTACTGTGAAGCGCCGAACTCATCAGATCCGCCTCGGTCATGTCAGGCCGATACGTGTACGACACGCCGCGGGAAATCAAATCGCTGAAGCAATTCAACAACGACCCCGCGCAGGCCGCCAGAAGACCCAGCAGCGTCACCAGCATCAACGCGCTGGAGACCTCCTGGCTCTGGGGCACCTTGCCTTCCTCGCGGGCCTTCTTGATCCGCTGAAGGGTTGGGGCGTGTTTTTTTTCGGCAGCACTTTGCTCAGCCATCGCTCAACTCAAATTCGAAATCCGAAACTCGAAATTCGAAACACATTCCAAACTACAAAACAGTTATCCTTGTCATCCATTCCGCGATCCACTGCGCCATGCCGCCCAGCGCGGGCATCATGCCGGCCGCCATGAGCAGCCCCAGGCCGATGCGGAGCGGAAAGCTGGCCAGGAGAATGTTGATCTCCGGCAGCACGCGCGCCAACACCGCCAACACCACCGACAGCACAAGAAACGCCGCCAGCATCGGGGCCGCCATCTTCAACGCCAATACCAACATCGTCGAACTGGCCGTCATCACCATGCCCGCCAACGCCGCCGTGTCCACCGGCGCCGCCGCCGGAAACGCGCCATAACTCTGTGCCAACAAATTCAACATCACCAAGTGCCCGCCGGCCGTCAGAAACAACATCGCGAATACCATCTCGAACAACATGCCCACCGCCTGGGCCTCCTCGCCCGAGATCGGGTCCAGCAGCCCGGCGTCGTGCATACCCATCTGCTGCGCGGTGATGCGGGCGCCCTGCTGAACGGCCAGGTACACCAGGTTACACGACAGCCCCAACGCCAGCCCGATCAACAGCTCCTTCGCCAACAACAGCGAATCCGCCACCGGATTGCCGTCCATCGGCGGCATGGCCGCGAACCCGCCCGAAAGCCCGAAAAACACCGTCAACAGCAACACCACGCCCACGCGGACCACCATCGGCACCGACGCGGAACTGAAAATCGGCCCCGCCACCAAAAAACCACCCACCCGCGCCAACAACGGCATAAACGGCCAAAGGATGGGCCAAAGCCAACTCACGTTCCAACCTCGAAGCCACTAGCCACTAGCCACAAGCCACAAGGTAGGGCACGCCCTGTCGCATGAAAACGATTGGAAATCCGAAATCCGAAACACGAAATCCGAAACAAATCACAAACGACAAAAACCAAACTCCAAACGCTTCGCTTCCCGCACGCCGTGACGCTCCGGTGCGAAGCGTTTGGTTTTTCGAACTTGTCGTTCAGAATTTGTTTCGGATTTCGTGTTTCGTGTTTCGGATTTATCGTCGTTTTCATGCGGCCAACCCTTCCATACCTTGTGGCTAGTGGCTGCCGTTAATGTCCTATCGCCTGCATCGTGTTGAAAATTTCGATGGTGAAACTCTTGGCCATCTGCAACACCCAGCCGCCGGTGAGGATCAACGTCGCGCCGACGGCGGCGAGTTTTAACACCATGCCCGTCGTCATGTCCCGCATGGACGTGACCGCCTGCATCATGCCCGTCAAGATGCCCACCACCAACGCCACCGTCAACACCGGCGCCGCCACCAACATCGCCACTTCCAACGTCCGCCGGCCAAGATAAATCACCATGTCTTCATCCATACGACACCCCAGCCAATAGCCAATAGCCAGTAGCCAGCAGGTATGGCAGGCCTGCCGTTGCATCACACGGGCCGGATTTTTTTTCCATGGCCATGTTCATTCCCACTTTCATTGTCTTTTCGCCGCCGGCGTTCCTTACCTATTGGCTACTGGCTATTGGCTACTGGCTTCAGTATGAAAAACTCATCACCAACGTCTGGGCCAGTCGTTGCCAGCCGTCGACCAGGACGAACAGGATGATCTTGAACGGCAGCGAAATCATCGCCGGCGGCAGCATCATCATGCCCGCCGACAACAGAATGCTGCTGATGACCAGATCCACCAGCAAAAACGGGATAAACAGCAGGCAGCCCATTTCGAAGGCCGTCCGAAATTCGCTGATGGCGAACGCGGGGATCGCGATGTAGTTGGGCACCTCCGCCACCGACTGCGGCATGTCGATGCCCGCCAGGTCGATGAAAAATCCCAGATCGCTCGTCCGCGTCTGGCGGATCATGAATTCCTTGAGTTCTTCGTTGCCGCGCATGACGGCCACGTCGAAGGCAATCTGGTCCTTCAAATACGGATCGAGCGCCTGCTCCTTGATTCTACCGAACGTCGGGGCCATCGTGAAGAACGTCAGAAACAGCGCCAGGCCGATGATCGCGATGGTCGGCGGAATCGACTGCGTGGTGAGCGCCCGCCGGACAAACCCCAGCACGATCACGATGCGGGTAAAACTCGTCATCATCACCAGCACGGTCGGCAGGAGGGCGAGAAACGTGAAAACGATGGCGGTTTTGACAGGCGCCGACCAGTCGTTGGCAGCCTGTCCGTTGGAGGCGGTGGCCTTGTCGATGACGTTGAGGACATCGGAGATTTCCGGCACGGCGGGCCCGGCCTGTGCGGGCGTTTGGCCTGCGGGCGCGGGCGCGAGCGGCGTCTGGGCGGCCACGTCGGCGGCCAGCAGAAGCGTCGCCGTCACCGTGGCCAGAAGTAGAAGGTTGCGAACCATCACGCATCGCCTCCCAGTTTTTTCTCGAAAAGTCCCGCAAAACCGCCCTGGCCCCGCTGTTGGCCTGGATCCGACACAGCCCCCGCCGCCGGGCCTGACACCGCGCCCGCTTCCGCGCCGACGCCCTGGCCTTCGTCAAACGCATCCGTGACGTCCGCCAGCAGGCGAATATTTTCCCGCGTGGAAGAAACCAACAGCCGCCGGCCACCAACCTCCAACAAGTGCACCTGCTGCCGCAACCCCAGGCTGACCGACTCCCGCAGCCGGACCTGCCGCCCCCCGCCAACCAGCGAACCCAGTTTCCACCGCGGCAGAACCCGCTTAATCACCACAAACGCAACGCCGCCCAGCACCAGCACAACCAGCACCGACGTCAACAACTCCCACCCAAACGGCGTGGACGGATTCGGCTTCGTCGGCAGCCCGCCTTCGCCACGTGTGGGCAGTGGCGAGGCAGGCGGGGTGCCCCCCTCACGTGACGCGGGCGTCTCGCCCGCGTTGTGCGTCCCATGGGCAGGGTCATCGGAAGGCGCCGACCCCTCTTCGTCCCCCGGCGCGGGCGGAACATCCCGCGAGGGCGAGACGCCCTCGCCACGTTCGGCCGGAGGCGTCGGAGGCAGTCCGGTCGGTGGCGATTGTCCCCGCCCCGGCGAGGCGATCGTCAAACAGATGACGCAGGCCAACAACGCCCCCATCAGCCACAACGTGCGTTTGACCTGCGGTAACGTCAAAATTTTGTTCATCACAGCGCGCATTTGTGCGATGCCATGCACACGGCGTGCCAGGAGAAAAAAGTAATGAGAGACAATGGACGTATGTCACGCGAACAGGCAGCATCATCGCATAGCCCAACCTGGCAGGGCCTGTGGCTAGGTTGGGCTATGCGATGATGTGCGTCTACAAATCGTGACATGCAGCCAATCTCGAAGTCCTCGCCACTCATCACTCGTCACTCGTCGTTCCTTGTGCTATAGTGTCGGCCATGGACAAACTCAAAACGCGTTTCGCCCCGTCGCCGACGGGTCTGCTGCATATCGGGCAGGCCCGGACCGCGATATTTTCGTACTGCCTCGCCCGTCAAAGCGGCGGGGAGTTTGTGCTTCGCATCGAGGACACCGACCGCGAACGGCACATCGAGGAAGCCATTCCGCGGATCATCGAGGACCTCCGCTGGCTGGGGCTGGATTGGAACGAGGGCGTGGATATCGGCCCCGACGGCCTGCCGATCGGCCGAGGCCCCAACGGGCCGTACCGGCAGAGCGAGCGGCTGGCGATTTACGCTGAGCACATCCGCCGGCTCGTCGATGCGGGACTAGCGTATTATTGCTTCGAGACGGAGGCGGAGGAGAAGGTCCTTCGCGCCGCCGCGGAGGCCGCCAAGGTGCCTTTCCGCTATCCGCGCCCGGCGACGTTCCCCACGCACGCCGACGCCGATGCCGCCCGCGCCGCTGGCCGACCCGTCGTCGTGCGGTTCGCCTGCCCCGCGCAGGACGTCACCATCCATGACGACGCGTTCGGCGACGTCACCATGCCGGCAGCCGAGATGGACGACTTCGTCCTCCTCAAAGCCGACGGCTTCCCGACGTACCACCCCGCCAACGTCATCGACGACGCGCTGATGGGCGTCAACTACATCGTCCGCGGGCAGGAATTCCTGGGGCAAACGTGGCGGCACGTTCTGCTGCGGCGGGCGTGGGGCTTCGCCGAACCCAAAGGCTACTGCCATCTGCCGCTGATTTTGAATCCCGACAACAGCAAAATGTCCAAGCGGGACAAACACCGTCTCACGCGGGCCGCCGCCAAAGACGCGCTGGCCAAAGGCGGCCTGACGCGGGCCGGCCTGGCCTCGCGGGCGGGCGCGGAGGAGGCCACAACGACCGCCTGGCTCGACGGCGCCGACGCCGCCATCCCGTTGGCCAAACTCGAACACCTCGCCGCCTCGCTGAACGTCCACCTGCCCGAAATCGACGTCGCCGATTTCCGCCGAAGCGGCTACCTACCCGAAGCCGTCATTAATTTCGTCGCCCTGCTGGGCTGGAATCCCGGCCAGGATCGCGAAAAATTCACACTGGCCGAACTGACCGAGATGTTCTCGTCCGAGCGGGTCAGCAAAACCAACGCCCGATTTGACCGGGCCAAACTGCTCGCCTTCAACACCGATGATCTCGCCGCCGCCGATGAGCCTCGCCGTCTGGCCGCGTTGAAGGACTTTCTACGCTTAAACCCCGCATCAACGATCCCCGCCGGCAACGACGATCTGCTCCGCACGCTGCTGCGGGCAACGCCAACGCTCCGCACCCTGGCCGACCTGCCCGCCAAGTGCAACGTGCTCTTCGAGGCCGACGACGCGTACGATTTCGATGCCGCCGCCGTGGAAAAAAACCTCCGAAAAGGCAACAATGCCGGCTTCGACGTCCTCACGCAACTGGAAACGCTCCTGGCCTCGCTGCCGCAGGAGGCCTGGCAAATTCAGCCGCTGCACGACGCCGTGGAAACCTTCGCCGCCACCAACGCGCTGGGCATGGGCAAAGTCGCCCAACCCCTCCGCGTCGCCGTCACCGGCACCACCGTCAGCCCCCCCATCGCGGACACACTGGCGATTTTAGGAAAAGAAAAAACACTCGCCCGTATCCGGCGATGTTTGGCGTTGCGGTGATTGTTCGAAGCCCGAATGACGAAACCCGAATGACGAATCAATGACGAATGGTTTGTGTTCCGACTCATCGCGTGGCATGGCCACATCATTCGATCATTCGGACTTCGTCATTGTTTCGGAATTCGGGCTTCGTCATTCGGGCTTGGCCCCACCCTGCTTCCCATCCTCCCGCATTTTCGCCGCCCAATCCAGGTACTCCTTGATGTGCTTCTCATAGCCGCGGTCGGTCGGCTGATAATACTGCCGATCCACGCCGAGGTAATCCTGGTCCGGGCTTACGCCGCCGGCGAATTCGTGACTGTACTGATACCCCACACCGTAGCCAAGCGACTTCATCCCCGAGTGCGGGGCGTTGCGTAAATGCTTGGGCACGGCGGCTGTGCGGTTGTTCTTCACGTCGGCGGTCGCTTCCCAGATCGCCGCCGCCGAGCGGTTGCTCTTGGGGGCGCAGGCCATGTAAATCGCCGCCTGCGCGAGCGTCAACTGGCCCTCGGGCATTCCGATGCGATGCACGATCTCATACGCCGCCGCCGCGACGCTGATCGCGCGCGGATCCGCATTGCCGATGTCCTCGCTCGCCAAAATCGCAATCCGCCTGGCGATAAACATCGGATCCTCGCCCGCCACCAGCATCTTCGCCAGCCAATACACCGTCGCGTCGGGATCGCTGCCACGCATCGACTTGATGAACGCCGAAATCGTGTCGTAATGCCCCTCGCCCGCCTGATCGTATTGCAACGCCTTCTGCTGAATCGACTCCTGCGCGATCGGCAAGTCGAACACCACGCCCTCGCCCCCCGCCGCCGCGCGGGCGGCCTGACTGAGCACGCCCACCTCCAACGCCGTCAACGCCCGCCGCGCGTCGCCGTCGCACACCGTCGCCAAATGCAGCAACGCCTCGTCCGTCGCCCGCACATCAAACCGCCCCAGGCCTCGCTCGTGATCCGACAACGCCCGACGCAGCAACGCGACAACATCCGCCTCCAACAACGCCGTGAACTCGAACACTGTCGACCGCGACAGCAGCGGCGAATTGATGGAAAAAAACGGATTCTCCGTAGTGGCCGCGATCAGAATGATCGTGCCGATCTCCACGTCGTTGAGCAGCACGTCCTGCTGGGCGCGATTGAACCGGTGCAACTCGTCGATAAACAACACGGTCCGCCGCCCGCTCGACGCCAGCAACGCCCGCGCGCCGTCGATGATCTCGCGAACCTCCTTCACCGACGCACTGGCCGCGTTGACCTGATGAAACTCACAATCGAAATGCCTCGCGATCACGTTCGCCAGCGTCGTCTTGCCGCTTCCGGGAGGCCCGAAAAACACCACGCTCGTCAGCCGCCCCGCCTGAATCATCCGCCGCAACATCCGCCCCTCGCCCAGAAACGCCTCCTGCCCGCAAAACTCCTCCAGCGTCCGCGGGCGCATGCGAACCGCCAACGGCGCATGCGCCGCCACCGCCGACACCTCCAGTTGCTTGAATAAATCCACGGGGATATTGTACTGCAAAGGCGAAGCCGCCGCGAACCTTTCATGCGAGGCGTATGGATGTGGGTGTGGTTGAATTTTCACAAAAAACTGTGGACTTCAGGCGCGCCCCCGATGCGTTGTTCTACCGCAAGGCTCTGGCCTGCCGGCACGACCGCACTCCCGTCTTGCCGCTCTCCGCGTGGACGGGGCGAATATCCGCGCTCCAGACGACTACGCCCATGACGATGTGCTGTTCGAAGAAGTAAAGCTCCCCCTCCTCGGCTTCAAAACGTATGCTGACATCGTCGAATTCGGCTTGCGTCGTGATGAGGTGCGACCCGGGTTCCACCTCCGTGTAGAAGTACGTTCCGGGCGCCGTTTCCCCCAGCATCCCATGATCGACGCTCACCGTTTTTTTCAGCGCGCACCCCGCATAGGTATGCACGCGGAAAATATACACGCCGGCCATGCCGCCCGAAGGACCCTGAAACCGCTTGCTTTCGGCATCCGTTGCCGCCGACTCGAGCGGAACCGTCGCGACACACCCCGTCGCCAGGAACAGCAACGCCGCCAACATCCCCATCGCGACCGCGGCCCGCCCCAGTCGGTTCGTATGGCCTCGCATGTCAGTTGAGCCTGACCAGTTTCAGAGTATTGAACACGTCGTCGGGAATCTGTTTTCTCAGCACCACGTGAATCCTGTCCGCATCCCCGTTGCGGTCGAAGGACAGATCTTCCGTCAGGGCGATGTTCGTTTCATCCGGGCTTAGCGTCCACATGGCGCCGGAGATCGGGTCGACAATCACCATGCCGATCAGCCCGCCGAGCAGAAGGTTGCCGAAATACCAGCCGTTCAACACCGGCTTGATGTGGATGGCCTGGGTTTCGAAGTCGTCGGCCGAGATTTCAACACGGTACGACGCGCCGCGGAAAAAGCCGTTCCCACGCTTCAAGCTGGCGACGGTGGGCGTGGAGGCTTCCCATACTTTCATCTCGTTGCGGTCATAAATCACCACACTGGCCGCCTCGGGCGAACTGGTGATTCTGACATCCTTCCTCGCGCCGCATATGATGGACGCGCACCCGGAAAAGACAACCATTGATACCACAGACAGCATAAGAATTTTACTCATGATTCCCTTTTCCGATGGATCCATTCCGAATGCCCAGACGCCCCCGTCACCCTGACAGGGAACTTCGAGCATTCTCGCCTGATTGACGCCACGCGAGTACCATCACCCCGGCCCAGCCTCCGCTGGCCCGCCGGCGCTGTCGCGCTTCGCTCTGAAACAACGATAACGCCATGTGTATAAGCGTTTGGAATGGCTGTTTCAATGACTATTTCAGGTTTTCGGAAAATTTTGACGTGCTCGCCTCGGGAATTTCCGTCCTCGTGCGTGAACAGAATAAACGCATGCTCATTCCTCTTTCGCACGGAATTCCTGTTCAGGCGTATCTGGCCACAGGCCCTGCCAGTTTGCGTTGTAAGACGTGGTGAGCGACGGAACGCTTCGTTTATCACAACGATCGACAACGCAAACTGGCAGGGCCTGTGGCCAGATACGCCTGAACAGGACGATCACACGAAGAATCGGAAAATACACCTGCGTTTGCCCTGCCCGCGCCACCAGAACGGAAAGCCTGATCAGTCCGCCAGCCGCGCCTACTCCTCTCCGCAGTGGGCCGGCAGGAGAAATGTGTCGGTTGGGCTGGTGGGTGTTTCGTCGCCGGAATAGGTGTAGATCCCCTCGGCGAGATAGATGTGGTCGCCCTTGACGCCCGCCTGCGGGCGGGTGGTCCAGCCGACGTGCGTGTCCAAGTAGAGCACGTTTTGGCCCGTGCGGTTGTGATTGTCGCTGAGGGCGCTGTCGGGGTCGTCGGCCCGGAACGTCCGGTTGCGATAAAACGGCGTCGCGTCGGCGAGGATCACCATTTCCGAGGCGACGTTCACTAGGTTGGGGTCCTCCCGGCTGAGACGCTGGGTCCCCACGGTGTGCTGGTAGCTGTAGTGGATGTTGCGATGGCCGGGAAAATCCTCCATGTCCGCGGTGATCTGGTACGGTTGGCCCGACTCGGCGGCCGGGCAGAGGAACCGCGTCTGCGGCACGTACTTGCCCTGTACCAGCAGGAAGAGCGCGCGGGAGTTCCCGCCGCCCTGTTCGCGGCCTGGGAGCCAGCGCGTGTTTCCGCCGGCCGAGGGGAGCAAACCGTCGTGGGCGGAGGCGAATTCCTGGATGCCCGTGCCGATCTGCCCGATGTTCGCGCGGCAGAGCCTGGCCCGACCGGCGTGTTTGGCCTCCATCATGGAGGGCACGAAAATGCTCACGATAATCAGCAGCGACGCCGCCACGAACACCCCTTCGCGCAGCGAAAACGTCGGGCGGTACAGCGGCCTGGCGGTCTCCTCGTCGGCGACCACGTCGTCGTCCTGTTTGGCCTGGGCGATTCGCGCCATCGTGCGGGCGACGAGGTCGGCGGGCGGTTCGCGTTCGGGCAGCAGATTCACCGCGCCCAGCGCATGGGCAACGTCCCGCGACGCGGACGCGAACGCGGCGTCCTCCTCCACCCGACGCCGTACCTCATGCGCGTGCGGCTCGTCGAGCCGGCGAAGATGAAAATCAATCAACAACGTTTCGTCGTTATGTTTCGCGTTCATCACCTATCGCTTCCGCCGTCGCCTTCCACGCTTTGGCAAAATGTCTCACGGCCGCGTGCAGGCGCGATTTTACGGTCCCCAGGGGCACGTTCAATATGTCCGCGATCTCCTTGTACGGAAAATCGTGAAAGTAACTCAGCAGCAAAACGACGCGGAGATTCTCCGGCATCTTATCGACTATTTTTTGTACGGCCTGCCGTATCTCAAGGTTCATCATGGCGTCGTCGGGCGAAGGAATTTGTGCGGGCATAAGGTCGGCGTAGCTGATGCGGTCGCCCTCGCCGCGTCCGACGGTCGCGTCCAGCGGGGCGGCCTGGCGGCGCCAGCGGCTTCGCATCGCGTCGCGGGCCTTGTTGGCGGCGATCGTGAACAGCCACGGCTTGAGACGCCGGCTGGAATCGAACGCCCCCGCCGAAATGTGCAACTGCAAAAACGCCTCCTGGAAGACATCCTCCGCCAAGGCCGCGTCGCCCGTGAAACGGACCAGGAAATTGTACAACTCCTTGCGATACCGCTCCATCAGCGCGGCAAACGAATCCGCGTCGCCGTCAAGGTAACGACGCAGCAGTTCGCTGTCGTCGGGCTGCGCTGTTTCGTCCGCGTGTTTCACACTGATCTCGGCCACGATTGCCGCCTCACGTTCTGCTTACATCATTGTAGTACGGAAGGGTCGTGGGGCGAAAGACTGTTAGGCTGTTAGACAAGACATCTGCATGTATATTCCTTTTTTTCACAACCTTCGCATTCAGGCGTGACTGGCCGCAGGCCCTGCCATTTTGCGTTGTAGAACGTGGTGTGCGACAAACGTTTTGTTTGTCACAACAACTTGAAACGCAAACTGGCAGGGCCTGCGGCCAGTTACGCCGGAATGCGAAGGTCACGCGACAAATCGATTAATGCACATGCGTTCGTCCTGCTAACCGTCTAACAGCCTGCAAACAGCGCCGAGCCGATCCGCACGATGGTCGCGCCTTCCTCGATGGCGACGGCGTGGTCGTGGCTCATGCCCATCGACAGGTGGCGAAGTTCGGGCCCGCCGATGCCGTCGCGGTGCATGTCGTCCATCAACTCCCGCAGCCGGGCGAACGACGGACGCGACGCCTCGGGATCGTCCGACAGCGGCCCCATCGTCATCAGCCCCGTCAGCCGAACGTGCTTGAGCGACGCGAGCATTTCGGCAAGGAACGTCGCCGCCCCCACCGCCACGCCGAATTTCTGCGGCTCGCGCGAACAGTTCACCTGGATCATCAGCGACAGCCGCTTGCCCATCCGCTCGGCCCGCTCGTTCAACTCCTCCGCCAGACGCAACGAGTCCACGCTGTGAAAGCTCTCCACGCCCGCGTCGAGGACGGCCTTGATTTTATTCCGCTGCAAGTGCCCGATCATGTGCCACCGCACCGCACGCCCTGGCAGGGCAGCCAACTCCGCCGCACGCTCCTGCAACTGCTGGACGCGACTTTCGCCCAGATCGTCCACGCCAAGATCCACCAGCGCACGAATGGCTTCGACGGACGCGGTTTTCGTCACCGCCACCATCGTCACGTCGCGCGGATCCCGCCGCGCACGGCCACACGCGGCCGCGATGCTCTCGCGAACCCGCAGCAAATTCCCGGCAAGATGTTGGGGCGTTGTCATGACACGCAAAGCATACCCACCCCGAGGAGTTCAGGCAAGGCGAAGAGGAGATGGTGATATGGCTTGCCAGTTTGCGCTATAGGACGACCTTGTCGGATAAACGTGCATCATTCCGATTTCGCGAAGACCGAGCGGGATTACGCGGATTAGAGGATTTAAGGATTATTCGTTCCATACGGTAATCTTGTAATCCGTTAATCCGTGTAATCCCGCTCGGTCTTCGCGAAGTCATGTAAACGTATATGTGCCGACAGGATCGTCCTACAACGCAAACAGGCGGAGCCATATCGACATCACTTTGTTTCCTGCGAGGTGGCTTCGTTTGCTGGGCGTGTGGTGACGGCGGCTCGGGGGAGGGGTCGGTATTCGACCGTGACGAGCACGCGTTGGAGTTGGTTGTCGGCGGGTTGCGTCGTCGCGGGCACGGATTGCGATTTCGGCGCCTCGATCGGCGTGGGCGGGGCGGCGGAGTCGTCGTCGGACAATTTTCCCCGCGAGGCCTGCTGGTCGGCCTGCGAATGTCGCGTGTTGTTCAACGCAAGTGGGTTCATCGCGGCCTGGTTCAGCGCATCGCCGTCGTGAATTCCGAGACGGGCGAAGGCGTTGGATTCGTCCATTTCCTGGGCCTGGAATTGCGACTGATTTCGCGACAGATTCTCGGCCCGGAGTTGATTCTGGAACCGATAGTTCATCGACGCCCACGCGAGGTAGTGGTCGTGTCGGTCGCGGGTTTCCTCGATCGGACGCTGGGGCGTGGGCTGTGCACGGCGGAGTTCGTCGAGGTCTTTGGCGATGGCCTGGGCCTGCGCCGGCGTCGCGTAGGCCTGCACGACCACCACGTCCACGGGCGACTCGCCCGTCCGGGAACGCTGGAGCATCGTGTTGCTGTATTGCTTGTGATTCGATAGGTTCTGCTCGATCCCCGGCGGCAGCGACGGCGCGTCCAGAGGCAGGGCGGCCAATCGCACGGCCCCGTTGTCGGCGAAAATTTTCTCCACATGTTCCCGCGTCTGCGCGACGTTGTCGGTGGAGATCAGCATGGCCAGGGCATCGCCGAGCGTTTCCATGACGTCGGCATCGGACTCCGACTCGGCGATGTCGGCGTCGTGTTCGAAAAGGGAGTCGGCCAGGCGTTCGGCGGCCTGTTTGTCGAGGGCTTGCTTCTCGTTTATGCGGTTCGTGTTGCCGTCGGCTTCGTGGGGATTCACGATGGCCACCTCCACCGTGCCGCCGTCGATGATCTGGGTGAATGCGTTGGTCGCCGGTTTGCCGCCCGATCTCATCGTCACGGACGGCGTGCTCGCCCGGTCGTCGAAGGGGAACGTCGCGGGCATGTCCTGGATGTCGGCGAATTCCTCAGGCCACTGTTTCGCCTCCGCCTTCGCGTCGCTGCCCGAACGCAGGTCTTTGGTGACATCACCCGGGTACGCGTTGCGTGCCATGGCCAGCGGTTCGCGTTCCAGCGGCTCGGCCAGGTCGGCCTCGTGCGATTTGTTCCACGAGAGCACGGCGGCCGGCTGGGTGGCGGGGGAGTTCGTGGTGACGCGTCGCGAGGGTTGCTGAGAGAACAGGCTCGGGTAGAGCACGATGCCGGCAGCCAATGCGGCGGCCAGCACGAGCATGGCGGCGGCGGCCACGGTCGACGGTCGCAGCCAGCGCCGCGTCGGCGGTTGGGCGGGCGTCTGCCAGAGCAGCGCCGCCCGTTCGGCCTGGGCCATCACGCGCATGGCGAAATCGTCGGGCGCCTGCTCGCGAGGCAGCCTCCGGACGAACTCGCGAGCGGCCCGCAGCCGCTCCAGTTCACGGGCGAGCGCCGCGTCGGCGGCCACGGCGGCTTCGACGCCTTGCGCCTCGGCGGCGGACAACTCGCCGTCGAGGTAGGCGGACAACTGTTCATTCATGTTCGCGGGTTCGGTCATAGTATCACGTAGCATGGGCGTCTCGCCCATGCGTCCCACGGGCATCTTGCCCGTGGCGTTTTCTGTAGCGCGCACGTCTCGTCAAACCCTGCATGGGCAAGATGCCCATGCTACCCACGGGCGAGACGCCCGTGCTACGTTACGAAATCAGGTTCGCCAATTTGGCCCGCAGCATGGAGCGGCCTCGATGCAGGCGGCTTTTGATCGTTCCCAGCGGCTGATCCAGCACCGCGGCGATTTGCGAATAGTCCATCTCCTCCACGTCGCATAGCAGCACGACGACGCGGTAGTCTTCCTCAAGACTTTCCAGCGCCCGCAGCACGGCCTGCCGCGTCTCGGCGTTCATTGCCAACACCGCCGGCGAGCCGTCGCGGGAATCCGCAAGCCGGGCGCCCAGGCCGGGGCCGTCGCCATCCTCCGGGGCGGACAACGTTTGAAACTTCACCCGCCCGCCTCGGCGGCGATGCGAAATGGCCTGATTCACCGCCACGCGAAACAGCCACGTGTAGAATCGGCTGGCGCCTTGAAATTGTCCTATGTTTTCCAACGCCTTGAGGAACGTCTCCTGGGCGAGTTCCTCGGCGTCGGCGGCGTTGCCGAGCATGCGAAACAGTAAATTGTACAGCCGATCCTGATACTTCGCGACCAGCAGCCCAAACGCCGGCATGTCGCCCTTGCGACAGCGGTCCACGAGGGCCTCATCCTCAAACTGAATGGCCCCGCCCGCCGCGTGCGACAACGCCGACGCGCCGGCTGACGTCGCCGACGGTTTTGCTTTGGCCGAATTGTTAGACGAAACGATCGCCACAAAGTTCCCGAAAAATTGCGAAAATCATCGCGGGGGCCTCAGAGAAAATCGGCTGATTATTCTGGGGTGTCCAGTATGGATCGCAGGTGCGACATCAGCGGAGGCAGATCTTCCTGGATCGTCTTCCACACCATGTTCAGGCTGACGCCAAAATACTCATGGGCCAAGACATTGCGCATGTCACTCATATCCCGCCACGGCACCCCAGGGTACTTGGCCTGTATCGCGTCCGGCAGACGCGCGGACGCCTCGCCGACAATGTCAAAATTCCGAATCACCGCGTCGACGGTCTTGCGATCCGCACAGAATTCTTCCTTCGACATCCCCGCCGTATAGGAAAGAATCGCCTCAACGGAGAACAGCATATCCGCCAGCCGCAGTCGAGTATCTCTAGGCGACACGGACAGCCTCCTGAAGAATCTGCTCCCGCATTTCCAGCCGCAGCGCATCGGGCGTTACCAGATCGACCCGGCAACCCAATGCGTTCTCAAGATACCTCTTGACCCTCATAAACTCGAACAGCCCCACGGGACAATCGAATGTCACGAGAAGATCAATGTCACTCTCTGTCCCAGCCTCGCCTCGCGCCACCGAGCCAAAAACGGACAGGCTGGCCACGTGGAACTCCCGCAGCGCCGCCTGATGTTGCTGAATGATCCCAATGGCTTGCTCTTTTCGCATGACATCTCACCTCGCGAGTACAGGTCAAGAGTAACGAATGACAAGCGGCGAGTAAAGAAACTTCGTACGCAGTGTCGCGGGCAGGGCAGCCGCATTCATGTGACGTGGCGGGTTGGCTTGCCGTTTTTCGCTGTTTAAACAGCGCAAAACGGCCAACCAACCCCCCCTATCGTTTACCGCCACGGGCGGCGCCCTCCTCGCTCCC
>Ga0123353_10000199_pt1 | contig 76518 bp, 71 predicted proteins | sample TergutLab28metaG_3_FD_92763 | JGI IMG/M metagenome (GOLD analysis project Ga0123353, IMG submission 92763) | Labiotermes labralis P3 segment gut microbial communities from Petit-Saut dam, French Guiana - Lab288 P3 | ecosystem: Host-associated > Arthropoda: Insects > Digestive system > Gut ... | reverse complement strand
CTTCAAAGATTCTAGTGAATGTTCAGGCTGCGACAACCCAGACTGTCCTAACTTCAAAGATTCTAGTGAATGTTCAGGCTGCGACAACCCAGACTGTCCTAACTTCAAAGATTCTAGTGAATGCTCAGGCTGCGACAACCCAGACTGTCCTAACTTCAAAGATTCTAGTGAATGCTCAGGCTGCGACAACCCAGACTGTCCTAACTTCAAGGATTCTAGTGAATGCTCAGGCTGCGACAACCCTGACTGTCCTAACTTCAAGGATTCTAATGAATGCTCAGGCTGCGACAACCCAGACTGTCCTAACTTCAAAGATTCTAATGAATGCTCAGGCTGCGACAACCCAGACTGTCCTAACTTCAAAGATTCTAGTGAATGCTCAGGCTGCGACAACCCAGACTGTCCTAACTTCAAAGATTCTAGTGAATGCTCAGGCTGCGACAACCCTGACTGCCCTAACTGCTTTATCTACGATGATTCGAGTGGATGTATAGAAGGCTGCGATGGCTCCGGCGGATGCCCTAACTGCGGTGGTTCTAATGGAGGTTCTACGGAAGAGCCTGTCGGAATTCAGGAGGGCATTCCTCTGACGCAATTCTTGAACAAGACGATATATGTATTAGCATCCGAGATAAACGCGGGAGAAGGCATAGATATTTCATTAACACTCAAAAAAACAGTTTATTAATCTTTTAATTATTTAAATTTATGGCTACAAAATATATTCCTGTTATTCCAACAGACGACAGTTACAAATTTGCTTTTGCGGCAACCAAAAATCCACAACCCAATGGCGAAGCCTCACCGGGTGATTCCGAATGTTGGGCGCGTGAAGATCACGTCCACCCCGGTTATGGAGAAGGGGGCGCCTGCGCTTTCACACCCGGCTACGCCGGACATGTAACGGCAAACGTTTCGAATGTTTCTTTAACCGATGCATGGACCGGCGGCAGCGGAGCGTATCGCCGTTTTGATATTCAATCTGGCAACATTGAAATAGCTGGTTATCCTAATACAATACCTTCGAAAGGCAGCGACGGAACGCTATTTATAGTAGGTGCAACACCGGAAGACGGCAGATTAAGAGAAAACAACCGATCCGGACAAGTACATTTATGGCGATTTTCGGTTGAATACTCAGGACTTGATTCCGATCAGCAGTATTACTTTATAGGACGCCTGTCTAATCCGGATAGCGGTTTTGAATTGAATGTTACACAAACTATATTCACCACAAACGACGCAACGTCCGGTACAATTTCATTTAGTTTTGAAACGATTGCAGATAGCGATTCGCTCGGAGATGGCAGGGGATATGAATTCGGAATTATTGCCATTTTCAACTCATGGTCATCAGGCGTATTGGATCTGACGAAAATTTTACGCACCAGTCTGGCAATGGAAAACGGCGTTGTAAGCGCTGCAACTCCGGAACTCAATGTATTGGTAATTGACGACGACAATAAAGACCAGTATATAGAGTACGAAACCGACAACGAAAGTCCTGATTGGGGGATATGGTTAAGTATCCCGACCGAATGTGACATTGTGAATATTCAAGCAAGCGATTTAATGCCGGAGGAGTTCAAAGCAGTTCTCGAAGAGAATGGTACATATTATGACACAAGGCTGCGCGGCATAAGACCAAAGACGGGCGATTTCAATAACTACCAGCGATTGACATTGGTAGGAAACGAAAATGTCAAGTTCTGGGCGGGTACCGAACAGGGCGAGCCTTATAGCGAAGCCCGGTACATCATGCCAAGATTTTGGCGTGGCTATAAGCAACACGACTACGGATTATATAACGACGCCTTCTCCGAACTTATGTTTATGAACGGCAAATGGTGGTCAACCTATTATTGATATGATTGAAATTGTAATTGTCGGACAAAACGAGAGCGGGTATATTGAAAAAATGTACCGCTCTCTAAATCCATATTCATATAGGAGAGTATGGATACTCGACCGGTGTACGGACGATTCGGATAAGCAATTACAGGAACTTGGCGAATATTTTGTAAAAACAAATAACTCTCTTAACGGCAGACAAACAAGTCACGCCCGCAATTTGGGTCTGTCTGCAAGTTCAAAGGATTCGGATGTTTTATTTTTGGATGGCGACCGTTTCCCTGCAACCGGCGCGCTGTATAAGTTAGATATGTGGGATAAGGACATTGCACTTTTGATGCTGGAAGATGATTTCAGAGACAACACAAGGGATTTCGCCGGCGAAAGATACGGACGTGTTAACAATGATTTCTATTCATGTGGTATCTTTATAAAACGCCATGCAATCAACAAAGTATTGGAGTTCCAATCCGGCGAACTCTTTTCTACCGAAATGCAGAACGACTGGGGAATCGAAGACACATATCTGGGCGACGTGTGCTACCATTTGGGCTTAACATGCGATTTGTATAAAGATTGCAGGTTAAGGGGCAGGTTTGACAGACTGAATCTTGATTCTTTGGATGTACTGGAGAAGAGGTTTAAGAAAAGGGAAAGGTTGAATGTAAAATGGTAGTTAAAAAAAGATTTAAAGCAGGAAGAATGCTCTATTATTCCAACCGGCGACAGTTACAAATTAGCTTTTTCGGTAACCGAAGATCCACCACCCAATGGCGAAGTCACACCGGGTAGTTCCGAATGCCGGACGCGTGAAGATCACGTTCACCCCGAATCCGCGATATTTCATTAATACTCAAAAAAACAATTTATTAATCTTTTAATTATTTAAATTTATGGCTACAAATTACATTCCTGTTGTTCCAACAGGCAACAGTTACAAATTAGCTTTTCCGGCAACCGAAGACCCACAACCCAATGGCGAAGCCACACTGGGTAATTCCGACCGCTGGGCGCGTGAGGATCACGTTCACCCCGGATCCGGAGCAGAGTGCGACTTCGATTCTTTTTTGGGAATCGAAGATCCACAACCTAATGGCGAAGCCTCACCGGGCACCTCCAAACGTTGTGCGCGTGAAGATCACGTTCACCCCGAATCCGGAGCAAAGTGTGAATTCGAATCTAACTACTTAGCTTTTGCGGGAACTGCAGATCCACAACCCGATGGCGAAGCCACGTCTGGTGACTCCGATCGCTGGGCGCGTGAAGATCACGTTCATCCCGGTGAATTCGAATCTAACTACTTAGCTTTTGCGGGAACTGCAGATCCACAACCCGATGGCGAAGCCACGTCTGGTGACTCCGATCGCTGGGCGCGTGAAGATCACGTTCACCCCGATGAATTCGACTCTAACTACTCAGCTCTTGCAGGAACCACAAATCCACAACCCGATGGCAAAGCCTCGTCTGGAGACTCCAATCGTTGGGCGCGTGAAGATCATGTTCACCCCGATAAATTCGACTCTAACTACTCAGCTCTTGCAGGAACCACAAATCCACAACCCGATGGCAAAGCCTCGTCTGGAGACTCCAATCGCTGGGCGCGTGAAGATCATGTTCACCCCGATAAATTCGACTCTAACTACTCAGCTCTTGCAGGAACCACAAATCCACAACCCGATGGCAAAGCCTCGTCTGGTGCCTCCAATCGCTGGGCGCGTGAAGATCACGTTCACCCCGATGAATTCGACTCTAACTACTCAGCTCTTGCAGGAACCGCAAATCCACAACCCGATGGCGAAGCCTCGTCTGGTGACTCCAATCGCTGGGCGCGTGAAAATCACGTTCACCCCGAATCCGAAAATTTTGCGCTTGTGGATCACAATCATCCTGAATACGAAGGAGAGAGCGTCTGCCTACCTAATTATGCTGGACATGTTACCGTCAACATAACAGGCGCTGCAAAAACTGGAGTATTTAACTCAGGAGTTTTCGTTGACCTTCTCGATACGCTAAACGCACAGTTAACAATTGCAGATGAGCCAAATACTGTCTGGCCCGTTTATTTGGAAAAAACAGTATACGTGCCGGCGAACAAACGATGGAGAGAAAATAAGAGAGTAGGTCAATCTCATCTTTGGTCATTTTCAGGTACATGGACATTTACGCAGGCAGTACAAAACGTTGTGATGGTTGCACGATTTTATAATCCGAAGACGGGTGTTGGCTCAGAAACGATGAACTACCCTATACCGGGGACAATAGCAAGCGGTGTGTTTAAATATGATTTCAAAACAGTAGCGACGGCTGAATCTATTGCAACAGGAGAAGGGTATGTTTTTGAAGTAGCTTTTTTCCACACAAGTCAATATGCAGTACAGCAAGCGACTGTTGCGTTGACGAACGTTACGCGAATCAGTATGGCGGGAGAAAACGGCGGAAGTGTTTCCCTAAAGGTACTTGAAATAACAGATGAAAATGAGAAAGATTATGTAATACCAAACACGGACGGTTATCCGGAAGGCCACTGGCTCGTAGTTCCGCCCGACACGGAATTAATCTATTTCGATACAACTCAGCGCTACGGAAACCTTTGGGGAATCCGCCCGACACCCGGAACAGAGTTTAACAGTTTCCACCGGTTAACCGTTATCGGGGCGTTCTTCAGGCAATTCTACGGAAATATTGAAAATGATTATGAAACAGAGGGTGCTGGAGTTCCATACGGGACGTCTTATTTATTCTATTCACATCAACAGTATAGCTCTCCTTATCCTGGGGATAATTACCCATATTGGGTTTTCGTTGACTTGATTTTCGTAGACAAAACGAAGACATGGTATTCCAAGTGTTATTAATAACCATTAAATGAAACGGTTATGATAGAGATTATAATTATAGGTCAAAATGAGGGTGCGCACATTCAACACATGTACGACGCCTTGAAAGAGTATCCATACCCTCGCGTATGGATACTCGACCGGTGTACGGACAACTCCGAAGCGCAACTGAAAGAGCTGGGCGAACGGTATCAGAAAACAAAAAAGACGCTCAAGGGGCGCCAAACAAGCCACGCTCGCAATCTGGGGCTTGCCGCTTGTTCGCCCGGTTCGGACGTACTCTTCTTGGACGGCGACCGCTACCCCGTCAAAGGGACGCTTCGCGAATTAGAAACATGGGAGGAGGACATCGCCCTTCTCCTTCTCGTCGAAAACGACCGGAGACAGTATGTCCGTAACTATTCTGAACGTGTTTATGGACGCGTGCATAACGGGTTCTATTCACCTGGCCTCTTTATGCGGCGTAATGCCATTGACAAAGTATTGGAATTCCAGTCCGGTGAACTCTTTTCTACCGAAATGCAGGAAGAATGGGGGATTGAAGACGTCTATTTGGGAGATGTTTGTTATCATCTCGAATTGACTGCCGACATATACCGCTCTTGTTCACTACAAGGTTTTTTCGGTAAAACACAGGTCGAATCTATTAGCGCAATAGCTAAAAGATTCCAGAAAAGAGACTTGCTGAATGTGCGATGGTAACGAAGCTGTCAATTATGATGCGGGTGTGTCATTGGCGTTCCTTTGACACATCCGCTTCTTTTTACACTCCTTTTCTTCCATCTTTTTCGAAGCAAATTTACGCACAAAATACAGATGACAAAAACCCCTTGCGTAATGTACTGTCAAACAATTAATCTGCTTTTCAGAACATTACACATTAAACATTCCGCCATAAATGTTTATCAACGTTCAGGGTGTATTCTTTTCAGTTTTGTGTTTTCTTTCACGCTCCTCTTCTTTCATCCTTTTCAACTCTGCTTGGTAAGGCACAGCTAAATAGTTGTAAAAGGTGGACCTGCTGATATAGAACTGATCACGAATATATTCTTTAAAAATAAATTCGTTTGAATACCCTTTTTCACGCTGTTTGATATAAATTTCATTTACGCGCTTTACACGCATTAAAAATTTCCCTTGTTGAATGCCATATTTCATGATTTTAATATTATGTACCGTAAAATAATATAAAATAAATGAAAATTACAACTATTTTTTTAATTTAAAATAGATATTATAATTATTAATTATAAAATGTTCTGATTATTAGGTTGTTAAAATTTAAAAAATTGATTATTTTATGCGATAAATAATAAATAAAAAATATTTTTTCAATATTTTGGTATAAACTAACCTGGTTTATACGCTGTTTAAAATCATATAATTTTGACGATATTGAATGTATGCCCTATCCCGAACGTTCATATTTCATTTTTTTATATACTACACACAACGAGGAAAATCTGTGCGAGCGAGAAAGTTGAATTATAAAACAATCAATAAAACAAAAAAGCCTATTTTTTTATTATCTGTGAATAAATAGTTGTGCACGAGCACTTGTAATCCGTGCCATTCAATTTTCTGCTATTTATTGTTTTACAAATCATTCTATGACAATATCCTGATAACAATAACATATATGAAAGTCGCGATTATATGTGCTATAATTCCATATTTTAATTTTTCTTTCTTATATTGAAATAGACAAAGCATTAAACCAATAAAAAACCAAATAACTAAAATAGCACCAAAAATAAGATATGCTTTTTGAGTTTCATCCCACCATAAGCCACCTAAAGGTCCCTCTCCTCCAAAATGATATATTTCAGGTGTTTTAAAGGCAGTATAAAAATCGTCAGACCACAGCCACATGAAAAACGAACATACAATTGCCCAAATAATTTTGGTAATTTTTAATTTCATCTTTATTAATTAGTATTTTACAGTTAATGGAATCTTTGTAATATTTCCTCTGTATTGTATTAGTTTATCAAAAAAATCTTTATCATTGCTTGTTAAGTCAATACATCCAGCACTACCCGGCTCTGTTCCTCCATGTATTGAAAAATGATCTCTAATAACTCCATCAACAACAACTTGTTGCGGATATATCCAAACACGACCTATTCCCCAAGCTGTCGTTCCTCCTTTAAAAGTTCCTCTATTAAAGACCCCTTTTAGTTTGTCATATGTCGTTCTATCATCGGTATATTGTATTTCCTGTGGGTTGATATGATATTCTCCTTCCGGTATTGGTCCTTTGCCTTTTATTGCTTGACGTTCCTTACTGTAATCAAATTTTCCTTCAATAGGTCTTCCTGAAACGGCTTTATAACTAAATCGTAAGATTTCATCTTCTCGTATCACTCTTAATAATAAAAATTTTCCATCAAAATGAAGAGTAAGAGACGGTGGCTGAGGATTACTCGTTCTGCTATCGTAAACCTTGTTTTGTTTGTTTGTGGTAATATTTGTATCAATTATTTTTAACTCTGTCTTAATTTTATCTGTATCAAGAGGTGTTGCAATAACTCTGCCATATTCTATATTTGTACTCATAACTATATGTTTTTAAATATTATATAAAGTCTAATAAAGTAAATTAATGTCTTTTATTTTGATTTGTTTTTTAATTTTAGAGCCGTCTTTACATATCACAGAATAGAAAAGATTATTATTTTTTAGTTCAACATCACTTATAAAAAACAAGGTATATCCTTCTATACATTCAATGCCATCAATAGGAATTTCTATATTCTTTTGCGTTTTTAAATTTGTGATATAAAAACTATCCATTCCAATTTCCACCACATTCATTTTATCAAAATCAATATCCAAATATGAGAAACGCATGATTGGCTGGTTGGTTTTTATCGGAATAATGGTGTTTGTCCAGCAATATGTACCACATCCTCTGTGAAGCGCTACAAATTCATCTGTTTCCCAATCAAAATCGGTTCTGTTATATTCAAGGCAGGATAACGTATCTATGATTTTTTCTATTTCTCCCCTTCCGCAGCTCCAAACATACATGGAGTCGCCTATACTTCGGGATTTAAAAAAGTTACCTTTTTGTGTTTCACTTTCAAAAATATTTCCTTTTCGCAGGCAATAACATTCTCTGTTATAATACAGTCGTTGTAACGGATCCACATCCCAAATTTCCTTCTCCATCTTTGAAGTATAGAAAAATAGCGTATCGCCTTCTTGACGTATCATGCCATCGAATTGAAACGTATTGTTCTTATCTTTTGTATATCTCGTATTTGAAAATTGTCCACACAATCCTTTTTTTAATATGTAAATTTGATCGCACTTATAAATAGCTGTAAAGTCGTCAAAATCAGCAAAAAGAGCTGTCCGCCCTATGTTATTCAACTCATCAATACCTTCGCCTGACGGCAAAAGACTGTATACCTGATAAGAATTAGAAGAATTTTGCCCTTGTTTATAGTTGGTAAGTACAAGTTCGTCCTTCCCGTCATAATCTACATCGGCAAAGAAAAAGGGTGCTTTTTTATGTAGGTATATTCGTTCTTCATTATTTCTTAAACTATCTGGCAGAGGAGTGTAATCTACATAAAAAAGTTCACCGGTTTTAAATGGACTGATAGAACTTTTATCTTCTTCTTCACTTACACAGCGTAATGGGTATGACGAAAAAAAATAATTATGTGTAACAGTAAAACGTTTGCCTGTTTCAGTTTTAAATTCTATTAATGCTTTACCAACAACCATTTCTTCGTTGTCGCAATATTCGGGAAACCACATTACTGTAACATTGTACCCGTTTACCGGTTGTTTGTATTGTAAGTAAATGTATTTAAAGTGCCGGTCAACAGCACTTTTTGTTTGATGACTACATGATAGAGAAAACAAACATAATATTGCTAATAAATAAACTTTTAATTTCACCATAAATTACTACTTCGTCTACTTTACTCCCTTATAAAATAAAAATTCCTTACCACTAACCCCTTCTATGACCATTTCTTCATAATCAGAATGGTATTGTTTTTGGCTTCACCATCTATATTCTTTTTGTATCACTCGTTTGATCTTGCCCATGGGACGCCAAATATATTTAAACTGTTTATTCATAAGCTTATTTTCTATTATTTTACACTCTCTAAAAACTTACAATACCCACTATTGAAGAAATATTCTTTTTTAACCCCTGCATTCGCTTTAATTTTTAAGCATTCTGCAGTAGATTCTTTTAAATCTAAATTATACTTTTTTACGTTATAGTTTTTTTCTATATAGTATTCATAACTAAGTAGTTGTCCTAACGTTTTGCATGAAATATTTCCATCAATATAATACAAGTCTTCTATTCCATAATTATATCCATTATTACCTCCAATGGGCCTTCTTAAAGACAGAAATAATTCATCTTCAATTTTTACGATAGAAAATCTACCTATCCCTTCCTTACCATCTCCTCCAAATAATCCTGAATCGGTAAAGTGCTTACTATAAGCTTTTAAGGTCAAAGTATCTTTTCCCGTTTTACAAAAAATAGCAATGCTAATAGTAGCTGTACAAAAATGGCATCCTCTGACCTCTAAAATACCATCAATATTACTATATGTTTGAGTCTTGAAAACAAATATAACGCAATCTTCTTTTGAGTTATTTTTAAAATTTAAAATTGTGTCTAATTTTGTATGACACATACCATCAAACGATACATTAAAATTTAATGATTCTGAATGATTTGGTTCCCAAATGAAGCCCAATCTATTATTTATGTCAATTTTAGGAGAGTCAAATAATAAATTTATAACATGCAAATAAACATCACTATTTTTATCTGCATGAACTTTGGAATTATCTGCATATGAATTCCCTGTGAAAAATATACAATATAAAAATATTGCGATTTTACTTACTTTTCTTTTCATATTTCGTCAATTGTCCTTTAGGAGTAGCTATATCTGTAATACCCAATAATTCGTTGCTTACGTTCTGTCTGAATAATTCTTTTATTTTCTCTATGGTTATATTTGATTGTGTCTTTTCTCCAGGTAAAGCTCTCCATTCAGTAGCCGTTTTTTTTACAGCTTCTTCAATTTTACCATTCGCTACAACATCAGCCGCTTTTAATTTATATTTTATAGTAAGATATATAAACTTGTCTTGAGATAAAGGAGAAAAATCATCAACTCCATATTTTTTAGCTCCAACATCCTTATCCGTCCAAGAATCATACATTATTTGGTATGCCCCAGCAGCACTACCTATATCTGTTCCATCTGTTTTTTTTCGCATACCTGGATGAGTTTCATATTTTTGGGGCGCATTATCGTATGATTCTTTTGTAAACAAAATAGGTCCATTTTTATTTACACCATTCCAAGTATTATATGGTAAATAAGTTCCCCCCCCATTTTCAGCTTGTTTTAATGTAGACATGAAAGCCCTTGTGTTCAACTCCTTATACGTCATTCCCACCGCCGAAGATACTCTAATAAGCTCCTCATTGTTTAAGAACCATCCCTCATTTATTTTGCCTATCAACTTTTCGGCTTCGCTTGGCGTTATACCTTCAACAAGCATTACGTCTGTCGGGTCGGTTTTTTCCCCAATCCTTCCTAAAACTGTACCATCTTTTGCATAATAATAACCTGGGGGGGCTTTTTCTATGACTATCCTTTCACTTTCAGGGAAGTCAGGCAGTTCAAGTATCTGAGTCTTTTCTCTAATATTCCTATTGACTTGTTCAATCCGGTCTTGAGTCATGGCAGAAGGATATTCCAAATCAAAATCAACTATTTTTTTTTGATCGCGCACCTTGCCCCTGGAACTTGTAGCAACTCTTAATTCCGCCTCAACAGTATCCGTATCAAAAGGCGTTGCAATAAGTACATCATTTTCTATATCTGTTCTCATAATTATTTATTTTTTAAATTAATTATTATTTTAATTATTTTCATATATACGTACGGATTGTAAGTTTGCACGAGTGAGGAGGCACAGGTCAAAGACCTGCACCAGTGCGGGGGAATACAACAATGTAAAGTCAATAAAAAAATTAACCAACCAACTAATTATCTTCTTTTTCATGATTTATTTTTGATAATAATAATTCGAATAAAAAATTAATGTTTTCTTCCTGGAAAACATTGTTTTGCTCAAAAAAAGTCTCCATCAAAGAACCACTGAAGTAGTACCATGTTGGGATACAGGCTCCATCATTTGTTGAAGGACTAATGCGCCATATTGGATAACAGTCTTCTTCCTCATTCGTTGTTTTTTGCAATAAAGAGTCTATTTCTGAAAGTTTTCCGTCAACTATTTTCCTCAAACACTTAACCGGTTGTTGATTAGAATCATAATAGGCTCTTTTTTCTTCTATGCATGTAGGTCTTATTTCCCATTGATAATCATCCGGAAATCCTAATTTTTTACATTGTTGATACATAAAAAAAACATTATTATTTTTTAAATAATATTCAACCATCTCGAATTTTGTTACCCAATTTAAAGCTAATTTGGTTGATATTGTAATAAGTTTAATTGCATTCCCATCAATATAATACGTTACCTTTGCATCAACAGAATAAGGCTCATCCGCATAAGGCTCACCGTCCTCATCCACTCCAACAGAGTACAAATCTTTCGGATAAACACGTACAGTTTCATACTTTTCCTTATTATCAACAATCGTTTTATATTCGGAACGAATTTGCTGAATAATAGAATCTGTGTTTTGAGCAATAATGTTTAACGGCAGCAGTATTAAACATAAGTTAATTATTTTCTTCATGATTTTTTTGTCTTAGTTTATTTATAATTCCTTTTACTACTTTTGTCTTAAAACCAAAATGCATGGCATCTATTTGAGTATTATAAGCACCTCCCCATTCAATTCTATCATCACTTGTAAATGCTTTTACTATGCGCAGATCAATATCACAAAATCCATTCTTTAAAACCTTCGATTGTTTACTTAAGTCTTCTCCGAAAGTGTTTAAATTTTCATATTTTCTATTTATTAATTTTGCCTTCGATATAAAATCATCTATTTCTTTAATTACTACATCAATATCTGAAGAGTAATACAAATTAGTGACATCCGGTTCCCAGAATTGCACTACTTTCTCAAAGGAGTTTAATGATTTAATTCTTTCTTTTAAACGGTCCACGGCTTCTTTTGATTTCTCAGTAAAAACAACAGTACCTATGTAACAATCTAAGATGCCTTTGTCTTTTGATAATTTGTTCACTTCTTCTATTATCGATTTTATATCATCAATTTTAGAATCAGCATCTGATGATGCATATTTTTTTAACAATTGTAATAGATCATTATCCGCTTCTTTCAAACCATTTAATTTTACTGTCTTTTCATTTGTGTCACGATGGTGGTTGTGAATTTTTAAGTATTTGTCTTTTAGACCTTCGTAAGTAGTACTGTATAAAGATACAAATTCGTCATGAGCTTTTCTAATTTTATTATAAGCTTTTTCAATATCATTATTCTCAAGTTTCTTTTCTCCCACATCAAATTTGGTAGCCCTTTTGATGAAAAATTGTAAAAGGGACTTATCTTTAATCTGAGAGTTTTTGTCAGGGTCTAAATCAATAGCCATTCCAAATCCATGTGCACTGATGGTATCTGATGATCCTCGGACCAATCTCATATTTACAGATCCTTGTATCTTATCCCCAACATTATACTTCCCTTTTATTTTTTCCTCATAATCAGTTTTATTTTCATCTTCTAATTTTTTATTTACTTTTCTCAATACTTTGGCAAATTCTTCATGCACTACGACGTCTTTTCCCAGGAAATTAACCGTTGTTCTATTCTGTATGATATATTCAAATGGATTGCCAGCCTCTTTTACTCCTGCGTATTCCATATACAATCCATACAAGTCAACGTAAGTACTATAAAGTCCTCCATCTACAAATAATTGCATTTTTCTTTTGTCATTATATTTATCCCATTCTTCACGCAGCTTTGGATCATCAATCTTAAATTCGCTTTCGACTTTATGAACGATTTTGGTTTCATCTTTCTTTATTAAGCTTTCTATATCTCCGGTTTTTTCCAGCGTTACTTTTCCTACAGTAAGCACTAAAATTACCTTATATGATTTATCAGCAGGTATTGCACTTTTACCTCTAACTCCATTCCATGTCCACGTATAACTACCGGCTGCTGTTGGTTTTTTCGGTTCTATATAAACAATATCAGAATCGTCATTTGCTATTACTATTTTTAATTCAACATCGTTATTTGCTATTTTTGATTCAACGTTCTTTTTTTTATGATCTTCAATTTTTTCCATTAATTTTTTATCAATAGAATACACTACTTTTAGATCACTAAAACGCGGAACCATCTCAGTGCTGGCAGATATTATTTTGATCTTACCACTATTGTCACTTCCCGACGCCTTGAACCCTTTTTCTTCTGCGAAATTACCCGGACCAGGAGCCATAATTATTTTTTTGTCAAACACTCGTGCTACATTACCATCTTCCTGAGGCAAATCAACGTCAACAATACCTCGATCCTCCCAATTATCGCCAACTGTTTTTTCTTTTATTACATTTAATCTTGCTCTTGCCCGCACATTATCTCTTGATATGGCAATAAGCGTACCATTTTTGCCCATAGTTATTCATTTTTAAGATTGAGTAAGATTTATTTATTACCGAATGCCGACTCTTTATCAATTAATAAAGAATAGTATTTTTTTGCTTCTTCCGCAATCACCGGATCAGGGTCCTCCAATAACGGAATAATATATTCCTTGTCATCAACATCAGGGGTTAACGCTAGATTTTCTAACCCGATGAATACGATACTTCCATTTTCGGAAGAAAGCATGTCAATAAATTTTATTCTCGGTATTTGTACGTTCATTGACTCCAAGGCTGCTATAGCTGTTAATACGACAAAGGATTCTCTATGCGACAGCATGTCTGAAATTAATTGTTGGGTTTCACCGGTATTAAAACGAGCTAATGCTTCAATTCCTGTTGTTTCCAGATTTTGTATAGAAAGCATTGGGACTATGTAATCAATGCACAAAGGATTGTCAATAAACGACAACGCTTCTGCCGCCTCTTCCCTTAGTTTTTTATCATCCGACTTCAGTTGATTCGAATAATACGAATATTGTTCCTCTAATTCTTCATTAGAAGGAGGATTTTTCAATTCAATCAAAAATTTCCCTTCATAAACTCTATTTGACCATTCCGAATTTTCCATACCAATCATTGTTTTTAAGGAATAAGAAATTTCAAATTCTCCCTCACTTGCAACGTTGAAATATCGATTAAGGAAATAAACAATTTCATAAGTCTCTCCGGAAGAGATTTTTGTTGGGATTATTCTTTCATCTATGATTAAATCTTCCTGTGGCTTTTTTTTCAGGACAACTGATTGCGTGTCAAAAGAGAGTCCCGTTAAATTCGGATACGGCAGCAACAGAAAAATCTTATGTTTCGTATTGTTCTTTATAAGAAAATTAACAGGAACAACTCCACCTACCCAATTTTTTTCAGATTTATTAAATACTGTAATTTCTACGTCGTTTATCATATTGTTAATTATTATGTTATTATTTTGCGTAAATCCGGAAATATTGATTATTAGAAGCAACAATAAAATGATATACTTTGTCATAAAACAGTTTTTATTTACGTATTTGAATATATGCAAATATAAGTATTCATTTGTAATCCTTGCCCTTTTCATAAATAAACTTATGGTAGCTCATGTTCAGGGCTGGTTACATTGGCGTTTCCGGCTCCGGTGGAATGCTTGCGGATAGTCACGTTTGCTCCTGTTTTTTTCGTTTCATGTTTCCATTGCTCTCCATCTTTATATACGCTGTGTATTCGTTTGAATCCGGAGTTAGGCATTACAATATCAACAGCGCCGCAACGACTGCATCTGTATATGCTAAGTTGGTATGCTTCACTAATGCCTTCTTTAGTCAACTCGATGCCTCCTCTTGAAATAGAATGAGTATCAATTGTATGTGCATCTCCGGCTAAATATTTTGAGTTATTAGCTGATATGTCCTTCTGGAAAGGCGGAGAATCGTGTTTGCCGTCATAAGAAACAATTTCGCTTATTTCCGTGCCGGCTAAATCCGAAAATACTCCATTGTCGGAACTCCAATTATCGGTAACTACAACACCAAGGTCTTCCAGTGTATCTAAATCTGAATTAAAAGTATTTATAAAATAAACAGGATGGCAACAAACACTAAACCCTGCCGAAACTGCTTTTACAACTCCATCGACTTTGGCTTCTATTCTCAGATTTCCACCGCATCCCTCTTTTGTCATAGCCGTTCCCTTAATAGTCACAATTTGTGTAGCAGTGATCCTTGAAGGAGTGATTGTCGCGCTTCCATTGTTACTATCTGAGTTTATAATAGCCAAATCTACAGTTTTCTTCCCTTTTACTTCTACTTCCACTTGATAAGTTTTGTTCAAAGGTAAACTATCCGGTAATCTGGCGTATTTAGCCCCGCGTGAAACGTATGGATTGCCTCGGATTACCCGGCCGATTATAATTTCAACTTCTTCTTTCGTTGAATTTTCAGCGGTTTCTATTTTGTCATCATCATCTTCAATGTTGCATGCATCACTATTATTATACATTTGTATAGAAATCGCTTTTCCGTTTTCATCTACCATTCCCGAGAATGATAATTTTGTTAAACCGTCTTCAAATTCTCTGCCATCGCTCCATTTTACGTCGGCATCTACCCAGTCTCCCTTTTTGTAGCCTTGTGTTTCAAAACAGAGGAAGGCTTTTTGATCGGGAACGATTGTTTCAATTTTTTTACGCGTTTTTTCATCTATCCAGTACATTTTGGTTATTTTCTTTTCTGTTCCTCCTTGTATTGAACCCAGTTTCGACCCAGTAGCCATTACAGGCAAATTCTTCCCTGAATCAACAGCAGATCCCATCATTTTGATATCTGCTTTATTATTAGGTTGATAATCATTCAGTTCTGATAAAAGATCTTTTTGTGTACTGGAATTTAAACCGGCAATTCTTTTAAATAGATTAGCACCAAGGTCAAAAGAAACCAGACTTTGTTCGCCTCCTTCTTCATTTAGCATCCAAACCTCTTCGGAAATCGCTTTTCCGTTTTCATCTACAACGCCCGAATATATCAATTCCGTTGGGTTATCTGCAAATTTATTGCTACTATACCATTTCACTCTGGCTTTTACCGTTTCACCTTTTTTGTAACCTTGTGTTTCAAAGCAGAGGCGGGCTTTTTTGTCAGAGGCAATTGTTTTAATTTTATTATCCGTTTCATCTATCCAGTACAATTCGGTTATTTCTCCTTTTGTTCCTCCATGTATTGAACCCAGTTTCGACCCCATATCCATTACAGGCAAATTCTTCTCTGAATCAGCAGCAGGTCCCGTCATTTCGATATCTATGTTATCATTAAACGGATAATCATACGGTTCGGTTAAAAGGTCTTTTTGTGTACTGGAATTTAAACCGGCCATTCTTTCAAATAGAGCATCACGGTCAAAAGAAACCGGACTTTGTTCGCCTCCTTTTTCATTTAGTATCCAAACCTCTTTGGAAATCGCCTTTCCGTTTTCATCTACAATTCCTGAATATATTAATTCCGTTGAATTATCTGCAAATTTTCTGCCACTGCGCCATTTCACTCTGGCTTTTACCGTTTCACCTTTTTTGTAACCTTGTGTTTCAAAGTAGAGGCGGGCTTTTTTGCCGAAGGCAATTGTTTTAATATCATCATCCATTTCATCTATCCAGTACAATTCGGTTATTTCCCTTTTTGTTCCTCCATGTATTGAACCCAGTTTCGACCCCATATCCATTACAGGCAAATTCTTCTCTGAATCAGCAGCAGGTCCCGTCATTTCGATATCTATGTTATCATTAAGCGGATAATTATACGGTTCGGTTGAAAGGTCTTTTTGTGTATTGGAATTTAAATCGGCCATTCTTTCAAATAGAGAAGCATCACGGTCAAAAGAAACCAGACTTTGTTCGCCTCCTTTTTCATTTAGTATCCAAACCTCTTCGGAAATCGCCTTTCCGTTTTCATCTACAATTCCTGAATATATTAATTCCGCAGAATTATCTGCAAATTTTCTGCCACTACGCCATCTCACTCTGGCTTTTACCGTTTCACCTTTTTTGTAACCTTGTGTTTCGAAGCAGAGGCGGGCTTTTTTTCCGAAGGCAATTGTTGCAATATCATCATCCATTTCATCTATCCAGTACAATTCGGTTATTTCCCTTTTTGTTCCTCCATGTATTGAACCCAGTTTCGACTCAATACCCATTATTTCGGAACCGGCAAGTTTTGTTATTTCGGCGGTTTCGTTAGCATTACTAAGTGAATCATACGATTTAGCTGAAGGGTAGCTTTCGATAATAGAATTTGAACCATCCATTCCCACGATCGGTTCATCGTTGTAAGTCACTATCTCTTGGTTTCCGATATTACCGAACGATGCATTGGCGCCTTCCATACGATTCGGAAATTCCATTCCCACGATCGGTTCATCGTTGTAAGTCGCTATTTCTTGGTTTCCGATATTACCGAACGATGCGTTGGCGCCTTCCATACGATTCGGAAATTCCATTCCCACGATCGGTTCATCGTTGTAAGTCGCTATTTCCTGGTTTCCGATATTATCGAACGATGCATTGGCGCCTTCCATACGATTCGGAAATTCCGTTCCCACGATCGGTTCATCGTTGTAAGTCGCTATCTCCTGGTTTCCGATATTATCGAACAATGCATTGGCGTCTTCCATACGATTCAGAAGTTCCTTTTCTTGGAGATCCGACGGCGAGTACTGTGTGAATTGTGCCCAGTCTGTTTTTGGGCATATCTGCATACTCTCAAATCCGGAATGGTTTTGCGGTATTGGCACATAATCAAAAATAGTGTTATCGAAGTTTGTCATCGCTTTTCTTAGAAGATCGGCAAACGGAATATTTCCTGATCTGCGATTTTTAAACAACGGGCTGTTTTGTACGATATCCACTGCCATCATAAAAGCCTCATGCAGTATGGCTTTAAATATCTCCATATCTCTTTGGGGGCTCTTTGCCGTATTGTTCCTAAAGATAATACATGGAGTCGGAGAGCCATTTACAATGACATTGAGGGCGTAATTATTTGAGTTACCTGCCATGGTTAAATAAAAAATTAATTGTTTAAATCTTTGTTGTTAGGGTACGGACAACGCACGGATTAAAAATTCACGCGAACGGGAGGCAGTACACCGCCTTTTATTAACGAGATAGTTTTCAAGGAAAATAATAATCTGTTTTAATAATTATTTCAGAAAGGATATCTTCGTCAAAAACATAGTAATGCCATATACCTGTTAGCCCGGATACAAGTTCTATTATTTTAATGTCTTCAGAATTATATTTATACGGCACATTCAACATTTGTAATAATATTTGCTTGCTCATTCCTACGTGTATGTTATGATTTAAGATAACACTACTATCTACTATATTGACACTATATATTTGTATGAACTTATGCTCGAGATTAAATTCATCGGCATTTTTGTCAAACACATATTTGAGAAAATATAGTTTATTCTCATTTTGAGAATAGATTAAGTCTGTCCTGTCATCATAAGATATGATTTCCGGTTGCAAATCAGATAATCTTCTGTTCAAAGAATCTATGTCTCTAAATTGTCCGAACGGATAATATAAAAAAGGATCACAAGAGGCAATCTGTAAAGTATCTTGTTTTATTTTTATAGTGTCTAATAATTCCGATAAAGTCCATTTATCCTTTAAAGAAATCTCATTATTTACAGATTTGCTTGTACAACCTGTATATAAACACATTAAAATAATAACAAATAATTGAAAAAATGATAACTGCTTCATATTCTTAATTACTATTGTGTAAATTTCTATCACTTAAAATGTTATTAATCAAATAATTTCCATTATTATTCACAACGGACAGTTTTATACATTTTTTTTGATTCTCAAAGGCATAAAAAAAACAAACATTGAAAACATTCTTTTGTCCTGCTTCTGAAGTAATTTCAAGTGTGTTTACCCAACTTTTATCACAGTCTTGCCCTTGAATTATCGGGTCGTAGTCCAACTCTAATTCATCTAATGTTTTTACCAAACTTTTTGTAAGATACTTATTCCTGAAAGACAAAAAAGCATCCCAATCTTCGTTATCCCAATTTAAAATATAGATTGTATAAAACTCCTTCAAAAATTGGATAGATTTCTCGTCTTCGTAATTGCTTACACTTGAAACTTCATTTTCTTTACTATTTAACTTTTTGCTACTGTTTTGTCCATATGATTGAATAGTAAAAAGCAACCCTAATAATAAAAAATTCAAAAAAAATGTTTTCATACTTAATTTATTATTTTATTATATTTATTCCCACCTAAAAATTGTATAATCTGGTTTATAAGTTCTATACTCAGGTCCCGCCCAAAAATCACTTTGTTTAAAATCAGACACCCACTGAGTACCATTATATATTTGAACGTGACCATATTCATAATATTTTGTGGCGCCTTGAAATGCTTCAAACACAGCAATATCTCCTTTAATAGGAGTATAATTTGTTGTGTCTATTTGAGTAAATCCAAGTGTTGGTAAAAAAATTTTATAATCTTTTGCGGGTACAGGTCTTCCTGTGGTTGATAATCCGCCCGCCTCTATTGCTTCCCCCACATAACTTGCACACTTAGCAATAGAGCCCGGTTCTGCTTGTTTATTAAGAGCTTCAACTGCTTTATCTATATCATATTTGTTTGAAGATGTAGCTTTGTCAGAAACAGGAGTACTTTCTGGTACTTCTTTTTCTTCTATCTCTGGAGCAGGCGTATTTCCTGTCGTAATTTCCGAATGAGTTTGTTGATTTGCACAAAGCGATGAAGTGTTAGCGCTTTCTGTATAATTCGCAATGTCTCTTTCATTGACATTTGTTTCGTCTTCTTCTTTGTCAATTAAACTGTCAATACTTGTTTTTTCTCTTAAAGATTCAGATATAACCTCTTCAGATTCGGAATGGTCTTGTGGATTCGGCACATGATCAAAAACAGCGTCATCCTCCTCGTCCAACGCCTTATAAGCTTCCGTAAAAATTTCTTCTAAAAACTTCACATAAATAGGAACCAAGTCCCTTTTTAGTTCCTCGGCATTGTCTTCTGCACTTCCGTGAGGGTATTCAAGTACAAGGTCATTATTATCGTATTCTATGGTAATGGTTTTCATATTCTTACTTATTTCACAAAAGTATTATTTTTTAATTTTAAAAACACATAAACGGTTAAGAAAAAGGGAAGTATCAAAAGAACCGGATAATACGGATAGTTAAAGCGTTTTAATTATATTCGCATTTTTGTCAATTTTTAATCAAACAAACAATTACCGTTTATTATCCGCGTTCTTTCGACACATCCCTTTTTTATCAACATGATTAATTTACTTTGTTTTCTTATTTACGATAAACTGTATGTCTTCAAAAGCCTCAGCCAGTTGGCGCATATTCATGCTGTCGAGCACATCGGGTGTGTAGTGGAGGTAGCAGCGCACGTAAGCCCGCATAATGCGGTAATGATATTGCAGCTTCGCTGCTGTTACGTGCCGCCACTCCTCCGTACTACTCGACGAGTCGGTTGCCGGTTTCTTGATCCGGCTGAGGCTTATAGCTCCACCAGTTCGCCCTCTACTTTCTTAATGACCGTCGAGAGCCAGTCAAACACACCCAAGCGGTATTTGTCTTCGGTTTTCAGCTCGTTGTCGCCGCCGAGCCAGCAATTTTCCAGCAATACCGCGTCGAATTTGATGCTGCTTCCGCCGCTTATTGTCCGGCAAGCATCCAGAATAATCAGGTCGGGAGCGCGCAACACACAGCATTTACCGTCTTCGCTTACATAGCCGAATACACTGCCGTACAGTCTTTTCCATTCGTCTATCTGGGCGCCGAAACGTTTTTGGATAATGTCTTTCTTTTCCATTTTTTACTTCTTCCACTCAATTTGACTTACAATCAGATCAAAATCAATAGAGTTGCTGGTATCGCCTTCGCTCGCGTCTACGCCGTCGTTTTTGAATTGTGCGCCACGTATACGGTGCGTGATGATTTGTTTTCCGCCTACAGGAATAAACTGCACAATGATGTCGAATGCGTCAATGTCCTGAAGACGTCCAGTAGAACTTGAAGCGCGGATAGCTTCCACTTCGTCGCGCAACAAGGTGATGCTTGCCGAGGAGGTGATGCGCCCGTAGCCGCGTCCTATTGGTCTCTGTCCGGCGCCATAAACGCTTTCTATTTCCTGTTCATCTTTGTAGTTGATTTTTGTAATACCGGTAACAAGTTCTCCGGCAATGTTTACCTGAAGGTTTGACCAACTGTAAACCACGCCATTAATCTCCGGCGCATGTCTTAATCCATTCATGTTTTATAAATTATAAGTTGTTAATAATTAATTGGTTAATTAAAGTGAAGTTGTGTAGCCGATTTTTATTCTTACCATACGCATTACACCGACCGGTAATTTCTTAATCAGTACTTTGAGTTCGGAGGTTCTCAGTATGTCTGTAGGGTCGATTGAGACTGAGTAGCCTGAGAGTTCACCGTCTTTTTCCATATCTTCCAGCGCACGTCCGGCAGTAGTTTCAAGAAATGCTACCATATCGGGGCGCAAATTACCCGAGGAGTCTACATAAAGCGGAGCGTTGAGGTAAGGCAACAGGTTTTTGCGAATACCGCGGGTAGCCTTGTCCATAGTTCGCATATTTTCGATATAGGCGTAGTCGCTGGTAAGAGCATCGAGTGTGTGGCTGTCGTTGAAATAGTTGTTAGCGTTGCCTACGTGGGTGCGTACGAAGATGTAGCGATTTCCGTTAATATTCTCCAATTCGCCCATCGGTACGTTTTTCAACAATTCGCCAGAGATGAATCCGGGCTCTTTCAATTTCAACGGAAACTTTTGAACCCATGCAATACACTCGTGTACTGCCGCTTTGCTGATGGCGCCCAATGCAGTTCCGATACAGCCGTAGTAGAAGAAATTACCAAGACGTTCTTTCAATTCAGGATTAAGGTCGCAACTTACCAGTACGGATATGTTTGAGAAGTCATCTACGAGCGAATTAGTTCCCGTCAAGTCGTTCAACTTTACGATCGGTTTGTCGTCTACATCAGCGCCACCGTATGCCACAATGACCGACAACGGTTGGTGTTCGTTAAACAATTTATTACAAGCTGTTTGATATTTTTCACATTCACCTTCAGTGATTGTTTTGGTCAGTATCCCTACTTGCCGTAGCAAACCTCCAGCGTAGTACTGCAAGCCCTTGATGTCCTCATCTATCACTTCGTCGGTAAGACGGATAGCTAGATAAAGGATACCGGTAGGCGACATACGGAAAAACTCACGCACGTGATAGTCAATAGTGTTGCGAGCAAAGTCTGGCAACTCCAAAATTTCTCCATCTTCTTTTTCTTCTTCCGTAAGTTCTTTTGCCTTAATACCATACTTCATGGAAAGTTGTTCGTAATAGTTCAACCTCGCGACGTAGAGTAAATCATTGCCTTCGCCAATCGTTTCAAAAACTTTGTCTTGGGTTTCATCTTCCTCCTGTTCAAAGAACCGGCCAGCGAGATCTCCATCCAATGCCATAATCAGCCCGCTGATTATGTCTTCGTTCGCGGCAGGACGTCCCATCCCGCCGTTTGTCTTTTCAAAAATAATATCATTTAATACCATAATTGTTTCCCCTTTTTCCGGAGGGGCGCCGTTTTAATTGTTAATACTAAATTTTGCATTTTAAAGTGCAACACAAAAATAGAGTGGTAAATATTCCATTTCCAAATATTCGTCTAACGGTTGGACGGATTAGTCCAACTGTTGGACTGAAATTTGCATAAAAAGAATTTTTAATTGATTTTTGTAAAAGAAACAGACGGGCAAGCCCGGGATTTTTTATTTATTAACAATAATCATCATGAGGAAACAGATTTATTCGGAAGTTAAAAGCAGGATACTGTCTATGCAGGATCCGACGAGAGAAGAACAGCTATTCAAGCATTTTGGCTTGTGGAACGAGCAGATCGAAAGTGTCGAACAGGAAATGCCGTTTCAATATCCGGCGGCATTCATAGAGTTTATGCCTGTGAAATGGAATCTAAGGGGAAGAAACAATATATGGGAAACCGATCTTACCATCCGGTTGCATATTGTTACGGAGTATGACGCAGAACATACACCGGATTTTTTCGACATCATTGACGATGTAACGGCAATCATGCAAAACACCCTTGTCTTGAAAACCAATCGCGGATGGATGCGTTCTCAAAGCATCACTGGTCACAACTGTAAATATTACATAGATAATATCGAAGAGTATGTCTGTAATTTGCAGGAATTTCTTGTGCCGCCTGGCGAAGAAATTGCAATAGAAGGACCAGTGAAAGTATCGGTAGGAAAGAAAAAGGAAGAAGAAAAGGAGGAAGAAGAAAAGGAAGAAGAAGTAATTAACGACTGAAAATATTAGAATTATGGCTTATACAAAAGAAAATTACTTGAATCGCGTAAAAGAATTGAATGAAATTTACTCGCCGCTTTCCATGAAAGGTATTCCTAACGAAACTATCTATAGAGAGCACATCAGAAAACGATTTAGCATTAGTCGTTCTACATTCTACAAATATTTGAAAGTTCCATACGATGCCGAGTTGGAAGAGATAAGAAAAGAGCGCTGGGAATAATTCCCGGCGCTCTTTCAAAAATCCTTTTTGTATTTACCTCATCAACGTGAAGTGTCCGGTGATACTATTTTGTATTTCTATATCATGTATATCCAGTACAAACCAGTAATCGGTCGAAGGTAGCCGTTTCCCGCGGTATGTGCCGTCCCAGAAAATAAAGTTGTTTTCATATTTTTTCAGCAATCTTCCTGAACGGTCGTATATGCTAAGCTTATAGGACTCATAGCAATCAAGGTTTTCAATCGTCCAACCATCGTTTTCTCCGTCTCCGTTCGGAGTGAAAAATGCAGCCGGAATAACCTTAGGGCATTGAGGGAGTACTTCAAAAACAGCAAAATCGGTACAGAAGTTTTTATCCGTTACCAGCAATGTATGTTCGCCTTCGGGCACGTTGTTAAATACTTGTTCAGTAGTGGCGGTAGAAGGATCGCCGTCAAGCACAGATACAAATGGAGCCGTTCCGCGATCGATGTTGAAAGGAACTCTTCCGTTGCGCTGCGGTATCAAATTGGTTATTACCGGCGCATTCCGCTTATAGATGATATAGACCGTCGACGTTCTGCTCATGCCATTAATAGAGAGCTCGTAAGTAACTTGATCGGTGAAATCGGTAGCACCTTCGGGGAGGGTATACAACATAATACCATTGTCATCAATGCTCGCGTCGGCGCCTGAGAGATCAGGTCCGCTCACAATCTTCAATTTTGGTCCTTCAGGAGAGATGAAAAGAGGATCGCTGTTTTTAAGAACGTTGATTGATATCGTTGTTTCGATACAAGATTCATGAGTTACCGTAACAGGTTTCAAACTCAGTTCATGGCATCGGGCATCATCCTTCACCATAACGCAAGCGGTCTTCGTAAGTTGTGTTCCATTGTCCGTTATTGTTACGCAGTGGACGCCTTCGCAAAGACCGGAAGCCGTGGCAGTGGTCTGACCGTCGTCCCACAGATAGGAGTAGCTTCCGCTTCCTTCGGTGGCGGTTACAGTGGCGGTTCCGTTACAAGTATCCGGGAAGCGGGCATTGCGTATTCCGTTACAATATCCGGCTGTAGGAGCACTCAGCGTATTTTTCTCCCAATTGCCTCCGTCCGGGATGCGTTTCACTGAATTTTCGGCGTGTACAATCGGGTCAATCTTAAAATCAATGACCTTGTTTTTCTTGCTTGGGTCAAATCCGTCTAAAGAAGAAAGAGGAAATCCTGAAATTAAACCCGGAGAGCAATCCTGACAAATATCGACGCTCGATGCTCCCCAAGAAATAGCATCCAGCGGACTGCCGTTATTGTCGTAAAGACCGAGCCAGCCTCCGTCATCCTGAAGCCAGAAGCGGGTTCCTCCATTATTCAAATAAAGTCTGCCGAGGTTGTTGTCAATAATGATTTCGACCGTATTTCCTCCATTTGCAACCAAGCGGGAAGGCTCTACCGGAATAGCCTCTTTACTGCGCAATACACAGAATCCCATTGGAGGAATCCTTGTTCCTTGCGGGAAAACAAATCCTGCGCCCAGACCTCTCTGCGGCGAACATGCTGTTCCGGTAGCGTCTGTACTGGCATTCCCCAATATATATCCGGAAATATCAACGGTTTCGCAATGGTTCGGGTTGTACAGTTCAACCCATTCTCCGCCGACTTCCTGCGAAGAGCTGCACATTTTTCCGTATATGGCTCCATTATTCTTTTTTGGAGCAATCATAACTTCGTTGATGAGGATAAGGTCAGAACCGTTATATTCGCATGAATCCTGACGGCAAAGATTATTTTCCGTAGAAGAGACAGACGGATTGCTCATACATGGGAGCAAGTTGAGATTAATCTGTCCTGAAACAGGACTGCCGCCGCAAATCGCTTGGTACCGGATAACGTCGCTTTGTACTGACGGTATCGTTGCCGGACGGGTATATCTGAGAATTCCGTTTGCGTCTATGGTAGCGCTGCCTGAAGCTGGCTGTTGTTGTATCGAATAAGTTGGATTGGAAGAAGCGCAAAAGGTTGCAACATCTACTGAAGTAACCGCCGGATCGCAAGAGCTAATAGTTAAACCTCTCGGGCATACAGGGATGTAAAGCTTTTCAAAATGATCGAATGAAACGCCCATCAATTCGGCAATGGTAGTTTCATATTTCCCTGAGATAATTTCTGTAATATGGTATTGGGTCGTAACACGCAGTTCCGCACCCGGACTAAGCGTGAAATTAATTACTTGCGCCGACGATGTGTTGATATGTTCAATATCCGTTACCGTTCCGGTAGTCGTTATCTGCGCCTCGTCATGCAATGTAATCACACCTTCATTGTGAAAATGCAATCCCAAAGCCAAATCCAGACTATTATTCGGGCAATTATTCCGGATAACGCTGGCATGGGTAATCACATCGCCCTCTTTTAAACAGGTTGGGGGTGGACTAAAGGAATTTAAAAAGTCAATTCCTGCCGCAAACGCAGTTTGATTGATCGTAATGTAAACGGTTGCCGTGTCGAGTATGCCCCCGCATTCAACGGAGTACTTCACAGAGTCGGTTATCGCTTCTGTAAATGAACAGCTAATCTCGTATTTTAACTTATTATCTATTGTAATAGAGGCGGAAGCTAATCCCTTGGAATAATCCACTATTTTTATAATTGGACTCGGACACAGATTCAGGTCGTTAGCAAGAATATCCACTGTCGCTGTTTTGGGATCGCAAACGGTAACATATCCGAAGTCGTTGTTAGCCGTGAGTTGTGCCTGTACACTAAAATTAATTGCCGGCAACGAAAACAATAGAATAAGTATTATTTTTTGTATATATTTCATATGCCCTATCATTCTGAAATAAATTAGATTATTAATATATTTGTAATCGTAATAATTTGTAAAATTAATGTAATTATTTATATTTACAAATAAAAATGTCATTTTTTCGTTATTTGCTTATCTTATGAATAGTTTAAAAACAGAACCGCATCCTTTCAATCCTTTTTTACCGGCAAATGCCCGGATATTCATGTTAGGCAGTTTCCCCCCGGCAAAAAACAGGTGGTCAATGGATTTTTACTATCCGAATATACAAAACGATATGTGGAGGATTGTGGGATTAATTTTCAAGAAGGATAAGAACTATTTTGTTTCGGCAGATAAAAAACATTTTGATAAAGAAAGGATTGTCTCTTTTTTGAATGAAACGGGAATTGCATTGGGCGATACGGCGCAAAGCGTGGTCAGGCACAAGGAAAACGCATCGGACAAGTTTCTGGAAATAATCGAACCGGCGAATATTAACGCGCAATTATCCAAGTTGCCCGAATGCAAGGCGGTTGTTACTACCGGGCAAAAAGCGACGGAAACATTTTGCAGTATCATAAACGTATCCGAACCTAAAGTTGGGCAGTATGCTCAATTTTCATTTATGGGCAGGGATTTGAAATTCTATCGAATGCCCTCCTCTTCACGGGCTTATCCCAAACCAATCGAAGAAAAGGCAAGAATGTATGAACAAATGTTTCGAGAAATCGGGATGATTTAATAGTTTCAAAAATTATGGTCAAAATCATGGTATAAAAAAATTATTCGATATATTTGTAGTGAAAAATTTCAGGATATGAATACAGTGACAATGGACACAGATATAACCACATCGAGAGGTAGAAAAATAGTTCGTGACTTGGCGGAAAATAAAAAATATGTCGGGATGCGAAACAATGCAGTAACTGAAGTTAGGCACAAGTGGGAGGATGTATTTGAGGAAGGTATTAACAGGTTAAGTGATTTTTATGATACGGACATGCGCACATTAGTATACGAAGAGCTGAAAAAACTGGAAAAAGATGATCTACAAAATAGAACTCTTGGATGAAGCAAAAAATGACATAATGGATTACATAGATTCTATTTGTTATGATTATGGTTTACCAAAAACAGCAAGCAGGATCTATGCGCAATTATCGTACAAAATCAATACATTAAAGAAAAATCCGGCTCAAAATACTCTCAGGAGCGGTACATGGTATCTCAAGTATGGCTTGTTTGTCCGCCGCATAAATTTTAAAAGCAGGGCTATTATATATACAATTAACGAAGATGTGGTTTACATACATAGAATAGTTTCACAAAACGAAATAACAGGAATGTGAAAATATGGCAGAAATGAAAGAACTGGCTAAGCAAACGGCAATTTACGGGCTTAGCAGCATTTTAGGGAAATTTTTAAACTGGGGTCTGGTTCCTCTTTATACCTATGTCCTGGCAAGTTCGGCAGAGTATGGAGTTGTCACAAACCTTTATGCCTGGACAGCGCTATTGATCGTGATCCTTACTTACGGAATGGAAACGGGATTTTTCCGTTTCGTCAACAAAAATGAAGAAAACGGGACTCAGGTTTACAGTTCGTCTCTACTCTGTGTCGGATTGACGTCGCTACTGTTTGTGCTGCTAAGTGTTCTTTTCTCCGGTCTCATAGCCAACCTGCTCGGATATGAAATGCACCCCGAATATATTTCGCTCATCTGTATCATTGTGGCAATGGATGCTTTCGGATCGCTCCCGTTTGCCTATTTGCGCTACCGGGAAAAAGCCTTCCGGTTCGCCTCCCTCAAATTGATCACAATATTCGTAAATATTTTTTTCAATATCTTTTTCTTAGTCATTTGCCCCAAATTGCAGGAAGTAGCTCCATCATTGGTCGATTGGTTTTACGATCCCGCTTATGGAGTTGGTTACGTTTTGATTTCCAATCTGATTTCTACCATTGCCGTTACATTATTATTAATTCCGGAAATCAAAAAAGCTACTTTTCATATCAATACCCGACTACTGAAAGAAATATTGAAATACTCCCTGCCTCTGTTGGTGCTTGGAATTGCTGGAATAATGAATCAAACAGTAGACAAAATCATCTTCCCTTACCTGATGCCCGACAGGGAAATCGCCAATTCTCAGCTCGGAATTTATGGTGCCTGCTTTAAAATCGCCATGGTCATGATGGTTTTCACCCAAGCGTTTCGTTATGCTTACGAACCTTTTATTTTTGCCCAGAACAAAGGAGGCGATAAACGGCGCGAATACGCCGACGCCATGAAGTTTTTTGTCATATTCTCACTGCTTATTTTTCTAGGAATGATGTTTTACTTGGACGTTCTGAAATACCTTATCCGAAGCGATTACTGGGAAGGATTGAAAATTGTCCCTATCATCTTGATGTCTTACTTTTTTCAAGGCATTTTTTTCAATCTTTCGCTGTGGTACAAATTGATAGATAAAACGCAATACGGCGCCTATTTTTCGATAATCGGATTAATCATTACATTGGCAATTAATATTTTATTCGTTCCTTATTTTGGCTACGTAGCGTCGGCAGCCGCTTCTTTTGTCTGCTATCTGGCAGTCATGCTGATCTCCTACTATTTTGGACAGAAGCACTATCCTATTGCTTACGATCTAAAGTCGATCGGGCTTTACTTTATCGTGGCTATCGGATTGTTTGCCGTCAGCTATATTTCCCCTGCCGAAGGATGGCTCGGATATCTGCAAAATACAATCCTGTTAATGTTGTATTTATTGTTGATCATCAAAAGAGATTTGCCGTTGAGCGCCATTCCGGTGGTGAATAAATTCTTCAAAAAATAGGACTCGTTTAATCTTGTGCAATTCGCATTAACAGGAATCTTTTAATACGATTTAACTGTCCGGCAGTTTCCTTTACAGATTGAATTTTGTTTTAAGTAAAAAACAAGATGTACAATTAAAAATCTGAATTCATGGGAATATTACTTTCTGTTTTAATAGGATTGCTTGCCGGCTATTTTGGCAGTGTTATTTTCAAAGGTTCCGGCAGCGGTATCCTGATAAATCTTATTGTTGGAGTTATTGGTGGTTTTATTGGCGGCGGTCTGTTCGACTGGTTAGGTTTCGAAGGAGAAAGCATTGTTTGGCAGCTAATCTCAGCAACTGTAGGTGCTATTATTCTGTTATGGGTTGTTTCTCTGATCAAGAGGATATAAAATAACCGGACAATTATACTTATTTCCCATAAATAACTTGTTACTTTGCATAAATTTCAGAAAATATTTATGTTGAAGTTTTTTAAGTCGAATACCCTTTTTATCGCCATACTTGCGGGAATCATTTTCCACAGCCTCTTTGCGTGGATGTCTCCCGCGACAACATATCTTCTTTTCCTGATGCTGTTGATTACCTATTGCCGGGTTTCTCCCCGTCAATTAAAACCGGAGCCTCTCCACTTTTGGCTTGCTTGTGCTCAGGTGCTCGGCTGCGTGTTGGCATATTTTATTCTGGCGCCTTTTAATCAGGAATTGGCATACGGATGCCTGCTTTGCATATTGGCTCCTACCGCTACATCCGCCCCTGTTTTTGCAGCATTGCTGGGAGGAAGTATTGCGAGTTTGGCGACTTATAGCATCGCCGGTAATTTATCTTTCGCCTTTTTTGCGCCCTTCGTACTTTCGTTGTTAGACGTACACGGGGCAACAGGAGAGTTATCTTTTTTCGAAGCATTCTTAACGATCTGCATAAAAGTAATGCCCTTATTGCTTGGTCCGTTTATACTTGCCGCTCTCATGAAAAAAATTACTCCAAAACTGCACTTTCAATTGCAAAATAGGCAAATATTTTCCTTTTGGCTCTGGGTAGTTGCTCTGACGGTATTGATGGCAAAAACCACAGCGGATTTAATAAGTATGGATGAGAAAATGTATTCGGCAGCGGCTATCCTTGCGCTGGGAGCTGCGGTGGTCTGCATCGCCCAATTCATGACGGGATGGTATTTAGGACGTAAATACGGGAATAAGATTGCCGGCGGACAGGGACTTGGACAAAAGAACACAATCCTTGTCATTTGGATAGCGCAGACTTTTTTTTACGAGCACCCTGTCATAGCAGTTGCACCCGCCTCTTATATCGTTTGGCAAAACCTGATAAATTCATATCAACTGTGGAAATACCGAAGGAAAGTTGAAAATTGTGACAAATAAGCCAATTTCTAAATTTTTTTGCAAAAAAATTTAGAAATTGTGAATATATTTACTTTATTTGTAAAAACTCTTATTTATTAATCTTAAAAAGTAAAAAACATGGAAGAAACAAAAAACAACGGCGCTCAAGAAAGTGCCAACGAAGGCTTAGAAGCTGTAACGTCATTTTTCAAGCAAGACTTTTTGAAGATGCTGATGCTGTTTTTAAAAGAACCAGTCAGTGGAACCTACTCTCTATTTGAGGACAAAAAAGACAAACTTTTTCCATCCATTATTTTGATTGGTGTAACCGTCTTGCTCTACATCACTCTTCCGTTTATTCTTGGATTCGGTAAATATATAGGATTTGGCGGGGCATTAAAAATGGGCTTGTTCCCACTATTTTTCATGCTGTTTGTTACGCTCATTACTTTTGGTTTGAAATTTATTTCGGATAAACCGGATATTAAAGCCGAATTATTTACCGGTGCATTACAAGCTTTACCATTTCTGTTTCTTTTTGTTATTATAGTGATTCTTAGAATATTTGGCGAGAATGTTGGTGCTTCATTAATGAGTGGCAACGTCATGGGCGCCGGCATTGTCTTCTCTATTATCATGCTCTTTTTGATTCTCATGATGATAAATATTGTGATGCAATCATTGAAAGCATCGAAAGCCAAGGATGCACTGGCTTGGTATCTTTCTCCGGTAGTTGTTCTCTTATCATTCTATTTAACAGCTAAACTTGCAGGCGCAATGTTCTAAAATAATGAAAATCAGTAGTTAATAAAGTTATAGAATAATCCAAAAAAATAGATAATTGCCCCGGTTTTGCACATAATCGCAAAATCGGGGTAATTTTAATTTATTTATCTGCTAAAATTTTCGTTCTCCTGTATTTTCTTCAAAAAGAAAAAATTAACTTTGCAAAGGAAAAGAATAAGTAATTCTTAATTAATTATCTATGAAAATAGCAATTATCGGAGCGGGAAACATGGGAAGCGCCATTGTCCGCGGATTATACGAGAGCAAATTATGCAGCGCAAAGGATCTGTTTGTCGCAGATATAGACCAGAATAATCTGGACAGCATAAAAGAAATCGACAAAAATATATTTACTGCTACCGACAGCCGGAAAGCGATACAAACCGCAGACTACGTCGTACTGGCAGTAAAACCGTGGCTGATCGACGATGTCTTTCTTCTTTTGAAACCGTCGTTGAATGCTGCTCAACATACGATTGTTTCAATAGCCGCCGGTGTCAGCCTCGAAACAATCGCAGGTAGAGTTGGTAGTGATTTTACCCTTTTCCGCGTGCTGCCCAACACGGCTATTTCGATACAGGAAAGCATGACATTCGTATCGTCATTGAATGCGTCGAAAAAGCAGGAAGAAGAAGTACTGACACTTTTCGGAAAATTAGGAAGAGCCATGCTGGTTCAGGAAAGCTTAATGGCAGCCTTTACCTCTGTATCTTCCTGCGGAATAGCCTACGCATTGCGCTACATCCGCGCTGCCACACAAGGCGCAGTAGAATTGGGAATACGTCCGGAAACGGCACAAGAGGTGATCGCCCAGACCATGATCGGAGCCGCTCAGCTTATTTTACAAAACGGAACAAACCCCGAATGTGAAATCGACAAAGTAACCACTCCGGGCGGATGGACGATAAAGGGATTGAACGCCATGGAAGAGTACGGATTCAGCAATGCAGTAATTAAAGGAATTAAAGCAAACAAATAAGATATAAATATAATTATGAACGAACAAATAAAACAAATTGCAGAGCGACTGAGAGGATTGCGTGATGCTTTAGATCTTTCGAGTGAAGCGGTGGCAACAGTCTGCGGAATTTCTAACGATGAGTATCTGGCTTATGAAAGCGGCGAAAAAGATATTCCGGTCGGTATTTTACACTGCATTTCGCAGCAATATAAAGTAGAAATGACCTCCTTATTATTTGGAGAAGACCCGCGCATGCGGACATACTACCTTACCCGTAAAGGTCAGGGTGTGGCAATCGAACGAACCAAAGCCTATAAATACCAGTCGCTGGCTGCCGGCTTCATCAACCGGAAAGCTGAGCCGTTTATTGTGACGGTGGAACCAAACGACAAACCGATTAATCAAAATTCGCATCAGGGACAAGAATTCAACCTGATATTGGAAGGACGCATGATTATCAGTTTGAATGGAAAAGAGTTGATCCTGAATGAAGGCGACAGTATTTACTTCGACTCTTCTCTTCCTCACGGAATGAAAGCGTTGGACGGTAAGATAGTAAGGTTTTTGGCAGTAATCATATAAAACAAAAAAGGAGGATTTAATCATTATGCTCGAAAAGTATTTATCCAAAGTGGATTTTGAATCGTGGGAAGATTTTACGAAAAATTATAAACTTATCATTCCTGAAAATTTTAATTTCAGCTACGACATTGTCGACGAGTGGGCAAAAAAAGAGCCAAACAAACCGGCATTACTCTGGACAAACGACCAGGGCGCCTGCCGTACATTTACGTTTGCCGAAATGAAACAATATTCAGACCAAACAGCCTCTTATTTCCAAAGCCTGGGAATAAAAAAAGGAGACATCGTGATGGCGATACTCAAACGGCGGTATGAATTTTGGTTTACCATCATCGCATTGCATAAAATCGGCGCCACTATCGTTCCTGCTACTCACTTGCTTACGGAAAAAGACCTGATATACCGGAATAATGCAGCTGATATAAAAGCAATTATTGCGGTAGGCGAAGAGCCTCTTATTTCAAGCATCAATGCTTCGATGACAGAGTCGCCAAGTGTTGAAATGCTGATTTCGATCGGGAAGATTGTTCCCGAAGGTTGGCACGATTTCCACGAAGGAATAAAAAATGCGGCTCCATTCACTCCTCAGTATGGAATAAACAAGAATGACGACCCTTTAATCATCAGTTTCACTTCCGGCACAACGGGAAACCCGAAAATGGTGATGCTGGATCATCTCTATCCTTTAGCGCATATAGTCACTGCTAAATATTGGCACAACCTGCATGAACAGAGCCTGCACCTCACCATTGCCGATACGGGTTGGCTGAAGGCAGTCTGGGGCAAGCTCTATGGTCAATGGATTGTCGGCGCCTGCGTTTTTGTCTATGACCACGAAAAATTTACACCGGCAGATATGTTAGCCATACTCGAAAAGTACAAGGTAACTTCCTTGTGTGCGCCGCCAACTATTTTCCGGTTCCTGATTAGAGAGGATATTACAAAATACGACTTATCCTCGCTTGAATATTGCACCATTGCAGGTGAAGCCTTGAATCCGACTGTTTATGAGCAATTTCATAAATTGACAGGCATTAAGATGCGAGAGGGGTATGGGCAAAGCGAGACGACAGTCACTATTTTTACGTCGCCTTGGGTAGAGCCTAAACCGGGTTCGATGGGATTGCCTAACCCGCATTATGATGTTGATTTGGAGACGCCCGACGGACGTTCGGCGGAAGCGGGCGAACAGGGAGAAATCATCATTCGCCTGGACAAACATTATCCCGAAGGATTGTTCAAAGGTTATTACCGCAATGAGAAATTAACCAACGATGTGATACACGACAATAAATACTATACCGGCGATGTTGCATGGCGCGACGAAGACGGTTATTTCTGGTTTGTGGGACGTAACGACGATGTGATTAAAAGCTCCGGTTACCGTATCGGACCTTTTGAGGTGGAAAGCGCGCTGATGACTCACCCTGCTGTGGTAGAGTGCGCCGTTACCGGTGTGCCGGACGATATTCGCGGGCAGATTGTCAAGGCGACTGTCATCCTTTCCAAGGAGTATAAGCCTAAAGCCGGCGAAGCCTTGGTCAAAGAGATACAGGAACATGTGAAACAGATTACCGCCCCTTACAAATATCCCCGTATAATAGAGTTTGTGGATGAACTTCCGAAAACGATTAGCGGGAAGATTAGAAGGGTGGAAATTAGAGAGAAAGGATAAGAGCCTCTCCCCCCGTCCCCCTCTCCACAAGAGAGGGGGTGACTAAACAGGGAAGGTCATTCTGATAATTGAACAAATAATGAAATACGCTCCACTCCCCCTCTCTTGTGGAGAGGGGGTTGGGGGGAGAGGCTTAATTTTATGGAAACCAAATTCAAAAGGATAACAATCAAAATCGGAAGCAACGTCTTAACCAAAAAAGACGGTTCGCTTGACTTTACCCGTATGGCTGAATTAGTTGACCAAGTTGCCGAGTTATATAAACAAGGAATGGAAATCATCATTGTTTCTTCCGGCGCGGTGGCGGCAGGGCGGTCTAAAGTATTGGCAGAAAAGTTGGATTCGGTTTCCGCCCGTCAGCTTTTTTCGTCGATCGGGCAAGTAAAGCTTATAAACAGGTATTACATGCTCTTTCGTGATTATAATATTACTTGCGGGCAGGTTCTTACAACAAAAGAAAGTCTTAGCTCACGCGGTCATTATTTGAATCAGCGTAATTGCATGCAGGTAATGCTTGAACACGGCGTTATTCCGATTGTCAATGAAAATGACACCATTTCCGTTACCGAATTGATGTTTACCGACAACGACGAATTATCTGGATTAGTTGCTACGATGATGGATGCCGAAGCTTTGATCATCCTAAGCAACATAGACGGGATCTATAACGGAAATCCAGCCGATCCGGGAGTAGAAGTGATTCGCGAAGTATTGCCGGGCAAAAGGGATTTATCGGCTTATATCCAAACCTCCAAATCCTCTTTCGGACGGGGAGGCATGCAAACCAAAACCAACATAGCCGGCAAAGTAGCCGATGAAGGGGTTGAAGTAATCATTGCCAACGGCAAAACCCCCAATATCCTTATTGACTTATTGACAAAACGGGAGCAAACCGTTTGTACTCGTTTTATCCCTTCAAGTGAAGGAACTTCGAGCATTAAAAAATGGTTGGCGCACAGTGAAGGCTTTGCCAAAGGAGAAATTCACGTCAATGCCTTTGCCCGTGAAGCATTGCTCGGCGATACGGCAACTTCCGTCTTGCTGGTTGGAGTTACCGAAATTAAAGGCAATTTCGAAAAAAATGATATTGTGAAAATCTTCGATGAAAAAGGATTGCAAATAGGAGTAGGGAAGACGCAATACGACAGCGGAAAAGCCCGCCAGTTGATTGGTAAAAAAGGTCAGCGACCGTTGGTGCATTATGATTATTTGTATTTGGATTAAAAACAAAATAAAATCAACACATTATGACACAACATATCTCTTGGGGAGATGCCTCTTTGATTGCCTCCCGCAAATTGAATCTGATTTCGGATGAACTCATCAACAAAGTGCTTCATGCTGTTTCCGACGAAGCTGTTGCTAAAACAGACGTGATTTTGGCAGCCAATCAAAAAGATTTGGACGCCATGGATAAATCCAACCCAATGTACGACCGGCTGTTGCTCAATGCCGACCGTATTGCCGGTATTGCTTCCGATATGCGGAATGTGGCTTCATTGCCTACGCCGCTGGGGAAAATATTGGAACAACGTATATTGCCCAATGGATTGGATTTGTCTAAAATAAGCGTCCCGTTCGGAGTCATAGGTATTATTTACGAAGCCCGTCCCAATGTAAGTTTCGATGTATTTTCACTCTGTTTCAAATCAGGAAATGTATGCGTGTTGAAAGGCGGAACGGACGCCTATCATTCCAACTTAGCCATTGTCACGCTGATTCAGGAAGTGTTAGAACGTTTCGGAATTGATAAAAATGTGATTCATTTGCTGCCTGCTGGACGTGAAGCAACTGCCGAATTGCTGAATGCCGTCGATTACGTCGATTTAATCATCCCTCGCGGAAGTCAGGGACTGATTAATTTTGTACGCGACAACGCCCGCGTACCGGTGATTGAAACCGGAGCAGGAGTTTGCCACACCTATTTTGATGAATTCGGAGACAAGGAAAAAGGCGCAACCATCATTAATAATGCCAAAACAAGGCGCGTAAGCGTATGCAATGCGCTTGATTGTCTGATTATCAACGAAAAAAGATTGTCTGATTTACCTTATTTATGCCAGAAACTGGCAGAAAGCAACGTTGTCATAGAAGCCGACATAAAAGCATATACCTTTTTATCCGGAAAATACCCTTCCCAACTATTGGAAAAGGCGACGGAAGCAAGCTTTGGAACGGAATTTCAAAGTTACCGCATGAGTGTTAAAACAGCAGCAGATATTCGCGAAGCCATTGAACATATATCCACATACAGTTCCAAACACAGTGAGGCGATTATTACTGAAAATGAGGAAAATATTGCTATTTTCGATAAACAAGTAGATGCTGCTTGTGTATACAGCAATGCTTCGACAGCTTTTACTGACGGTGCACAATTCGGCATGGGGGCTGAAATCGGTATCAGTACGCAAAAATTACATGCCCGTGGTCCTATGGCATTGCCGGAATTGACGAGTTATAAGTGGATTATCAAAGGGAACGGACAAGTGCGGGCGAAATAAAGGCTGTCATTGCGGGTCAAGCCCGCAATGACGCCTAAAACGAACTGTTACTTTTTGAACGTGAACATGGAACAAAATAACATTACAATAATGAAAACATACACCAACGTAAAAGACCTCGGCAATCTAAATGAAGCCGTCAAGGAAGCATTAGAAATTAAGAAAAACCGTTACGCCTACAAAAAATTAGGCGAAAACAAAACCCTCTTAATGGTATTCTTCAACTCGAGCCTGCGAACCCGTCTGAGCACCCAAAAAGCAGGAATGAACCTCGGAATGAACACCATGGTCCTGGATGTAGACCAAGGCGCGTGGAAACTCGAAACCGAGCGCGGCGTAATCATGGATGGCGATAAGCCGGAACATATATTAGAGGCTATCCCGGTAATGGGCTCTTATTGCGACATAATCGGAATCCGTTCTTTTGCCGGATTGGCGGATAAAAATTTCGACTATCAGGAAACGATACTCAATCAATTCATCAAATATTCCGGAAAGCCGGTATTTAGCATGGAATCGGCTATTGTTCATCCGTTGCAGGCTTTTGCCGACCTTATTACGATTGAAGAGTATAAGACAAAACCGCGTCCGAAAGTAGTGCTGACATGGGCACCACATCCGAGAGCGTTGCCGCAGGCAGTTCCCAACTCTTTTGCCGATTTTATGAATGAAGCGGATGTAGATTTTGTGATTACGCACCCGAAAGGGTATGAACTTGCTGAACAATTCGTGCGTGGTGCCAAAGTAGAATACGACCAAAACAAAGCCTTGGAAGGCGCTGATTTCGTATACGCCAAAAACTGGTCGGCATACCAAGACCCGAATTACGGCAAAATCATCAGCAAAGACATGAACTGGACTGTCAGCACGGAGAAAATGGCGTTGACCGACAATGCCTTTTTCATGCACTGCCTGCCGGTGCGTCGCAACATGATTGTGACGGATGATGTGATTGAAAGCCCTCGCTCCATTGTGATTCCGGAGGCGGCAAATCGTGAAATTTCGGCGCAGACGGTTATTAAGCGAATGTTGGAAAGTCTTTAATTAAGACATTGAATATAAACATATAAAAAACACGTCTCATTAAAATGACAGAAGGAAAAACGTTGGGTTTAATTGCCGGCAGCGGCATGATGCCGGTAGAAATCATCAGACATTGCAACAAACATAACATTCCTGTTTTTGTGGTAGGGTTAGAATCTTTTGCCACCGAAGAGCAACTTACCGAAGCTCCGCATATTTTTGCCAAGATAGGCGAAGCAGGCAAAATGATGAAAGCCTTGAAAGCGCATAACGTACACGATATTGTGCTTGCGGGAGGCATCAAACGTCCGTCGTTCAAAGAGTTGATTCCCGATTGGGAAGGCGTGAAGATTGTCGCCAAATTAGCCATGAAAAAAATGAGCGACGACAATCTTTTCCGTGCCGTAATGGACGAAATAGAAAGTCGCGGATTCAAAGTTGCAGGCATTGAAGAAGTAGTTCCCGAGATGCTTTTTCAGGAAGGAGTCTATGGCAAAGTGAAACCAAGCAAAGAAGACATGGACGATATAGAACGCGGCTGGACTGTGGCAAAAGCCATCGGGGCGGTAGACGTTGGTCAGGCGGTGGTAGTACAGGAAGGATTAGTGCTGGCGATGGAAGCCATCGAAGGAACAGACATGGTGCTTTCGCGCGCATCGCAACTGCGTAAGCCGGGCAAAGCCCCTGTCATGGTGAAGGTGCTCAAACCGGGGCAAGACATGCGGGTTGACCTCCCTGCCATCGGACTTCAAACCATAGATTTATTCATAAAATATGGCATTGGAGGCATCGCTGTGGAAGCCGGAGGCATCTTGCTTATCGAAAAAGACGCCGTAATAAAAAAAGCCGACGAAAACGGAATTTTTATCATCGGATTGAAAAAATAACTCAACATGAAGATATACCTCATTGTCGGCGAGCCGTCGGGTGATATATTAGCTTCGCGCCTGATAAAAGCCATACGCGCGAAATACCCCGGCGCCGAATTTTTCGGCATCGGAGGTGAAACGATGCAAGCCGAAGGATTCAACTCCCTGTTCAACATAAAAGACCTTTCGGTAATGGGACTGATGGAAGTAATTCCGAAGCTGCCCATCATCTTGCGCCGCCGCAAAGAAGTGCTGTGCGACATCGAAAACCTGCAACCCGATGTGATTGTAACAGTCGACAGCTGGGGTTTTGTCAATTCAATCCTCAAAAACCTGAAAAAGAAGGAAAATAAAACTCCTAAAACTCCTAAAACTCCTAAAACCCCTAAAGTCCCTAAAGTCCATTATGTAGCTCCGCAGGTTTGGGCGTGGAAAAAAGGACGCGCCAAAAAAGCAGCGCAAATCATGGATCACCTAATGACACTCTTGCCCTACGAACCTCCCTATTTCGAAAAATACGGCTTGGATTGCACTTTTGCAGGACACCCGGTAATAGAAAACACAGTCAACCTCCCGACAGACATTGCTCTTTTGCGCACACAAGCCGGCATTCCCGGAAATGCGCGCGTATTGTGCGTGCTGCCCGGCAGCCGGCATAGCGAAGTGAGCAAGCTGGCTCCCGTTTTTGTCGAAAGTGTAAAGCGGCTGAACAAAGAAATTCCAAACCTGTTTTTATTGATACCTTCGGTAGAAAACATGAAGGAAGAGATAAATGCGTATTTCGAGAATACAGAGATTCCTTATCATCTGATTACCGGACAAAAAGCCCGTTACGAAGCATTTTGCATGAGTGAATTTGCCCTTGCGGCATCGGGAACCGTTTCGTTGGAACTTACGGCTTGCGGTACGCCGCATATTATCGCATATACATTTAATCCATTGACAAACAGAATCGTAGATTTATTGGCTATTGCAAAATATGCCAATCTGATAAATATTTTGGCAGACCGTCTTATCATTCCCGAATTTGTGTTGAGCAAGTGCAAAGCCGGGCTGATCGTGCCCGAAGTTCTTTCCTTCCTACAGGATAAAGAAAAATGCAAAACACAAGCGATGCAAGCCAAAGAACAGCTTGCAAAACTGAAACCGGCAGGCAAGCTTCCATCCGAAAAAGCAGCCGAAGTTGTGCTGAATGCGATTGAAAAAACATAGAAAATTTATTCCCGTTAGGGAATATCGCTCGGTAAAAAAAAGAATGCCACAATGTCTCGCATACCGTTAGGTATGCGACCTGTATATTGGGTTGCATACCTACGGCATGCAGGGGGCTTCAAATACCATTTTCTACCGAGCGATATTCCCTAACGGGAATAAATTTTCAACACACATAAATAACCCAAACAGCTTTTTAAAAAAGTCCCCAAAAAAATCTCCAAGAAATTAATAAAATTTTGAATTTTAATTCTAAATTTGTAGGTTTTCGGAAAAGCCAACATAAAACAATTTATACATATATAATAACTTAAAAACAATTTACATCGTATGAAATTCGGACATTTTGACGACCAACGTCGCGAGTACGTTATCACCAACCCACGCACTCCGTGGCCTTGGATCAACTATTTAGGAAACGAAGATTTCTTTTCTCTGATCTCTAACACTGCCGGCGGATATTGTTTCTACAAAGACGCTAAATTTCGCCGCATCACCCGTTACCGTTACAACAACGTTCCAATGGATAATGGCGGACGCTATTTTTACATCAACGACAACGGGACAGTCTGGTCACCGGGCTGGAAACCCTGCAAAACGGAGTTAGACAAGTATGAATGCCGCCACGGCATGAACTACACGATCATCACCGGCGAAAAAAACGGAATTGAAGCCGAAACACTCTTTTTCGTTCCGTTGAAAACATGGGCGGAAGTTCAAAAGATAAAGCTGACAAACAAAAACAAAGAGGCTAAAAAAATCAAGTTATTCTCCTTTGCCGAGTGGTGTTTGTGGAATGCAGCCACCGATATGGAGAATTTCCAGCGCAACTTCTCTACCGGAGAGGTCGAAATCGACGGCTCTGTCCTTTACCACAAAACAGAATTTAAAGAGCGTCGCAGCCACTACGCTTATTACAGCGTAAACGTTCCTGTCCAGGGATACGACACTGACCGCGAATCCTTTATTGGTCTCTACAACGAATTCCGCGACCCACAGGCAGTCATGGCAGGCAAGCCGAATATGTCGGAAGCTCACGGATGGTCGCCTATTGCTTCCCACTACATCGAAGTGGAACTGCAACCGGGAGAAACCAAAGAATTCGTTTTCGTATTGGGATACGTTGAATTTGAAAACCGCGACGACAAATGGGAGTCAAAAGGCGTCATCAACAAAAAGCCGGCAAAGGCGACCATCGCCCAATTCGATACTGCTGCTAAGGTAGACGCTGCATTCATGGAATTACGCGCATACTGGGATAACCTGCTGGATATCTACGTATTGAAGAGCGGTGAAGAAAAATTAGACCGCATGGTAAACATCTGGAATCAATACCAATGTATGATTACCTTCAACTTCTCGCGTTCGGCTTCCTTCTTCGAATCGGGTATCGGACGCGGTATGGGATTCCGCGATTCCAACCAGGATTTAGTCGGTTTCGTTCACCAGATTCCGGCTCGCGCACGCGAAAGAATCATCGACATCGCCTCTACCCAATTCCCTGACGGCGGATGCTATCACCAATACCAGCCGCTTACCAAACGCGGCAACAACGACATCGGCGGCGGATTCAACGACGACCCGATGTGGCTCATCTTCGGAACGGTTGCCTACATCAAGGAATCGGGTGACTTCTCTATTTTGGACGAGCCGGTACCATTCGACAATCAGCCGGGCAGCGAAAAATCGCTTTTCCACCATTTAACCGTCTCATTCAACCACGTAATAGAAAACCTCGGTCCTCACATGCTGCCGCTTATCGGACGTGCCGACTGGAACGACTGCTTGAATTTGAACTGCTTCTCATGGGATCCGAACGAATCGTTCCAAACGACCGAAAACAAAACCGAAGGCTCGAAAGCCGAATCATTGATGATTGCCGGACTGTTTGTAGTTTATGGTCGCGATTATGTTGAACTTTGCCGTCAAATCGGGAAAAACGAAGAAGCCGACCGTGCCGAAAAATTCGTAAATGACATGGTAGAAGCCGTTAAAAAACACGGCTGGGATGGCGATTGGTACCTGCGTGCTTATGATTACTACGGCAAAAAAATCGGCAGCAAAGAAAACAAAGAAGGAAAAATATTTATTGAGTCACAAGGTTGGTGCGCCATGGCTGAAATCGGAATGGAAGAGGGCATGGTCAAAAAATCGCTGGATTCGGTTAAGAAATACCTCGACTGCGAACATGGTATCGTATTGAATAATCCTGCTTTCACCGAATATTACGTTGAATACGGCGAAATTTCCTCTTACCCAGCCGGCTACAAGGAAAATGCAGGTATCTTCTGCCACAACAATCCTTGGGTGATTATCGGCGAAACCGTTCTCGGACGCGGAGACATGGCGTGGGATTATTTCCGCAAGATTTGTCCTTCCTACACCGAAGAGATTTCAGAACTGCACAAAGTAGAACCTTACGTTTACGCGCAAATGATTGCCGGTAAGGATGCCTTCAAACCGGGCGAAGCCAAAAACTCATGGTTGACCGGAACAGCAGCATGGAACTATTACGCCATTACTCAATTTATCTTAGGTATCAAACCTGCTTACAACGGATTGGAAGTAGACCCTTGTATCCCTGCCGACTGGAAAGGATTCAGCGTTTCCCGTAAATTCCGAGGAGCCACCTATAAAATTGAGGTAAAAAACAGCGGCGTAATGAAAGGAGTCAAGAAACTCGTTGTGAACGGAAAGGAAGTTGCAGGAAATATTATTCCAATGCAACCTGCCGGCTCTGTTAACACCGTAGAAGTTATCATGGGGTAATTTCCCGATGAATACGCAATGACTTTATTCTTGATTATATATTGATAATTCCACGAGTACAAAGATTTTTGTGCTCGTGGAATTTAATTTCAGTCTAAAATTAATCAATACAAAAATGAAGAAATTTTTTATCGGTATCATGATGCTTGCCGTGGCGCTCGCATCGTGCGGAACAAAAACACAGCCAACTGCAGCAGATGTAAAATTACCGTCCGGAAACACCTACCCGGCAAATTCCCCGGTTGCAAAGTATGGAGCATTACATGTTAAAGGACTACAGTTGAGCGACAAAGACGGAAATCCGGTTCAACTGGCAGGAATGAGTTCGATGGGATTGCAGTGGTGCGCCGACTGCTATACGCGCGAATCGATCGAAAATCTGGTAAAAGAGTGGAATATCAACGTATTCCGTGTCGCTAACTATGTAGAAGAGGGCGGTTACAACAAAGATCCGGAAGGGATGCGCAATTTTATCACTCAAATTGTTGATTGGTGCGGCGAACTTGGAATTTACGCTATTATAGATTGGCATATGTTGCTGCCGGGCAACCCATTGGCGCCTGAATATGCCGGAGCGGAAGACTTCTTCCGTTACTTTGCCCAAAAATATGCCGGAAAAGAGCACGTTCTCTATGAAATTTGCAACGAGCCTAACAACTGCCAGGCAAAAGACAATCCTGAAGCCCCTTGGCAATGTACGGATGAAACCATCGTTACGTGGGAAATGATTGTTGAGTATGCCGACAAGGTTATTCCGGTTATCCATTCCGCATACAGCGGGATCAATGCGCCTTATCCGGTCATTATTGTCGGTACGCCGCAATGGTGTCAATTAATTGACGCATGTCTTAAAGAGGGACGTTATGAAGGTAACGATAAAGATTTGAGCGATCCGTTGCCCGACCGCGACGTTCGCTTGCAATACGACAACATCCTATACGCTTTCCACTTCTATGCCGCAGAACATAACGAAGGATTTAGAGAAGACGAAAAAATGTACTACTACAACATGTATGCTTACATGCACGACATATTAGGAAAACTTCCTGTTTTTTGTTCCGAATTTGGAGTTACCGAAGCATCGGGCAACGGAAAAATGGATTTCGGACGCACCGATTCATGGCTGTTTTTGCTGAGCGGACACAATGCCGGCAATCAAAAAGTATCTTTCGTCAACTGGAGTTATAGCGATGAGGAGGAGACATCGGCAGCGTTGAAAGCAGGCGCCTGTGCAAAAAAAGAGTGGAACAATGTCTCTCATTCGGGCAATTACATGAAGAGGGTAATAACAGTTGTAAATACCGGAAAGGAAGATCCGCATGTGCTAAGACCTGAAAATCTGGCGAATTTGGAAAGATATTTGATATTAAACTGGTAGATAATACTTTATGAGAAAGTTTTTTCTGTTATTTATATCGTTGCTTGTCTTTTCATTCGCAACTTTCTCTTTGGCTCCTCCTACGCAGGCAGTTGAAGTAAGGATGGAATACGATCAGAGTGGTAATCTGATGGTTTTTGCAAACAACAAAGATTTTTGTGATTACTATTTATCCGTAATCTTATCGGAAATAACAGGAAGCGATATATCAACGCATCCCTATAGTACGACCATAAATAAAGGGGAACGTAAATTATTTACAATAAAAAAAGTAAGCAATTTTACATATCCTACCGGCAGGGTGAGTTATATGGCTTACAGAGGAAGAGTTAATCCGAAAATAAATCCGGATTTTGTCTATTCTTTTCCGGTAAAACCCGGCGATTCCATTCGAGTCAGTCCTGTGGAAAATGCTGATTTCACGCTGGCATTCGATCTTTCCTTTGCAGGAGATACTATTTATGCCTGTAGGGAAGGACGCATTTGTGACGATAAATTGACAGACCAGACTTCCAAGGGAAGTGCGGTAAGCACCCGAATCATCGTAAACCATAAAGACGGTACTTTTTCCGAATACTCGCAATTTGAAAAATCGCTTGTCTATCCGGGCGAATATGTTGAATTGGGACAACCCATAGCCATTAATACCGGAAAAACACTTCCTAAAAAGATTGCCTTTGCCGTTTATTATTTGGATAAAAACAAAGTGCAAAACAGAGAAACCGGAAGTAAATACAGCCACATAGTGCCTGTTTTTCATACACTGAATGCCGGAGACATAAAGCTGGAAGCAAACACAACTTACATAGGAGATGTGAACGAGCATTTGATAACTCAGGAAATGAGCGAGAAAGAGAAAAAGAAATATGAGAAAAACAAAGGGAAGTAATAAAATAGGTAAATCGGCGGTATTTTTATTCCTGTTTCTTTGTTACGGGGTCAATTTATTTTCCCAATATTCAATAAATGATGAAGAGAGCGTCATGACAAAAAAGGAACTTGAAAGTTTGCAAAAAGCAATTGATTATCAATTGGAATTTTACAACAAAGCCTTTCCCGACGGTATGATGGATCGCTCATCCGTGAATATGCATATTTTCAGCAATTATGTGAATTACCTGATTTATCAGAAAGAGCATGGGGTCAATGCTATAAAAGCAATGGGCTTTTATTCCCCAATAAAAAAAGAGGCTGTTGTCTGCAAAGACAAAAACGAGAAGCATTTTTTGAAAACCTGTTATCATGAATTAAGCCATTTTTTTATCCAAAACTATATGGATATGCCGCCCGTCTGGTTAAATGAAGGCTTAGCTACATATTTTGAAAGCATTAAAATATCTAAATCAATGAAACCCGAGCGCAACATCTATTTAACAGCACGGGTGAAAACGATGATTGAACTGAAAGATATTGATTTGAAAGATTTTATAAGCTGGGATCATCAAAAATTCTATCATATTTCATTCACACAGGACAGTTACGGGTATGCATTAGCCTACTGCATGACTTCGCTTCTAATGCAGCATGAAACAACAATGATAGCCGTGATTAACAACATTTATAAAGGAAAAAGCAGTTATGAGGCGTTGGATAATTCTTATGAAGGCGGATTTGCGGTATTTGAAAAAGATTTCATGAGGATATTTAAATAATTATACTTATAACATTGAATTTTTTTGTCAAAAGTGGGAATGTAATCGAATTATATTCCCACTTTTCTTGGTTAAACGTTTGTTGAGTTTTTTAATTTGTTTTTTTTTGCGTAAAAATATGAGTAAAATTCAAATTTTATTAAAAATTATTCGTTAACAAATCAGGTACATGAAGAACAAAACGATACGCTTTGAGGTAAAAATTACCACAAACGATGTAAAAGTTACTGCAACATTATTTTTATAAACAGGCAAACAGCTATATATTTGAGAGATTAATTTATATTCAAATGTAATACATAAAAATAGGGTAGTATGAATGCAAAAAAATAATTTTTGAATATTTGCAGAAAGAGACGGAACCGCATGATTTGACTTTACTTTACGCAATCATAACATTGTGTTAGCAATCGGATTTCGTTTCTCTACCGATTAGAAATTTGACGGAAAAGTAGAGTTTAACAAATAAATAAGTTATCATATTTATGCCGCATAATCCAATGGAACGTAAATTATCTGACATAGATAAAATAAATAGAATAATAGGAGCAGCCATTCTCAGAAGAATGGATGAGCAAGGCATCAAACTTCGATGGCTTGCCGATAAATGCTTTCATCCAAACAATTTGGGCAGGCAACTGCGTGGCGGGAATATTCATTCTACTCTTCTGATGAGAATTTCCTGGGAGTTGAAAACCGATTTTTTCCCTATTTACTCAATTTGCCTGAAAGATTCCGATAATGTGACAGAAGAAAAACAGGAAGCAGCACATTCTCTTTGCGAGCTATTGAATGATATTGAAAAAGCGGGCAGACAGGATGGGATAGTTTATCTTGATAAATTATTGAATTATCTTGATAAGTTATGATACTCGTTTAATGAAAAATTACCATGTTATTTTTAAATAAAGGAAAAATTTGTAGTATGAAACATAAATTACAAAAACAAAAACTCTCCGTTTGGGAGAAACGCGCTTACGGCGCCGGAGATATGGGTAGCAATCTCTTTTGGGGACTGATTCCCTTCACCGCCATTTTTTATACCGATTATTTTGGAATAAGCGCAATCGCAACAGGGGCAATGATATTGCTGGCTCGTATCCCCGCCGCTTTTTTAGCTATTCCAATAGGAATTTTTGCAGACAGGACAAAAACAAAATATGGGCATTTCAGACCTTGGATATTGTATGGAGCTCTTCCTTTGGCTCTGTTTGCATTTCTTGCCCATCTCACTCCGGGTTTTACAGATACCGAAAAATTGGTCTACGCTTATACGACCTATTTTCTTTTTCTGTTGATGTATTTGGTTGTAAATGTGCCTTATGAAGCGTTTTTAGGCGTCATATCCGCCGATCCGAATGAAAGGACAAACTTATCGGCTTATAAAATGATCTTTGCCCAGTTAGGTCTCCTTTTAGTTGGTGTATTTGTACTTCCTGCTGCCGAACAATCATCATTTTCTAACGGAGTTTTATATGCCGCCATATTGGGATTTATCCTTCTTATAGTTTGTTTCTTCTTTACGAGAGAGCGCGTGAAGCCTGTTAAAGAAGAGAATAACAAACTCTCGGAAGATTTACGCGATTTAATCAAAAATAAACCATGTATAATGCTTTTCATTGCCGGCTTTATGTTGACGTGTTTCTATATGATTCATGACTTAATGATCCCTTATTATGCCAAATACTATGTTGTAAATCAACTTGAAATCTCCGGACAAGTATTTGGGTTCGATGTATCATGGCAAAGATTCACTATCGTGCTAATTGTAATCGACGCATTGATTACCATTGCAGCAATAATGATTGTAAAAACATGGCTTGTTTCGAGATTCGAAAAGAAAAATATATGGATTGCATGTTTTGTCTTTGCATCTATCTTCTCTGCCTTATTCTATTTCATACCCGGAGACAATCTTTCCATGGTCATGCTGTTTCAGGCATTGTTTACGCTTTCAATCGGATCAGCAGGATTTCTCATGTTTAGCATGTATGCCGATGTTGTTGATAATTCTGAAGTTAACACCGAGCGTCGCGCTACCGGATTGATTTATTCCTCAGCGACAATGTCTCATAACCTGGGAGCAGCTTTTGCTTTGGGGATTCCTCTGCTGTTACTTGGTGTTGCTGGTTATGAGGCAAATCAAAATATGGACGAAGATATGCAACAGCAGCTCAGGCTAATCTTTGCACTTTTACCGATCCTGTTCGCCATTATTGCTATTATAGCGCTAAAATTCTATAACCTGGATGATGATACGATAAAGAAAAACGCCGAAACATTGAGTGAGGTAAAAGAGACAAATACAAACGCGGCATCTGCCATTCGCGAAAAAATGAACGAACAGGGCGTCACCATTGAGCAGCTTGCACAGCAGGTAAACTGCGACCGGAGCAAATTGAACAAGCTCCTACGTAATGGGAATTTTGACCCGGTGCTGCTGCTGAAAATTTCGATGGCGCTGGAAACGGACTTTTTTGCTTACTATTCGGACGGTCTCAGACATATCGCTGAGAAACAAGATGATACGATTTGATGTAAATTTTACCTCAAACGATGTAAAAGTCACTTCAATATTATTTTTATAATTGAGCAAATGATCGTACATTTGGAATGTTTATTTTTAATTAAAAATATTATAAAATGAAAAAATTTTTTATTTTAACGCTGATATCAAGCAGTTTGGCAGTTTTTGCCCAAGAACAGTACAAACCCGAAAAGGGGAGTTTTACGACGGAGTTGCAATTTAATCCATTCGGTATCAATACAAAAATTGATGCTTACGATGAAAGGATTGATTTTTCAACAGGTCCAATTTCAATGGACGGTCTTAAACTACGTTATTTTGTTAGCGAAAAAATCGCACTGCGCCTTGCATTGGGGTTAAATTTTGACCAAAACAGCAGAGTAAGAGAAATTGACGACACAGAAGGGGGGTATTACTATCAGTTTGTTAGGACAGGTGAATTTTCGGAAGAAAACAGCCACACCACTTTTTCTGTCGCTACGGGTTTTGAGTATCATTTTGGCAACTTTGAACGCTTGTCTGTTTATTTGGGAGGCGAAGTGCTTTACGGAAGCACAACCACCAGAAGCAAAATTAGCCAAGATTTAACAAGAACAGGGTCCTATACAGATTATGATTATTGGGATGAATTTATTTTTCAAGAATCTACTAAAAGTACACTTGAATTAAAAAATTGTTCATATTATTATGGTTGCTGTGGGGACGATTTCTTCCAAAATGCCCCAGTGTTTTTCGGAGGCAATATCGTTTTAGGGATGGATTTTTATGTTTATAAAGGGTTGTATTTGGGCGTCGAATTTGGATTTGGATATACTCACAGCTCCATGAAAAAAGGTTCATACAAAAGGGATTACGTGTCTTTAACAACGATAAATGGAAGTTCTAGTAGAACAGAAGATTCTATAGATAAGAAACTGGGAGATAAAATAACATCTAATAATATTGGATTTAGATACAGTCCTATGATTCGGCTTGGTTGGAGATTTTAATACAATGTCACCTCAATATTATTTTTATAATCAGGCAAATAGTCGGATATTTGGAATGTTAATTTTCTAACTTAAATTATTTATATTATGAAAAACAGTAATTGTAATCAAAACAAACTCTCCTTTTGGGAGAAATGCGCCTATGGCGCCGGAGATATGGGATTTGACCTCTTTTGGGGATTAATCGCATTATCAGCAGTCTTTTACACCGAGTATTTCGGGATTTCCGCTACGGTTGCCGCAACAATGATGCTCATTGTGCGTATACTTGATGTTGTGTTCGGCGTATTTATCGGGGCGTTAACCGACAGAACAACCTCCAAATACGGACGTTTCCGCCCGTGGATACTCTATGGGGCAATTCCGTTTTGCGTTATGGGCGCTATCACTTTCTATACTCCGGATCTCTCCGAGTCGATGAAAATAGTTTACGCTTTTGTAACCTTCCTTATTTTTGCATTGTTGTATTCGGTGGTAAATATTCCTTACAGCGCGTTGATGGGGGTCATTTCCGAAGACCCGAAAGAGAGGACCTCTGTTTCGGCTTACCGCAGCATTTTCATGCAAATAGGAGGTTTTATTGTTTGGAGTACGCTGTTTACTACTGTTTCTTTCTTTCAGACGACATACAACACGACACCGCAAACCGCCTTCTCTTCGGTGGTGCTTGTCTATTCGGTCATTGTACTTATTGCGTTGCTCTGCACGTTCTTCTTTACAAGGGAACGTGTGACTCCGGTAAAAGAAGAGAAAAATAAGCTGTCGGACGATGTGAAAGACCTTCTTTCCAACAGACCATGGATCATGCTGACAATCGCCGGAGTTATGTTACTGGTATTTGCTTTCAGCCACATGACGATGGTTGTCTATTATGCCAAGTATTATGTTGCCACCATGTCGTTGGACGAAGCGGGAGAGGTTGTCTTTACCGTAAGCGGAAAATTTCTCGGATTTGAATTGAACTGGGAGATTCTTACTGCGCTTCTACTCTCTATCGACGCCGCTGTAACGATTGTCGGAACGATATTAATCCGTCCGATAGTGGATAAATTCGGGAAGAAACCGACATGGATCGCCTGCTTCGTATTCGCGTCGGTTATATCCGTTTTATTTTGCTTCGTGCCAAGCGAATCGTTGGGAACAATCGTTATCCTTCAAACCCTCTTTGTACTCTGTATTGGTCCTGCCGGTTTTATCATGTGGAGCATGTATGCCGATGTTGCCGATTACTCTGAGGTAAAAACCGGACGCCGCGCTACGGGATTGATCTTCTCTTCGGCTACCATAGCGCAAAAACTGGGGGGTACATTCGCCGGAGTATTACCGTTATTTGTACTTGGAGCCATAGGATTTGTATCCAATGACATCAATATGACCGACAGCGTTCGTCATACGATTTTAATGATCTTTGCATTAGTCCCGCTGATTGGCTCTGTCATAGCAGTTATCGCCCTTTTCTTCTACGACATAGATGAAAAGATGATACAGGAAAACTCGGCTAAACTTGCTGCAATGAAGGCGGAAAAAGAGGGGAAATAAAATTTATATCCTTAAATTTTTTTGTCAAAAGTGGGAATATAATTCGATTATATTCTCACTTTTTTCTTGGTTAAACGTTTGTTGAGTTTTTTGATTCGTTTTAAAAAAAAACATAAAAATAGGAGTAAAATCAAAATTTTATTAAAAATTATCCGTTATATAAAAAATGTGTTTTTTTATGGACGTTTTGCAAAATTTATCATCAACTCCGCGTAATCAACAGGATGAATTCAGTCACAGGCATCTTGATGGGGAATATATAAATGTAAACGTGGATATAGGAGCCGCCATTCGTAAAAAAATGAGTGAACAGGGCACTACTACTGCATGGCTTGCACGGAAAGTAAACAGCGACCGGAGCAATTTGCGTAAACAACTGTATAGCACGCACATTTATCCTGAACTTTTGTTGAAAATCTCTATCGCATTGAAAACGGACTTTTTTGCTTACTATTCGGATTATTTTCGACAAACTGCAGGAAAACAAAATTATACGTTTTGAGGTAACTTTTACCTCAAACGATGTAAAAGTTACGGCAAATGATGTAAAAGTCACTTCAATATTATTTTCATAATCAGGCAAATAATCAGATATTTGGAATGTTAATTTTTTAATTTTCCAACTTAAAATTATTTGTATTATGAAAAACAGTAATATTAATCAGAACAAACTCTCCGTTTGGGAGAAATGCGCTTATGGGCTGGGAGATATGGGAGGTAATCTCTTTTGGGCGACTTTTACCTCGTTCGGCTTGTTTTTTTACACAGACGTTTTTGGTATTTCCGCAGCAATAGCGGCAGCAATGTTATTTATTGTCCGTATTATCGACATTATTTATGATGTAGGTATCGGCATTGCGGCTGACCGCACAAAAAGCAAACACGGAAGGTTTCGTCCCTGGATACTTTGGTTCGGAATACCTTTCGGCGTGATTGGATTTCTTACTTTCTATACGCCCGACTTTGCGATGAGTGCGAAGATTGTATATGCCTATATCACATATACAGCCATGATGCTTATTTACTCAACCGTCAACGTTCCTTATGGCGCATTGATGGGGGTCATGTCTGCCGACCCGAACGAGCGCACCGGCCTATCAGCCTACCGCGCTATTTTTGCTCACCTCGGAGTATTAATTGTGTCATTATGCACAATGAATCTTGTCAAATATTTTGCAGCCGGTCATGGCGGAACCAACGAGCAGGCTATGCAATTCGGATTCTCTACCGTAATGGGTATCTATGCAATATTGGCTGTTGTCATGTTTATGATCTGCTTCTTCAATACACGCGAACGGATTACGCCCGTCTCGGAAGGGAATAATAAATTATCGGACGACTTTAAAGATCTGATTACCAATGTCCCTTGGATTCTTCTTACATTGGTAGCTATTTTAACAATGATATTTGTCTGTGTACGTGGCGGAGCGCAGATTTATTACCTTAAATATTATATTGTAGAATCACAACTGTTTGGAATTAAGGTGGACTATGCCGTGTTATTTACCATCTTCGGATTTATCTCTACGGGGGTTGCTATTCTGGGAACCATATTGTTGAAACCGGTTGCGGCTATTTTCGGCAAAAAAAATACTTACATAGGAGCCATGGGATTGTCATCTGCGTTTTGTGCTGCTTTTTATTTCATCCCTTCCGATTGGATTTGGACGATGTTGATTGGTCAAGCCGCTGTAAACATTTTTATCGGACCATCCATGGCAATCACATGGAGTATGTATGCCGATGTTGCCGATGATTCGGAAGTTAAAACAGGACGGCGTGCAACCGGCTTGATCTACTCCTCTGCCACCATGGCTCAAAAATTCGGATGGAGTATTGCTGCTTTTGTGTCGGGACTGTTTTTGGCAGCTTTCGGCTTTGTTGCCAATGCAGAACTCGGACCTGAGGCGCTTGGCGGAATAAAATTCCTCTTTAGCTGGGCTCCTCTTATTGGAACCGGATTGGCTATTGTTGCATTGTTATTCTACAAATTGGATGAAAAAACCGTTGCAGAAAACACAGCTAAATTAGAAGCTATGAAAGCGGAGAAAGGTGTCTGAAAAATTAAGAATTAAAAATCAATGTCGTTTAGTTAAGGCGATAAACGCCCTGAAGAGGCATAAGCAATAGCGTAGGGTAACGCCCTACGCTATTGGTGCCTTGATTCGCATAACTTATCAAATTTAATCCAACAATTAAAAAATAACAAGATGACAAAAAAAATATTTCTTAGTTTCCGGTTGTTGCTCACAGTGGGTTTGGCAATTACGGTATTTAACTCTTGTACAAAAGAACCACTCAAACGTTGTGTCGTCCGTTCGTTAAAAATTGAGAGTGAGCCGTATATACTCAAATTTGGAGAGGAATGCACTCTGTCTGCAACCGTAGAAATGTATCCTGAGGACTGTGATCCTGTGCTTGTGGAATGGAAAAGTAATAAACCCGACATAGTTGATGTGGACAAAAACACCGGTACAATAATCATAAAAAACACCGGTGAAGTAGAAATTACCGCCAAAGCAGGCGGTGAAGAAGCCGCTTGTTTCATTAAAATTGTTGCTAAAAAATTCCTGTTAGAGCGAGACTTCGGAGGCTTGGTTATTAATGGTATCCGATGGGCAACCCGTAACGTAGATGCTCCCGGCTTCTTTGCCGACAGCTTTGAATCTGCGGGGATGCTTTACCAGTGGAATCGTAAAAAACCTTGGCTTGCTACCGGCAGTAGTGTAAAAGGTTGGGACAGCAGTCTTCCTGCCGGTACTACTTGGGATAGCTTCAACGACCCAAGCCCTGCGGGTTGGCGCGTGCCTACCCTCAAAGAAATACAAGAACTTCTCGACTCTACAGTTTCTCGCGACACTGTTATAAAAGGAGTAAACGGCAAAATATACAAAAAAACAGGAGACAGAGATTCTCTTTTTCTGCCTGCGGCGGGTTACCGCGATGTTACCGGTACGCTCAGGGGTAAAGGCGAGCTTGGGCGCTATTGGAGCAGGAGCCGTAGGATGGGCGATGCTTTAGTATTTTCCGTAGAAAAAAAAGATACTACCTTCGATTATTTCAGTTCCCAGGGGTTCTCCATTCGTGCAGTACGAAAAATAGAATAGGTTTGGCTATTTATGAGATGCAAAAATTACTGCGATATTATTTTTATAAACAGGAAAACAATGATACATTTGTGAAATTAAATAAATAGTTCGAACATGAAACAGACATTAATTTTATTATTAGCAATGAGTTTAACAGCTTGTTCGGGATCATCCCAAAATATCGACAAAGCAAAATTAGACGCTTACTTTGACACCCTTGCAAACAACAACCGATTTATGGGGAGCGTTGCCATATCTCAAAATAACAAATTGATATATACAAAATCTGTTGGATTTGCCAACATTGAACAAGGAGTAAAAGCGGATAAAAATTCAAAATACAGAATAGGTTCAATTTCTAAAACATTTACCGCTGTGCTGGTCCTTAAAGCCATTGAAGAAAACAAGTTGAGTTTGAACCAAACAATCAAAACTTTTTTTCCTGCAATAGAAAATGCCGGTGAAATAACAATCGCACATTTGCTTTGGCACAGAAGTGGAATACATAGTTTCACGGATGATATATCAGATCCGGATTGGGCTACTAAGCCTAAAACCAAACAGGAAATGATTGATATAATATCCAAGGTGGGAAGTGATTTTGAGCCTGATACGAAAGCAAGTTACAGCAATTCAAACTTTGTGTTGCTGACTTTTATTCTTGAGGATATTTATAAACAATCGTATGCAAAAATATTGAAAGAAAAAATAGCCAAACCTTTAGGATTGAAAAATACCTATTTGGGCAAAAAAATAGACATAAAAGATAACGAGTGTGACTCATATATGTATATAGATAGTTGGGAAGTAAAATCCGAAGCCGATATGTCTATACCGTTAGGTGCAGGAGGCATCGTTTCTACTCCTACCGATTTGATGCTGTTTAGCCAAGCCCTCTTCAATGGGAAATTGATTTCAATAAACAGTTTGACGCAAATGAAAACCGTTAAAGACCACTTCGGAATGGGGCTTTTTCAAATGCCTTTCTATGACCAAATTGGTTTCGGACACAACGGCGCAATAGATGGTTTCGCTTCGCTGTTCGCATACTTCCCTGATAGCAAAATTTCGTTTGCATATACTGCCAACGGCATAAATTACAACGGAAACGATATTGCCATTGTCATATTAAGCGCCGCTTATAATAAGCCGTTTGAAATTCCCAAATTTACAACATACGACGTAACGGACGAAGAGTTGGATAAATATCTGGGCGTTTATTCAACCGAACAACTCCCTTTAAAAATGACCATAACAAAAGCCAATGGGAAGTTATTCGGACAAGGTACAGCACAACCTTCTTTCCCTTTGGAAGCAACAGGAAAGGACGAGTTCAAATTTGAACTGGTTGGTGTTGTTTTGGAATTTAATCCGGCAGACAGGACGATGGTTTTGAAACAAAACGGTGGAATATTCAACTTTGTGAGAGAAGAATGAAAATAAAAGAGCTATGACAACAACAAATCAACGCTTACTCGCCCTCGACATTTTTCGAGGCATCACTATCGCCGGAATGATTTTGGTAAACAATCCGGGCAGTTGGGAATACAAGTATGCTCTACTAAGACATGCGTCGTGGCACGGCTTGACACCAACCGATTTGATTTTTCCTTTTTTTATGTTTATTATGGGAATTTCAACCTATATTTCGTTGGAAAAATATGGTTTTAAGCGGAGTGGAGCCACTGTTTGGAAAATCGTCAAACGGTCGTTGGTAATTTTTGCCATTGGTGTGGGACTTTACTGGGCTTGGTTTTCGTCGATTTACCAAAAATTTTCGTTCGACCATGTTTTTATTTTGGGCGTATTGCAACGTTTGGCGCTTTGTTACGGCGTTGCGGCATTAGTGGCGATTTCGATGAAACACAAACACATACCTTGGTTGATTGCCGGTTTATTGGTCTCTTATTTGTGTCTCTTGCTGTTTGGCTCCGGCTTTGAATATAACGAAAGTAATATTCTTTCGATTGTGGATCGTACGGTTTTGGGATCACATGTATATATGGATAACGGGATCGCTCCGGAAGGACTATTGAGTACGATTCCCGGCATTGCCCATGTCTTGATTGGTTTTTGTTGCGGAAAACTGATGATGGAGGTAAAAGAGGTCAACGAAAAAATACAACGCCTGTTCCTGGTGGGTACGATACTTGCCTTTTCGGGATTTTTATTGAGCTACGGTTGTCCGATCAATAAAAAAATCTGGTCGCCCACTTTTGTAATCGTCACTTGCGGGTTGGCTTCCTGTTTTTTAGCATTGATGATATGGATTATCGACGTCAAAGGGAAAAAGACATGGAGCCGCTTTTTTGAGCCATTCGGCGTTAATCCGTTGTTTTTGTATGTGACAGGAGCAGTATTCGATATTTTGTTCGAAAATATCAGATTTACCTTCGGTGAAAAAAATATCAATTTGAAACAATATGCTTATAGTGAAGTATTGCAACCTGCATTGGGCGACTACTTGGGGTCGCTGGCTTATGCTCTTTTATTTGTATCCCTTGTATGGACGGTAGGTTACGTTTTATACAAAAAGAAAATATATATAAAGATTTGAACTGGCGCAGGGATACAATATAAAACCCCTGAAATTCACAAAAAATCATATTTTTCAAATTAAAAAACAACAATTCCCCATCTTCGCAGTTAACACTATAGAACAGCTATTTTTACCGTTAATTACATGAAACATACCTTTTATATTTTCATATTATTTGTATGCTCCTTCTCTTTTGCAAGCGCCAAAGAGACAATCCTTTCCGGCGTTGCCAAAAGCTATGCGGGAAAAACGCTTACGTTGAGAACCCACACCGATCAAATCGTCAAAAATGAAAGAATCTTGTCGGAAGTAACGGTTGGCGCTGACGGTTTTTTTTCATTCGCCGTTGATATTGTATCCCCCGTTCAGGTATTTATTCCGATGGACTTGTATAACGGCTTCATCTATTTGGAGCCGGGGAAAACATATCAGGTGATATTGCCCGAATATATCGAAAAGTCTTTGCCCCAAAAACTCGACCCTTATTTTGAGCCTACGGATTATTTGCTGGAAATAGAAGGATTGAATCAAGGCGATTTCAATTTCCAGCTCATGGAATTTGAAGAGGCTTTCGACTTTTATACCATGAAGCACCTGGTATATGGCAACGATCCGGATTCCATACAAACATCCATTCAGGAAATGCGCGACATGTTTGCCGATCTTGACAGCAGGTTTCAAATCAAGTTTAAAGAGTATCGCTTTCTGTTGTTAAAAAATCTGGTTCCTCAAGTCGTCCGGGAAAATGTCATCGAACAACTCAACCAGTTTGGTGCAGATGTCGAAAATCCCGCTTTTTGGGATGCGTTTGACAATATTTTTTCCGACTTCATCTCGAAATCCAGAGATGATAGAGAAGAGTATTTGCTGTTTCATAAAATTGTGAAAGAAGGCAACGCAGCCATGCTTTTTGCACATCTGAAAAACCGCTACGGAATAACGGATGCTGATCTGAAAGAATTGGCAGCAATCAAATTGATCTCCGACCTGATAAATGCAGAAGATTTCGATAAGTCCAGCCTCGTCGAGTTGCTTCGCAAGCTCGGAGGAGCAGTTCAAACGGAACAAAACCGTGAGTTACTGGCTTCCATAATTGCAAAAGCGATTTCCAACTCTATCGGTTCGCCGGCTCCCGATTTTATCGGTACGGATCCAAAAGGAAAACAACATTTATTATCCAATTACAAAGGATCATACATATACCTTAACTTTGGAAATACGCAAGTTGATCAGACACAAAAAAACTTAAACGTATTGTCACGGTTTTATGACACTTATAAAAAGAACTTGGTTATCATTAACCTGTTCCTGTATGATACACCCGAACAAGTAGCCCGCATTGCCGCCCCGTACAAGGACAAAATGATATTTTTGCATGTCGCCGATCCTGATTTATTGAGAAGCACCTATCAGGTTCAAAACATCCCTTCTTTCTTTGTATTGGATATGGACGGAAATTTCCTAATGACAAAAGGAGCCGAGCCGAATGATGAACTGCGCATTTTCATGCAGCATATCATGCCGGAGAAATAATTTACGTATACCATTGTCATCTCCCCCCGTAGAGACGTGGCGCGCCGCGTCTCTACAAACGGTGCGCATTCCCACAATTGCACATCCTTATATCATCTCCCCCCCTTGAATAAAAAAGCCCGCATTTACTGTTTTTATTAATCTTATTTGTACATTTGCGAAATTTTTTGAATCATGAATTTTTTCAACATAAAGATGTCTTTCTCAGAGATATTCCGTCCAAAATTATTCTCCAGTCTTAAAGACTACAACAAGGAGAAATTTACGGCAGACGCTGTTTCGGGCATCATTGTCGGAATTGTTGCCATCCCGCTGGCTATTGCATTCGCCATTGCATGCGGACCCAAGATAAGTCCCGCCGAAGGCTTGATAACCGCCATTATTGCCGGTTTCATAATCTCTTTTCTGGGTGGTTCTAAAGTGCAGATAGGAGGACCAACCGGCGCATTTGTCCCTGTTATCGCTCTGATTATCCAGCAAAACGGAGTCGGAGGATTGATGATCGCCACAATCATGGCAGGAATTATCCTGATTGCAATGGGATTTTGCAAACTCGGCAGCATTATCAAATTCGTCCCTTACCCCGTGATTGTCGGTTTCACAGGAGGAATAGCCCTCATCATCTTTTCCCAGCAAATGAATAACCTCTTCGGATGGGGCATTGACCCGAACGAGATCCCTGCCGATTTCATCCAGCAATGGATATGCTATTTTCACAATTTCACCCAAGTTAACTGGTGGTCTCTCGGTATCGGACTTGCCAGCTTGGGCATCATCCTGTTGTCTCCTAAATTTACAAAGAAAATTCCCGGATCATTCGTTGCCATCATTGTCATCACAATCGTTGCGTGGATATTGAAAAGTTATTTCAATGTCGGCGAAATCAAAACGATCGGCGACTTGTACCAATTGCCCGAAGGGATTCCCGCCCCCCGTATGCCACATGTTGTTCTTGAACAGGGAAAAACCATATTCGACACGATTCAGCAACTATTCCCGGCTGCTTTTACAATCGCCATGCTTGGAGCGATCGAAGCGTTGCTCTCCGCCACCGTTGCCGACGGGGCAACCGGCGATAAGCACAACTCGAACACCGAATTGATCGGACAAGGAGTTGCCAATGTGGTGGTTCCTTTCTTTGGCGGAATTCCGGCAACCGGAGCGATCGCCCGCACGATGACCAACATAAATAACGGCGGACGCACGCCTGTGGCGGGGATTATTCATGCCGTCGTATTGCTGCTTGTACTGCTGTTCTTGAGCCGGCTGGTGACCTATATCCCGATGACGTGCTTGGCGGCAATATTGGTCGTTGTTTGTTACAACATGAGCGGGTGGAGGACATTTGCCTCGCTTGCCAAAAATCCGAAATCGGATCTCGCCGTATTGATCGTTACTTTTGTGCTGACGCTCGTGTTTGGTCTCACGACCGGAATTGCGATCGGATTATTGCTGGCTGCCGTGCTCTTCATCAAGCGCATCAACGAAACTTCGGTCATCCGGGTTTTCCACGATGAAATAGACCCGAATGAAAACATGGATATTTCATTAAAGGAGGAAAAGTTGATTATCCCTAAAGGAGTGGATGTATATGAAATAGAAGGTCCTTATTTCTTCGGAGTTGCCAACAAATTTGATGAAATCATGAAAATCATCGGCGAAAAGCCGAAAGTCCGCATTATCCGTATGCGCAAGGTGCCTTTCATTGATTCGACCGGCATTCATAACCTCTCTACGCTGTGCAGGCAATCCAAGCGCGAAGGTATACATATCATTCTTTCCGGAGTGAACAAAGATGTACAGGAGACCTTGAAAAAAGCAGGCTTCGACAAACTGATCGGTGACGAAAATATCTGTTCACACATCAACGAAGCATTAGAAAAATCGTCAAAATTTGTCTCTAATTCGTGAATAATCCTTATCTTTGTATCGGAAAAATCCTGCCTCATTCTTTGTCCATAGTGAAAAGTGCGGGATTTTTATGTGAGAAGGGTAAAGTCAATTACAAAAGGATTATTTATGATGAGCAGTGAGAAAGAATCCGATATTCGTTACGCTTTTATAAAAGAACTTGATACGCTGATGTTGGATGAGTCGTTGATCGAAGATTTGGACAGAATCTATATACCGATGGCAAACCTGATTTCGGAAGGATTGAACACGGCTGCAAAAACGCAAATCATTGGAATAAACGGAGCACAGGGCGCCGGAAAAACAACTTTCTGCAACCTGCTTGAAGTCGTGCTGGAAACAGGCTATGGAATGAATGTTGTACTTTTAGGCATTGATGATCTTTACTTCAAGCGTTCCGAAAGAGAAATATTAGCGCAGAGGATACATCCTTTATTGATCACAAGAGGCGTGCCGGGAACGCATGATGTTGAATTGGGAATGCACGTTTTGAACAGGCTATGCAACGCCGGTCCGAAAGATGTAACACGCATACCGCGCTTCAACAAGGCGATTGACGACCAGTATCCCGAATCCGAATGGGACAAATTCACCGGTCGTCCCGATGTAATTCTTTTCGACGGCTGGTTTATGGGCGCTGTCGAGCAGCCGGAGTCCGAGTTGAAAAATCCTGTCAATAAACTGGAAGAGGTCGAAGACCCTGACGGCATCTGGAGAACGCATGTAAACGAACAGTTGAAAACAGTCTATAAGCCTCTTTTCGAACATCTGGACTTGCTGGTCATGCTGAAAATCCCTTCTTTCGACAAAGTATATGAGTGGAGAGCGTTGCAGGAGAGCAAATTGAGAATCAACAACTGGGGACAAAAAAACCTGCGCATCATGGACAACAACGAACTGGAACGGTTTATCGCCCATTACGAAAGACTGACACGGCACATCCTCAACGAAATGCCCGACCGGGCAGACATGCTTTTTAAAGTAAACGACAACCACCGTATTTATATTTAGCAAAAATACATCTGTCGAGTTCTGTCGCAATAGTCACAAATGAAAAAAAACGCAAAACTACTACCAATTTACCTCTTATTCCTCTGTGCCGGCGCCGCATCGGCAGAAGAGCATAGAGACACAATATACACCCTGAAAGAGATTGTCGTAGACGGAATATACGCCAAAGAATCTATAAGCCTGCCCCAACGAACCGTTTCCGGAACGAATGTCAGCGGATTGGAGCTGGAAAAGCAGCACATCAACTCCCTGAAAGAACTCTCTTCTTTCGCTCCAAACTTTTTTATTCCCGATTATGGCTCTAAAATTACCTCTTCCGTTTACATACGGGGCATAGGTTCGCGCATAGATCAGCCGGCTGTGGGGCTTTACGTTGACGGCATTCCCATGCTGAACAAAAGCCTGTTTGATTTTGATTTTTACGATATACGTTTTATTGAAATTCTACGCGGTCCGCAAAGCACCCTGTATGGGAGAAATACGATGGCAGGTATTGTCAACGTCGAAACTGCTACTCCCGATATGAACCGGAAGTACACGAATTTATACGCTTCGTATGGAAACTACAACGATGTAAAATTACATGCCGCACATTACAACCGCATAGGAAAAGCCGCTTTTTCGTTGAACGGCTATTACAAGCAAAATGACGGCTATTTTACCAATCAATATACAGGAAAGAAAGTAGACAACTCTCAAAGCGCAGGAGGAAGAGCCGGCATAAAATGGGAAAAGGAACCTTTTTCCCTCTATTACACGCTTAGCTACGATTATCTCAAGCAGGGAGGATACCCTTATGCGCAGTATGATACGCTTACAGGAAAGACATTGCCCATAAATTATAACGATTATTGTGGGTATCGCCGCAACATAATAAGCAACGGACTATTATTGAAATGGCGTTTTTCCGGTATCGCGATTTCATCCGCCACAGGTTACCAATACTTGGACGACCGGATGGATTTGGATCAGGATTTTACCGAAAAATCCATGTTTACCTTGGCGCAAAAACAACAGGAACACGCATTTACGGAGGAAATTTTGATAAAACCCTTTCAATCGAATAATCGTTACAACTGGCTGTTCGGACTGTCCGGATTTTATAAAAACCTTTGGATGCAGGCGCCGGTCATGTTTAAGGAAGATGGCATATCCGAACTGATAGAGGGAAAAGTGAATCCTGTTTTTTCTTCAAATCCGAAGCTTATACCGATGAACATGCATTTGGACATTGTCGACAATTCGTTTTTGATTGCAAGTGATTTCAAGTATCCCACGTATGGAGTCGCCGTTTTTCATCAATCGGTCTACGACAACTTGTTTATACAGGGTCTCTCCATAACCGGAGGCATTCGTTTTGATTACGAAAAAGCGAAGCTGGAGTATAACAGCCATAATAGCGTCAACTATCACTATTACATGGATATGCCTGTAAGAGAATCGATTATTCCGTTGAATATAAACCAGGAGGTAAAAACGCCTTTGACCGGTTCCGAAAGCAGCGATTTTTATCAGATTATACCCAAGGTAGCGTTGAAATATAATTTGAACAAAGACAACAATATCTACGCATCCGTCTCCAAAGGCTATAAAGCCGGCGGCTTCAACACGCAAATGTTTGCCGATGTGTTGCAAAAAGGGATGCAGGACAATATAAAAGAAGATTTGTATCACCTAATTCCGCCGGGGGTCTCCATAAAAGAAGATATGGCTGCTATTTTATTGACACAGGATAAACCGGACATTAAAGATGTAATTGCCTACGCGCCTGAATACAGTTGGAATTACGAAATCGGCGGGCATTTTTCTTTTTTGCAAAAAAAATTGTATGCCGACGTGGCGCTTTTTTACATTGACTGCCGGGATCAGCAACTGACGGTATTTTCTGACTACGGTATGGGGCGAATGATGAGAAATGCAGGACGGACGGAAAGTTACGGCATAGAAAGCTCGATCCGGATGCGGGCGATTGAAAATCTGTGGCTGAACGGCGCTTACGGATACACCCATGCTACATTTAAAGAGTATAATGACAAAGACAGTGATTATGCCGGAAATTTTGTCCCATTCGCTCCCCAAAATACATTTTCCGTTGGAGGAGACTATACTTGGTATGTTCGTCGCAAGTTTTTAGACCGGATGATGTTGCAGGCGCAATATTCCGGCGCTGGAAAAATATACTGGACGGAAAAAAACGACGTATACCAGCCTTTCTACGGCGTGCTCAACGGCAGCCTCTCTTTTCAAAAGCAGTATGTCAGACTTGAACTTTGGGCAAAAAATATACTCGATGCCTCCTACAATACATTTTACTTTGAAAGCATGGGCAACCGTTTTATGCAAAAAGGAAAGCCTTTTCAAGTGGGGGTCGGGGTGAAGGTGTTGTTTGGAAATTAAAACCTCTCCCCCAACCCCTCTCCACAAGAGAGGGGTTGGGGGAGAGGTTTTAATTAAACGCTTTTCGGCACCAGCCTCGCCTTCCCCGTTTCGGCAATCAGCAGCCTTTGAGAGGCGGAAGTTGTAATTTCCGGCAATCGGTTTTCAGTACATATCAACGTTTCCATGTTTTTGCAGGGCGATATATCCAATGTACGCAGCTGGTTGTTTGTGCACTCCAGAATAATTAAATCCGGACAACAGGAGAGGTTCAACTCCTTTATTTCATTAAAAGAACAATCCAAGTAATAGAGATTGGGAAACGTTTTCAAGTCTAATTCATCCAGATTATTGCGCATGCAATAGAAATATTTCAGCGCATCATACCTGTTTGATTTAAGATTGCTATTATCTAGAAAATTGAAAGAGCAATCCAAATATTCAATTTGATTTTTTTCGGGAAAATAGATCTCCCTTATTTTGTTTTGAGAACAGCTTACGCTCGTAAGATGACGATTTGAAGAGAGATTTAGAGACGCAATCTCATTTTTTGACAAATTTATTTGCCGCAGATTTTCGCATTCGGAAGTATCAAGATTTTCGATCACGTTATTGCTGCACTGCAAGTCCCACAGGTATTGAAACCCTGAAACGTCGAGCTCTCTAAGTCTATTGTTATTGCAGTGGAGAGAGATGATATGGTTATCTTTCGGGATTTCCAGTTTTCTCAACTGTAGGTTATTCAAATGCAAACCGATCAAACGCTTGGGGCTTGACTTGCTCCATTTTACATAATAATTTCCTTGCTTGTCCGATCCTTTCGCCCATTTGTTGGCGATATTTTTTTCAAGGTACAACCCATTATCCTCTATGATCTTGTTTATAATCTCAATATCTTTTTGAAAGAAATTCGGATTCTCTTTTTTTAACGCTTTTTCTTTTCGAGAACGAAAAAGGTTCTTAATCCATATTTTAAAAGAATTTTCTTCCATCAAAAGTAGCTTGCTCCTTAAAAGAAACCGGTTTAGTTTAAATAACGACAAAACAGCATTCTTTTTGTGGTAAAACAAATCGAATTAAAAATTTGTTCATGTTGCAAAGAGATTCAAATAAAATGGCGCAGACACTATTTTCATTAGAGGTACACCACACACCTGAGCACAAAATAGTTAGTCCACGCCATTAGCGCACGCAACTACTTCTTCCTTGTGCTTTATGCATAAAAATTGGTGTTTTACTAATGCAAGAGAAGCAACTTTCGTTCGTTTCTATAAATAGAATTAAAAATTTTCAACATACAAAGAAAGACATTTTTTCTGACAAAAAAGTTTTTTTGTGCGAAAAATTTAACCTAATTACAGACAGGCGCGGACTATTCCATATGAATAAGATGGAATTTATTCGCTATATTTAATAAAATTTATTTTCAATTTGAATTTTTATTATACTTAATTTTTAACGTATGAAATTTTGTTTTAAATTTGTCAGAAAGAATGCAAATATAAAGAAAATATTCTAATACAAAAACAAAACTTAGAAGTTTTGCTAAAAAAATAATTTTATGCTCCAGCGACTGAAAGAATACATTGATTATAAGAAGGTAAGAATATCTACATTTGAAAAAAGCGTAGGAATGTCTAATGCTTCATTGGTGAAGCCCATGCGTACAGGCGGAACGATCGGCTCCGACAAGTTGGCAAATATCTTAAAAGTATATCCCGATTTGAATCCTGTATGGCTGATTATGGGAGTAGGAGAGATGTTGAATAAACCGAAGGGTAAGAAAGCCTATCCGGAAGCAGGCGTTTATTCCATATTGGAAGAATCTGCCGCAGAGTATAAAAATAAGCTTGCCGTTTTGGAAAAAACAGTAGAAGAGCAGAACCGTATAATACAGGAAAAAGAAGAACGGCTGAGAGAGAAAGATAGGCAAATAAGCAAGCTTATACAGTTGTTGGAGAAATAACTTAATGCTTATTCGCAAAAATACCCCTAAGTGGCGAAGCCATGACATTTTACAGCATGGGATGTAAATCCTATGTTATAATTTTTTATTTTTTCGCTATCTCCCGTAAAAAAACAACCTCTTCTCGCAAATGTTCTATCTCGCGCTCCATTGTTTGGATTAATTTTTGGGTAGCTTGGTTTTCTTGATGGTAATAGTTTTCAACGTCTTGATTTCCAATGATTGTTCCAATGTCATGATTGTTATTTTGGTAGAAAACGTTAGATAGTTTAGAGCCTAAAAGCTTATTTACTGGCGTTTGCAAAATCTCTGCAATTTGGAACAAGCGTTCAACCGTTAACTTGGTTTCGTTACTTTCTATTTTTCGATAGGCTGAAGTTGAAATTTTCAATTCGCCTGCCATATATTCATACGAAAAACCCTTTACGTTTCGTATCTCTTTAATTTGTTGCAATATCTCTTCCATAACTCATTCAATTAATATTCAATTACAATCGTTTTTTTACAATCCAATTTCTAAAAAACGGATCGTCTATTTCATATTTTTCCGTTTTGATCAGAATGCCTTTTTCCGTCAGCCGTTTCAACGCGCTGAATATAGTACTCGAAGCGCTTGTATTTTTATACAAAACCGGAGTAGACAACAGATTTGTCTGCTCAAAAGCAAGTTCAATCAATACCTTTTTATCGGTGTTGTTAAAATTGTTCCAAAATCGCTCAAAATCGTTGTCGTGCAACATAACAATATCTTCAACCGTTTTATTTACAATATCTTCCGAATAGCCTTCACGTTCCAATGCCAACCAAACATGAAATGCTAATTGTTGTGTATAATAGGGATGACAATGCGAAAATTTCAATATTTTTTCGGTCACCTCATCAGCCTTATCGGTTATGTTTGCAAAACGATTATGCAGGAAATCATAAAAATCACTATACGAAATTTTATGCAGCGTAAACAATTGTCCGAAATGATAGAAAGGCGATTTTTTATTTTCAAAAATTTGCCTCATCATTGATTCGGCGCTTCCCATAAAAACGTAATTTATGTTCTTATGAAACTGAATTACAGAGCGCAAGCGTTTGTCCAGCGATTTGTCCAATGAGCACAGCTCCTGAAATTCGTCAAAAACAACAATCGGTCGGTTTTTTTCTTCACCAAGTTTTTCAATCAAATTCAGCACATCTTCCAGATGCACGAAACTGTCTGTGCGCGGCTGAAAGCCGATTTCCACATTGTTTGTAGCCGGATCTATCGACAACGTTGGAACTATCCGGAAATTACCGAGCATAAATTTCAGTTTTTCAAAAGGATATTTTTTGAAAAGTTGTTTCAACAGTTGGGCGGCAAAATCTTCCGTATTAGTCAACAATTGTAAATCCAGCCACAAAACCGGTCTGTTTGTATTGTCAACCACTTTGTTTATCAAACTCGTTTTGCCAAACCGGCGCGGAGCAATCATAATAATATGATTACTGCTTGCAATTATTTGAAATAATCTTTCGTATTCAGTCTGCCTGTCGGTAAAATAATCACCCGAAACCACCGAACCGAATTTAAAAGGATTTTTCATAACAACCTGCTATTTAGTTTTTTATTGTTGCGAAAAAAATCGCAACGAAATTTATCGCAAATATATGGTAATATTTATAAATCTCAAATATATCAGCTATAAAATTATATAACATGTTCTATTTTCCGTAAAAGTAATAATTTTTTTCGAAATAGTATTTATTTTTCCGAAAAAGTAACATCGAATAATAAATTAATACTATTACTTTGCAAATGTATTTATTAATAAAACATGAATTAATTCACATAGCAGTTTATTAGTTCCAAAATATTAAAAATCGATATGCTTTTAGTAAAAGAACAGATTAAACTCTTAAGGTATTTTTATAAATCATTGTTTTTAGAAAGGTTTTTTGATGTTCAATGTGTGGTTATATGAGGATAGATGTAATTATATAAATTTTAAGCATGTAGATCAAATTTTAAAAGATTATAGTTAATGGAAGATAAAGATTTAACATTAAAAAAAACACTAAATAGGATAATAATTGCTGTAGTAGGTGGATTGCTTGTTTTACTAATATGGAATATAGTTCCCCCCTCTTCTGGTATTAAATCGAATCCTGATATTAGATTAAAAGAAGCTCGCGAACATTTGGAACACGCGATAGAACTGATAGAAAGCTCCAAAGTCGAACCCATATCACCCCAAAAATTTGCAATAAGATTACGAGGTCATCTTGATTTTATGGAAAAATATTTCGTTGAGACAAAAAATTGTGAAATCGGAATGGGATTAAAGGGGATTTTGAATGTCATTATTGAAAAGAATGATGATCTAAGAGAATGTAAAGAATTAGTTAAATATATTGAAGAAAATTGCAAATAGCTATATATTAATAATTTAAAAATAAAAGATTATGAGAAGGATTATTATTTCTTGTGTTTTACTATTAGCAGCAGAATATGCAAACTGTTCCCCAAAGCCTCCTTGCATAGGCGATGTATGTATACGACTTTCTCCAGAAGCCATAGCAGCAATTATTGATGGGTCAGATGATCCGATAAGAACTATAGAGACCGTCTCGAAGGTGAAAGAGCTAAAACCACTGGATGTATGTGAAACTGTATTGTTTTGGTATGGAAACAGTAAAGAAGAAGCAACTATTTATAAATATAACCATCCTATTATGCTAGATAGAAAGGAGAATTGTGATAAAGACATAGAAACGTACATGATTCTTATTAATCACAAAGTAAGGGGAAAACATTATGTGGTTACAAGATATCGTGACGGAGAACTTGTGTTTCTTGATAAAGCATTCTCAGTAATACTTATCAATCCGGATTATTGGTGCGACGGATTGCCTTCAGAGTCTACAAAATATCATAAATGTACTATTTGCGGAAAAGAGTATGCCTCACAAAAGTTTATAGCAAAAACAGGTAATAATGAAGCAATAAATATATTTTATGCAAACGCAAGAGGAACATGTTCCAATGGGAAAAATCATGATAATCTTGAGTTAGTTTCTATTCCAAAATGTCCGGTGAGTAAAGGTAATACTTATAATTCAAATTAAAAATGATGAACTTAAAACATAATTAAAAATGAAAAGAATAATTTTTGTATTACTGATTTCTATTTTATCTCTTCATCCTCTTTTGCCTAATTTTTATGAAATAGATGTATCTGAGAAAGTTGTCAATTTTGCATCTTATTGTAAAGATGGTAAAATAACAGTTTTTATTATTTCCCAACATGGATGTGTACCATGTTATAACGCTAAAGAGTATCTAAAAAAGAATTATAACATGAAGGAAATAGACGTTTATTATTGTGTTCTATCTAAGACCCAAAGAGATCTTGACAGCCGTCAGTTTGAAGAAAGGGAATCCAATAAAATATGGAGTTATATTGAAGGATGCAGTAGGTTGCCACGTATATATATTTTTGGGCAAACAAGAAATCCAGCCACTATTATTAATGGTTTCGACCCAGAAAGAATTGATAACACTATTAAATCATTGTTGGAGTCGCATAATTATTATAAAAATAGTTTAGTTGATAATAAGTTATCTTTTTCAAGTAATGCAGAAATAGAAAATTTAAAAAGCGAATCAAAGAAATTAAAAGGTGAAAATATAGAATTAAAGAATAAAATTACTCAATTAAAAAAGGATAGTATAGAATTAACGAAAGAAAATGAAAAGTTGGGTAATGATATTCAAAAACAAGCGGATGAGAATAAAAAAATAAAAGAAAAAATAAAAGAAATAACCGCTAATGCAGAAGGCTATACTTGGTATCGCATTGGCAATGAAAATGCCGAACATATCAAGTTTATGAAAAAAAAGCGGGATAAAAAATATTTAATTAACAAGGCTGAAGAGGCATATGAGGAAGCTAAGAAATTAGGCATAAATTGTGATGATGAATTGAATGAACTTAAAATACAATCTGCTAAATTTTTTAGGAAATAAAAAAACTGCAAATTGGCTTTTAGTCATTTCGTTATTTTTTCTACCTTTGCCACAAGATAAACAAAAGGCACTTTGGCGGTTGCGGTTAATTCTCGGCATTTTTCCCAAAGTGTCTTTTATTTTGTTATCGTGCTTCCCCATTGCAAGTAGTGTAAATTTTTGCTTGCGAATTTAAAGGATTATATGTACTTTTGTGATAGATTTTTAAAATTTCAGTTATGACAACAACAGCATTAGATAAACCAGAAATAAAAAAGATTGATTGGATAAATCCACATTCGGAATATTCGGTAACATTAGAAGAATATCGTCGCGAAATGCTGGCAGCGGAAAGTTCTGGTTTCATTCGTTTTGAAGACCACAAAAAAAATATGAATAAATGGCTGGCGACAAAGTTACAATAGGCAATAAAAATACGCTATTTTCTATCGAAGTATCTCTAAAATATGAAAGAAATCTGCAAGCAGCATTGGATTATTCTTTTCAAAGTTGGGGTGCTGTTACAACGGTCAATTTTCATCTCTAAGTCATTAAAGAAATAGATAAGTTGGCATTTTTTCCTTATTCTAATGCACAAAACAGATTTTTAGGTGATATAAATTATAGAGAAATTAGTTTGCGAAAATACCCTTATGTTATAACTTATCGTATATACAAAAACATCGTCAAAGTTATAAATATCATTCACACAAGCAGAAATCCAATAAGACGAAAAGCAAAACTTTGATAGATTTACCTCCTTTAAAATAAAACGACCCGCCTGATTTGAGCATTGTTAAGAGGCTTCAGCGGGTACTGGTGATGCACCAATACGACATTATTTTTATTTTGCAAAATATTTCTGTGATTTTTTTAATAAAAAGTTATTATTTAAATATTATTCAGGCTCTTCACCATTTTCAACCCTTTTTGTTAAAACATACATATCCGCATGTTGACCGGTAATTAAATTTCCTTCCATATCCAACAGAATCAACCTATTTTCACCTACCTTGTAACGAGAAGGAAAATTTTCGGTATCCAATGTTATTGTTCTTCCGGCTGCATCCCATGTAAATTTTCCTGAGAAAGTCTCGGGAATATCACTCTTACCAAGGTATAAATAGCTTACTTGATAAGTTTCATCAAAATTCAATGTAATTTGAACCTTAATACCTTCACAATCCGCACATGGAATGATTCCTGTGTAAATGCCGTCCCAATCCAGGCTGTTTCTCGAATTGTGGGCAGCATCAATAACCACACCATCTTGCGCTTCTTTGCTCCCGGATTTGGACGTGCACGATGCCAAGTTAATGAATAACACAGCAATAATGCTTGCTACATAAATTGTTTTTTTCATTTTTTCATTTTTTAGAATTCGTATTTGTTTGTAAAAGTAGATAGATTCTCGCATTATTTTTAAATTTTAGAGTTAATACCGGTTAAAATCATCTCTGTTCTCGGTACCAAACGGTGCGTACCGCATTTTTGGAGCGCTACTAAGAACAAGGAAATAAAAAAACAGCAAATTGTTTTACCATTTCGTTATTGTTTTCTATCTTTCCCACAAGATAAACGAAAGGCACTTTGGCGGTTGCAGTTAATTCTCGGCATTTTTCCCAAAGTGTTTTTTGTTCTGCAATCCCTCTGTTAGTGCTGATTTGCAATCCGTGCTTTATCTGAGAATTACACAAAAGCATGGATTAAAAAACAGAATGCAGGAATAAATGGTATTTACCATACAACCTTAGTCGAAATAACACACTAAAAACAAACAAGTTATATCATATCCTCCATTCGTTGCAAATATGCAAAAAAGATGAAATCCAAACAAAGTGAAAATTTTTTAACATAAAATGTTGGATTATTTCATAAAAATGATTACCTTAGCCGAATTAAATCAGAGGTTTATTTGTAAGAAACTTTATTAGGGATATAGTATTTTTTTCAAATAGATTCCTCACAAAAAAATAACCAAAAATATAAACGAAAAAAAATAAAGCGTATGAAAACTCCTTTATTAAAAAGCAGACTATGGATAATACTGACGGGTGTGTTATTATTTTCCACTTTTAATATCTCTGCTCAATGCGTGGTAGGCGGAACCAATTTTGATATTGGAGATTGGTACCTGTGCGACCCGGAATTGACAAGTGATACCGATCCGTCAACCGGCTGGCTGAGTGGAGGCACTTCGACCTCCGCCGCAGTCTTGAACGCTTACTGCGGAGCCGTTGGAGCCGCCGATGCTGCAGCCCGGCATCTTTCGATTGAATATGCACAACATTTGCCCGAAGGCTTCCTGAATAACGCCATGTCAACAAATGGAGCGGGTTATCCCGCTGATGGGCGTTTTAGTGGTCAATGGGGTGGTCCTCCGTGGTCGCCCAATCCCATTCCCGGAATCGCTTCCATTGTTGCCAATCCGAGAATGGTATTTCCGTATTCTATTGACAGATCCGATAATATTCTTGTAAGTGTCGGTTCGGACCAAAACGTACCTTTTTTTACCTATTCGGTGTCTGGATTGGAACCCTTTTCAGAAGCTGTTTTCACGTGTGAAATCTTTAGCCTTTTACAAAACTGGCCCGGAAATGCCAATACGTTAGGGGGATTTGTGAATTATAATGGCACCTCCGGCGGAGGGATTACCGGCACCGTTTTGAGCGGCAGGGTAGGACACGGTGTAAATCCAGGCGACGGAAAAATTAATAGCCCAACAACGGCTCTAAACCAGCAGAACATACCTTTTAGCACCTCTCGCATGTTTGAGCACAAAGGGACGGCAGATAAAGACGGAAATATTACATTTTATGTAGCCAAAGGCTCCGGTGGTGAGACTTGGCGAATACCAATCGGATTGGATAACGTCAAAATAACAGGCACGCCCAAACCAAAGCCAGTCTATCTGGGAGAGCCATGCGTAAAGATGCCGCTTGTCGTAAACCTGGAGTCATCTTACCCATCGGGAACAACCTATTCGTGGGAAGAGATAACTACGGGAAAAACAGGAAGCAACGTCGGTTTTGTCTTTGAACCGGAAGAAGTCAAAGAATACAACATGAAGGTGTCCATAAAGATGCCCGGAGCGGGATGTTCACTCGTTTCTTCTGACCTCTATCCCATAACCTCAAAAGCCTGCTGTGAAGATGACAATGGAAATCCAATGGCGAAGATAAATATATTTTATGATGACTTTGGTAGTTTTCCCAATGACAATACATACCAATACAGGGACGAATATGGCGTTCTACACACATTGCCTACAATGAGGTACTCTTGTGGAGGAGGAGATCTTTGTACCGCAGGAGCTAATGTTCCTTTTGTATATCCGCAGCTTGTCTTGCCTTCCGAGCTGACGACTGTTCCGCCTAATTATATTCCGATACCAAACGGTGGGGCGCTTTATAATGGCGGATATGCCTTATCTTTCAGACAACCCTATTATCCGGGAATAACGCAGGATATGTCCGGTACGGGAAGAGGCGGAATGCTTTACTTTTCTATTGGAGCAGTTGGAAAGAGTGATGTAATACTTTACAAAAAGAGGGTTGACGGTTTGTGTCAAGGAAAGAAGATCTATTTTAGCGCGTGGTTTGCGCCGATAAATAAAGGAAGGAATGCAGATGGGTACTCTAATAAGGTAGGAAGTTTGGTGTTGGATGTACTGAATGCTTCGACGGGGGCGTCTCTTTATACTACAGGGGAAGTATTAATTCTTGGAAACTCAGGTTGGAGACAGGCGAAAGATGAATTTGTAATGCCTCCCGGCGTTACCAGTGTCTACCTTCAGGTAAGACATAAAGGATGGAGCGTGTGCGGCAGTAATGATGTATGTGATTATGCTATCGACGACATCCTTTTTCAGGTTTGTGCGCCGCCTAATGTAATTATGGACGCAACAGTGACCGGAAATGTCAGTATGACGGATCTCTGCGACGGCAACGATATAACCTTGACGGTAGAGACATCCGCCATTATTGAAGATACTTATCCTGATATCGGTTATCTCTTCCAATATACGCTAACCAATCCTCAGAACAACCCAAATCCCCAATGGATAGATTTAGCTCCTATTGGCAATGCAAAAGAATATGTGGTAGTTGATCCTCCAAGCAATCCTGTATTTGCCGGACTTAAAAACGGCGATAAGGTCTATTTTCGTGCAGTGGTCGGAGACAGGACTTATTTAGCAGACGAACGTGCCGAGTGGGAATCCATGGACGCACTCAGTCCGTGCAGGGCGATTTCAATCTCCATGTTCACGGTCGAGGCAAGTTTGAACTGTAAGGTATGTACCGAGCCGAAAGACATAACTATCTCATCCACAGCATCAGCTCCGCTGGTTAGCAATATAAAGACAGTTAACTTATGTCCCGGAGAAAGCACTACATTGACTACCGGCGATATAGCGCCTCCTATTACGCCTGCTTATACCAATTATATTATTACATGGTATAAAGGAAATAAAACCACCGTAACAGGAACCACAGCTAATCCGGGAACAATCGCCAACCCATTGACGGTCAGTCACGCCGATGCCACAGCAACGGGCGTTAAATATTACGTTCAGGTGGTTGACAAAGAGTTGCCTTTGTCTTCTTCCTGCCACAGATGGGACAGCATATTAGTCATAGCCAATCCGAAACCGACTGAAACATTAACGCCGCCATCGGCTTTTTGCGAAGGAGAATTATCTTCGGAACCGGTGAAAACCATCGCCGGCTCAACTATAACATGGTATAGTGCTACCCCTCCAAGTCCGGCTAACCAATTGGCTTCTGCGCCGACGGTAATAGATAAAACCGGTTCGACCACGCCATACACCTATTATTATATAGTAGAAAATAATACTACCGGTTGCAAGGGAGACCCTAATGCCTACAGCTTTACCGTTCATTCCAAGCCACAGTCGCCGACTACTTCGGAGGTGAATATGCTCAAAGGCAGTACGCCTAATCCGCAGAGTATCGCATCAGGAGCGACCGCAACAGGGGGGAATACCCTTTATTGGTACATTTCAGCCGCCGGCGCCGGCGAAAGCACCACCGCACCGCTTCAAGACAAGAGCAATAGCGGCACATTTTATTACTGGGTAAGGCAGAAAAGCTCCACCACCCCAAGTTGTGAAAGCGACTTGGTAATGGTAACGGTAAAAGTCAACGATGCGCCGGTACCGACTGTTCGCGATACCACCCAATGCCAGGACGAAACCCCGGCAGTTGTATTAACTACATTGGCTCAAGCAGATGCGGGACATACCCTGATTTGGTATACTTCTCTGTCGGGCACAGGCAGTGCAACTCCGCCTACGGTCACTACTGCGACCCCGGGTGAACAAACATTCTATGTAAGTCAAAGAAACAATACTACGCTGGCTGAAAGCGAAAAAGTATCGATTAAAGTAACGATAATTCAAACGCCGACAGTTAACACACCTGCCAACCAGACAAAATGTAACGGCGCAGGAACAGATGCGGTGAACTTCACAGGCAACATCACCAGCGGAGTAACCTATAACTGGACAAACACCAATACTGCCATTGGATTAGCCGCCAGCGGAAACGGTAATATCGCTTCGTTCACAGTGGCAAACTCTACAACTGCGCCAATAAGCGCTACAATAGAAGTTACTCCGACGTTTAACAGTTGTCCGGGAGCGCCAACCTCCTTCACCATTACGGTCAACCCGACGCCAACAGTAACCAAACCTGCCAACCAGACAAAATGTGCCGGTGCAGCAACAGACGCAGTAGAGTTTGAAAGCAACATAACCAGCGGAGTAACTTATAGCTGGACAAATTCCAATACTGCCATTGGCTTACCTGCAAACGGAACCGGAAATATCGCCTCATTTACGGCGACCAACGCCACAAATGCAGCAATAACCGGTACAATACAAGTAACCCCGACGGCTAACAGTTGTCCGGGAACACCGCAATCCTTCACCATTACAGTCAACCCGACGCCGACGGTTAACAAACCTGTCAACCAGACAAAATGTAACGGCGCGGCAACAGACGCGGTGAACTTCACAGGCAACATAGCCAGCGGAGCAACCTATAATTGGACAAACGACAACACAGCTATCGGATTAGCCGGCGGCGGAACAGGTGATATCGCCTCATTCACGGCGACCAACTCCACAACTGCGCCAATAAGCGGTACAATACAGGTCACTCCGACATTTAATAGTTGTCCGGGAACGCCTCAATCCTTTACCATTACGGTTAATCCGGCGCCAACGGTAGATAAACCTGCCAACCAGACAAAATGTAACGGCGCGGCAACAGACGCGGTGAACTTCACGAGCAACATCACCAGCGGAGTAACCTATAGTTGGACAAACACCAATACAGCTATCGGATTACCTGCCAGCGGAAGCGGCAATATCGCTTCGTTCACGACGACCAACTCCACAACTGCGCCAATAAGCGGCACAATACAGGTCACTCCGATATTTGGCGGTTGTCCGGGAACGCCTCAATCCTTTACCATTACGGTCAACCCTGCCCCAATGGTAGATAAGCCTGCCAACCAAGCCAAATGTAACGGCTCGGCAACAGATGCGGTGAACTTCACAGGCAACATCACCAGCGGAGTAACCTATAACTGGACAAACAGCAATCCGGCTATCGGATTAGCCGCCAGCGGAAGCGGAAACATAGCCTCGTTCACGGCAACCAACTCCACAACTGCTGCAATAAGCGCTACAATAACAGTCACTCCGACATCAACCGGCTGTCCGGGCATTTCATCTACCTTTACCATTACAGTCAATCCGACGCCAACGGTAGATAAACCTGCCAACCAAACCAAATGCAACGGCACTACAACAGACGCGGTAAACTTTACGGGTAACATCACCAGCGGAGTAACCTATAACTGGACAAACAGTAATACAGCTATCGGCTTACCTGCCAGCGGAAGCGGAAATATAGCCGCCTTCTCTGCGACCAATTCAACAACTGCGCCAATAAGCGCTACAATAACAGTCACCCCAACGGCTAACGGCTGTCCGGGAGCACCAGAATCTTTTACCATTACAGTCATCCCGACGCCGATGATAGTTGTTGACCCTGTAGCCCCTATCTGCGAAGGCAAGCTTGCCCAATTGCGCATTTACCCAACGCCTTCGACCGCTACCATTGACTGGAGCACCCACCCTACGGCTACGCCAAACAATACCGCAGGTACGGATGTAACCGTTCAACCGCCATACACAGGCGGCGCCGATCACCGTTCTACCTACACCTACATGGT
>Ga0123353_10000198_pt1 | contig 76609 bp, 51 predicted proteins | sample TergutLab28metaG_3_FD_92763 | JGI IMG/M metagenome (GOLD analysis project Ga0123353, IMG submission 92763) | Labiotermes labralis P3 segment gut microbial communities from Petit-Saut dam, French Guiana - Lab288 P3 | ecosystem: Host-associated > Arthropoda: Insects > Digestive system > Gut ... | reverse complement strand
GCGGATCTCCTTGGGTATGACCACGCGGCCGAGGTCGTCGATGCGCCGCACAATTCCCGTTGCCTTCATGTTCCATCATCCTCCGTTTGAATTGGGTTACAGAAGATAGTATTTCTGCATATTTGAAGGTTATGCAGGGTTTGGAATGGCGGGTTTTGGAAAAATTGGGTACGTTGCTCCGCGAACTCCCTCCGGCCTGCGGGCCACGAAAACCCGGGACCTTTCCGAGCTCTGTAAGTCAGGAAAAGTCAAAGCGCAAACCCGCAAACCCTTGTATATCAAGAAAAAATTTTGCTTGACAGCATCGGAAAAACCTGTTAAAATTAAATTGCAAAAAATCCTGCATTTGTAGGTTTTCCGCACAGACCTTTCCGAAACGCACCCCGCAACCCCTTGACACCCAAGGCCAAAAGTTGGCCGCCGTTCGAACGGCAAATGACCCTTCGGGGGATTGAGACAGCTCCATAAATTCTCTCCTCCTTTTGCCAAAATTTTGGGGTTCGAACGGCAAATGACCCCTTCGGGGGATTGAGACACGAACCACGCCAACGCATGACGTAATTTCTGCCCGGTTCAAACGGCAAATGACCCCTTCGGGGGATTGCAGAGCGAAGCCCGCCGCGCATTTTTGTGCGGCGGGCTTTGTTATGCGGATGCTCAGGTTTTATCATGCTGTGCGAAAATACATCAAGCCTTTGATAGAAAGCGGCAGGCGGGGAAACGGTTCGAGTTCACGGTGGAGTTTTCCGACGGCGGGACGTATGGGTATTTCATTGAGAGCCCTGCGCCCGAACCGGCGGCGGCGGCGGCGATGCTGGACATCGAGCCCACCACAGAGGAGCCGACCACCGAGCCCACGACGGAAGAACCGACCGCAGAGCCCACGACGCAGGAGACCACCACCGAGGCGACGACGCAGGAGCCGACAAGCGAAGCTGCGGCGGAAGAAGTGATCGAGGCGTTCACACGCGTCGCGCTTGCCGCAGGGCCCCCGCAGGCGGAACTGCTCGAAGCCCAGGCGGATGAGCTCGAAGCCCAGGCGGAAGAATTGCTTGAGGCCCCGGCGCAGCCGGTCGCGGGCACTCTGGCCAGCGGCGGCACAATCACCCTGACCGATGGGCAGATCGCCGTGTTCCCATACCTCCCCGCTGGGGCCGCCTACACCGTCACCGAAGCGGAATCGCCCGGCTATGTCGCCACCGGCACCGGCCACAGCGGCGTCCTCACGGAGTTTGGCGCGAAGTCGGCGTTCGTGAACACTTTCGGCACGGAGGCCGCCGCCGTCGCGGGCGAGAAATTCTGGGATTTGACGGGCGCGCCCGACGACCTGGTCCTGCCGGAGCACATCACCGTGTTCCTGATGAACGGCGACACCGTCGTCAGCGGCGTTGCGGTCAGGCCGGATGCGCAGGGCCGGTGGCTGTACAGCTTCATCGCGCCCGAATACGCGCCGGACGGCACAGAGATCGCCTACACGATCCGTGAAGCTGATATAGCGGGCTATATCTCTGTAGTAAACGGCAGCGACATCGTCAATTATTACGAGGATAATGGGGGCGAAGAAGACCCCAAATGCGAAATCCCGTGGTGGGTATGGCTCCTGCCGCCAATCATTGCCGTGCCGCTCGTCCCGTTGATCAAGCGGATTGCCCTGCTGAAGCTGCTGCCGTTGGCAGGCATCCCGTTCATGCTCAGGTTCCTCTGCCCGAGAGAATGCGAACCGCCGCCCCCGGTGATCGAGCCGCCGCCTGTTATTGACGTCGAACCGACCCCGAAGACAGGCGATTCATCGGCGGCAATGTGGAGCGCACTGACCATGCTGGCGCTCTCCGGTTGCTTGGCGTATTTCATGGGCAGGAAGCGTCCTGAGGACGAAGACTAGTCAAAGACAGGATCAAAAAGAGCCGCCTTCACCGGCGGCTCTTCGTTATCAAGCCCTGGAAAAGAAACCTGTAATGGCACTCCAAATGCCTAAAACAAAATGTATGAAGGCCATGAAAAACCCCGTTCCGCTGGTTTCGCCCGGCTCACTGCCGCTGTGCGCAATTGCTTCGCCGGAAGGGGCGGTATCGCCGTTGGACAGCGTGTTGGACAAAACGAACAATTGCACCCAGTACAGCCTGCCGTTGTCATCTTCATACACGGCCACATCGATCCAATTGAAACCGGCCGATCCGCCCATTATGTTTTTTCTGTGCGATTCGGAGTTCATCCATGCCTCCACGACTTGGGCAGGCGATCTGTGCCCCGAAGCGACATTTTCGCCGCACTCGCGCCACTCGATGCCGTACTCCGCAAAAACAGTGGAGAAGCTCCCGTTATTCGGGCGGGTATGTCTGAGGTATGGGTTGGCTGCGTACTCCTCGACACGTTTTATGGCGGCAGCGTTTAGTGCGCTGTTGCCATAATTCAAGGCGACCATTCCCTCTTTCGCACGTTCCTCGTTTACCAACCGCACTATTTCTGCCTCAAAGCCGTTGGCATCCACGAGAGCAGCTGCGCGAAAGGAAAAAGTGCAAACAAGCAGCGATAACGCAGTGATTGCCGTCACTATGCGTTTCAGCATAATAACAGCGAATGTGCATTTTACCATGTGTTTCATTTTTTGCTCTCCTTTGTTTTAACGTCCTATGCCTTATTATTATACATTTTGAAAAGGATTAGTCAAGACATGGTTCGGTTCACGCTATTAAAGCGATGATTTATTCCGAAAAGCAGTAATTTCAAGCTCTTATTTATCCATATTTTACTATTAGAAAACGCAAGCTATTTCATGAATTGGAAATTGACATATATGAATTACCATACCCAAGCAAGTGAATGGCAGCTTCTGGCTTAGTTTTGCTGTAACAGACTCCCTGAATTGGGAAAACAGATAGAATTATGAGTGATTGAGCATTTTTCGTGCAGTTTCCATAGTATCATTTCAAAAGAATTTTCTATTTTACGAACGCTTTAAGGCACAGGAAACCCGCCTGTCATCAGCGCGGCGTAATAGGTGAAGGCCTGGTGGGTATCGTTGACTGAATTCCTCGAATGCGGCGGGAGCCAGCCCTCAATGAAATAGTCAGCTACAGCCTTCACGTCGTTCCCGGCGGGAAGGCGCTTGAGCGCAGAGCCCAGCGAGGAGCCCAGGTCATGAAGCCCTAACGCCGCCGCGTTCCCGATGTATTCGCGCATGAACCCGTGCATGGTCATGTCCACTTCCCCGGTGATCAAGCCATGGTCGGGCGACATCATGTACTCCTTGGTATAGTAGACCTCCACGCTTGGGGCCAGCAAATAGAAATCCTGCAGCACCTTTTCGGTCGCTGCCTGGTCAAAACAGGGCGCCCGGCCATACGACAACCTGATGTTGGTATCCACCAATTCCTGAAAGGCCGGATTGCTTCCATAGAGCGCCTGCGCCGTCGCCGTGAAAGTGGTTCCGTATTTGCCGTAGTTCCAGCGCGCCAGAGGCACCTGCGGCACAAAATCGTCGACGAAGCAGAAGTTGAAAATATTTTTTTCTTCTGTTGGCTCTGTTGTGTTGTTGGGCGTGGCAAAGGCGTAGCAAAACACTCTGCTTGCGTCGCTCTCAAGCGCCGTCAAATTTTGGTTTAAATCCGCGGCGAAAAGATTTGCCACCGCGGCACCCCGGCTGTGCCCCGTCACGAAAAAGATGATGTCTTCCAATTGGTGCTGCCCGGCGTATGCCTCCACGCCCGTTTGCAGCGCCAAGCTGGCCTTTTCAAAACTTTCATGGCGCGCGTCGTGCCCCACGTCCATGTTGCCCCGCCATTCCACGCCGTCGGTGCCGCGCAGCACTACGGCCAGCAGCGCCCGGCCCTCGTTGACATACTGATGCGCCAGGGTGTAGCTGATATCGTGCTCCTCGCCGTTTCCGTAGTTCTCGGATTGTATCGATTGCCAGCCGTCCTTCATAAGCTGCGTATGCAGGGCGCTGGGAGCAGGGTTCTCCTCCCGCTCAGCCTTGCAGTAGTAGCTGCCGTGGGGGGCCCAGGCGCTTTCGTCGTAGGCAAGCATGGCATAGAGCGCGGCCTGCTGCGCCAGCGCCCGGTCGTATCGCTCCGCGCTGTAGTCCCAGACGAGGATGGGATTCGCGTTGTTTGCCGGCAGGGTATCCGGTTCGGTCGTGTCCGCGGGCGGCGGGCCGGCGCTGCAGGCACTGAGCATTGCCGCTAGTATCAGCGCCGTGATTGCGATAATGGCTGTTTTTTTCATGGCCGATATTTCCTTTCACGGGTGGGCATTCATTTTCGTCATTGTTTTGCTCTAAGCACCATCTTTTCGATCTCCCCCACAAGCAGGGGGACGAGCGACAGCCCGGCCACGATCAGCCAGTGGTTCAGGCTTACGGGCACACAATAGAACATGCCCATCAGGGCCGGGATCATGGCGATGGCGGCAATCAGGCTAAGCGAGAACAGCAGGGCAAACAGCATCCCCTTATTGGCGCTGAAGCCCGTTTTGAAGGCGGATTTGGTGCTGCACCTGGCATTAAAAATGTTTACGATCGAGGACCAGGCGATGACCACGAAGGCCATGGTCTGGCCGATTTCGTGAGAAGGGCTGAACCCGCCCGGAAGCGTCACGAATTTGCCGATATAGAAGCCAGCGAGAGAAACAATCGTGAACACGATGGTCATCAGGCCGATCTTTTTCGCCAGGCCGCCGGCAAAGATGCCGGCGTTTTTCGCCACGGGGTTTCGCCTCATGGAGCCGGGCTCCGCGGGCTCCTTGCACATGAACATATCCGGCACGCCGTCGGCCACCACGTTGATGAGCAGCAGCTGTATGGCCGTCAGGGGCGCCCCCCAGCCGAATAGGATCGCGATGAGCATGATGAATATCTCGGAGACATTGCAGCTGAGCAGGGAGAAGAGCACCTTGCGGATGTTGTCGTAGACCCGCCTGCCCTCCGCCACGGCGTCCACGATGGAGGCGAAATTGTCGTCGGTGAGAATCACGTCGCTGGCGCTCTTGGAGACGTCCGTGCCCGAGCCCATGGCCACGCCCACGTCGGCCGCCTTGAGGGCTGGGGCGTCGTTCACGCCGTCGCCCGTCATGGCCACCACCTCGCCGTGGGCCTGCCAGGCCTTCACGATGCGGATTTTGTCCTCCGGGCTCACGCGGGCGTATACGGCGTAGTCCCGGATATTCTTCGTCAGCTCCTCCTCGGGCATGGCTTCGAGTTCCGCGCCGGAGATGGCCTTGTCCTCCCCGGACAGGATGCCGATCTCCCGGGCGATGGCGGAGGCCGTGGCCACATGGTCCCCGGTGATCATCACCGTTTTGATGCCCGCTACCCGGGCCTCCCGCACGGCTGCTATGCTCTCCGGGCGCGGCGGGTCGATCATCCCCACAAAACCCGCGAAGGTCAATCCCTGCTCGAACTCTTCAGCGTCCAACGTTTCGGGCAATACATCATAGTATTTATACGCCGCCGCAAGCACCCGCAGGGCATTCCCGGCGAATTCGTCGTGGATACGCCTGGCCGCTGCGAAATCTGTACCAGCCTCCGCGGGAATTCTGTCAAATGCACCCTTGGTGATAGCGAGATAACGCCCGTCCTCGAGTTCATGCACCGTGGTCATCAGCTTGCGCCCGGAGTCGAAGGGTATCTCGTGCGCTTTCGGGTAGATGGCGTCCAAGCTTTTTTTGGCTATGCCCTTGTCCCGCAGCAGGCGGACGATGGCGGCCTCGGTGGGGTCGCCGATGACCTTCTCCCTGCCGTCGACGATTTCGATGTCCGCGTTGCTGCAAAGGCCCATCATCTCAATCAGCAGCCGCTCGTCGTGATTGAAAGCATCGCCCGCGTCCCTCGGCGCGTGGCCCGCGGCCCAGACCTTCTGGATGGTCATGCGGTTCATGGTCAGCGTACCGGTCTTGTCCGAGCAAATCACCGATGCGCTGCCCAGGGTCTCCACCGCGGGGATTTTGCGGATGATGGCGTGCCTGCGGGCCATGTTGTGGATGCCAAAGGCCAGAGTGATGGTGACGATTACGGGCAGGGTCTCGGGCACCACCGCCACAGCCAGGGCCACGGCGTTCATCAATATCTCCAGGATGTTCGCGCCGTTGATCCACTCCAGGGCGAACATGACCGCCGCCGCGCCCAGGGCGATGAAGCTCATGGTCTTCGCCAGGCCCGCCAGCCGCTTTTGCAGCGGGGTTTTTACTTTTTTGGTATTGTTGAGCAGCCCGGCGATCTTTCCCATCTCGGTGCCCATCCCGGTGGCTGTCACCACGGCCTTCGCCCGCCCGTTGGTGATCAGGCAGCCGGAGAACAGCATATTCAGCTGGTCGCCCAGGGCCGCCTTCTCGGGCACCTCCGCCTCGGCGTCCTTCTCCACGGGGACGCTCTCCCCGGTCAGAATGGACTCCTCCGCCTTCAGGTTGACGCTTTCCACTATGCGCGCGTCCGCGGGGATCATGTCCCCTGCCTCCAGGCCGAGGATATCTCCCGGCACCAGTTCTACGGCGTCGATGGGCTGCCGCGCGCCGTCCCGGACGACCACGGTCATCTGCGCGTTCATGCTTTTCAGGGCCTCCAGGGCCTTTTCCGCGCCCATCTCCTGGCGGATGGCCAGGATTACGTTGAGGACGACGATGGCCAGGATGACGAAGGCGTCGGTATAGCCGTGGCCCGACTGCACCGCCAGCAACAGCGCGATCCCCGCCGCCGCCAGCAGGATCAGCGAGGTGATGTCCCGCACCTGGTGCACGATCTTCTGCGGGATGGTCTCCTTCTTCTCCTCATCGAACTTGTTCAGGCCCTTCGCCTTTTGGATTTCAAGCGCCTGCTGCGCCGTCAGGCCTTGATCGGGATCCGTCCCTAGTTCCCGATAAATCGCCTCCAACTTTTCCCATGCATACCGCATAACGGCACCTCCTTTTTTGATAATACATGATTTCACGTCATCCAGGTATTCGCGTTGAACATCTGCCAGCCCACCAGGAACAGCACGTCCGCGCCCGGCGGGAAATTGACGTATTCCGGCAGCACCCTGGCGTTGATATAGCGCAAGTCGATGAGCGTCACGCGGCAGTAATAGGGCAGCAGCAGCGGCGCGATGCTCGAGCCGTAGGAATCCCTGAACAAATACAGCTCCCGCTCTGTGGCGCTATCCGAATTTTCCAGGGTGATGAGCGCCTGCGCCCCGTTCAGGAAAACGTCGTAGGGGTCGCGGCCGGTCACTTTGTTCTCATGATACACCGGCCCCGGCACGAAAGCGCCGGTCTGGGGGTCAAGATACCGCGCGAGGGCGGTATCTATGCCTTCGCCGATGAAAACGGTCATCTCATCCGGCTGCAGCGGCAACGCCAGCTGCCCGGTATATACCCCATGAAATTGCCCAAGCGCCTGCGCGCTATATCCCCATCGCGCGGCAAAGCCCATGCCCTCGCCGAGCGCTTCAAGCACAGGCCGCAGCTTCGCCTGGTCCCAGTGAAGGTCCGTCCTGTAATAGCTGTCCAGCGAGAGCGCGGGCACGAGGTCGATCTCGGTCAGGTTGCCCAGGATCGGCTCTGTGATTTCACGCAGCCGTGCCGGATCAAGCCCCGGGAACCTTCTGCGCGCGTAGATGCTCTTGTCGGGAATAACCGCATAGTATACCTGCCGCTCGGGGTAGTTCGCCGCCAGCCGGGCGATCAGTTCGGCTGAGCGTATCGCCGCTGTCTCGTTAAGGGCTTCGAACTTGCCCGCGTGGCCCTGGTCCAGATACAGCCCGTCCTTGTCGGTCAACCCAAACACATACAGCGTTGTAAAAGCCCGCAGTGTACGCAGCTGCTCCCGCAGGGGGAATTTATCGGACAGGTAGCTCTCGAATTTGGCCTGCCATGTGCCGTCGGCCAGGCTGGAAAAGGCGGGCGGCGCGGCGGGCTTGCGGCGCTCGCTCTGCAGCACCTCGGGCGCAGGGAAAAACACAAGCGCCAGCAGCCCCGCGCCCAGGGCGAGGCTGAACAACAGCGCAATTAACAGGTTAGGCAGCTTTTTCATGTAAATCACCAATCAGAACTGGAAATAGATGAAAGGGTTGAACGAGCCGTCCACCAGGCTCGCGGTGATAATCGCAAGCAGAATCGCGACGCCCAGCAGGGTCAACACCATGAATGCGCGCGGCGCGGCCTCGCGCAGTTTTTTTGCATATTGGGCGGGCAGAGGCGTCGCGCCCACGACGCCAATCAGCAGCGGCAGCGCATAGCTGCGCAGGTAGTACAGGGCCTCACGGCTCATGCCGCCGGCAAAGCCAAACAATGCCGCGTAGGTCGCGCCCGCGCCGGCGAGGCGCACGCAGTCGAACAGCACGAAGCCAAGGCCGACTGCCAGCAGGCCGTAGACGTGCTGCAAGGCCCGCGGCCATTTCTCCTGCCGGCCCCGGAGCACGAATTTCTCGAACAGCAGGAACAGGCCGTAGTACAGGCCCCAGATCATGTAGTTCCAGTTCGCGCCGTGCCAGAAGCCCGTCAGCGCCCATACGGCCATGACGTTGAGCACGTAGCGCGGCGCTTTCACCCGGTTGCCGCCCATGGGGATGTACACGTAATCGCGGAACCAGCCGCCCAGGGTCATGTGCCAGCGCCGCCAGAACTCGGCCACGCTGCGGCTCATGTAGGGATAGTTGAAGTTTTCGGGGAAGCGCAGCCCCAGCATACGCCCCATGCCGATGGCCATGTCGCTGTAGCCCGAAAAATCGAAGTAGATGTGCAGGGTGTAGGCCAGCAGGTAGGTCCACGCCGCCATGGCGTTGGGCTGGCCGCGCACATGCTCCACCAGCTGCCCCAGCGTGTTGGCAAGAAGGACTTTTTTTGCAAGGCCTATGATGAAGCGCTCCGCGCCCCGGGCGAAGTCCTCGGTGCTGTGGGTGCGCTTTGTGAGGCTCTCCGCCACGCCGGCATAGCGCACAATGGGCCCGGCGATGAGTGCCGGAAAAAGAGCGATATACGTGGCCAGGGTGAAAAAACTGCGCTGCGCCTTGATATTCCCCCGGTGCAGGTCAATCGTATAGCTGAGCACCTGGAAGGTGTAGAAGCTTATCCCAATCGGCAGGGCGATCTTCATGGGCTGCAGGCGCAGGTTGGTCAATACGAAATCAGTGTATTTGAAAAATAACAGCGCGCTCAAAGATGCGCTGCAAGACAGCGCGAACAGGAGCTTGCCCAAGCGCTGCCCGCGCCATTTTTCAATCCCCAGGCCGAAAGCCCACGTGGCGAAGCACTGCGCGAGCATCAGCAGCACATAGCGCGGCTCGCCCCAAGCGTAAAATACCAGGCTCGCCCCCAGCAGCAGCAGGTTGCGCAGGGAGGCCGAGCCTTTTCGCATTGGCGTTATGAAGTACAGCGCCAGGGTCAGCGGCAGGAAGCCGCAGAGGAACGTTACGCTTGAAAATAACATAGGCTTCAGGGAAAGATCGGCTCGCCGCCGCCGAACTCAATATCGCCGCCGCCGTCATGGGTGAAGAAGATATTTGGGCTGCCAATGTTGCCGTCGCTGATACCCTTGAAGGCATCTATCAGGGCGTTGGTGGTTTCAACCTCGCCCACGGCCAACAGGATATAGCTGCCGGACTCCACTACCACGGATTGCTTGGGGAACACGCAGATCCACTGGTGGGAGTCAAAGCCCTCCGCGATGAGCTTTTTCACCTGAACTGCCGCGGCGGCGTCCTTGCACTTGACGACCGTGGTTCTTTGCGCCGCCGTCGTGATCATGGCCTTGGCCTCAAAGGCGGATTCCACCAGCTCCGAGAACTGCGCTTCCGTCAGGCCGAGCGCGCTTGTGGGGTTGGAAGTTGCGCTCTCCGGGGTGATTTCGTCGTCGAAGGTCATTCCCAGATTTACGGCCTCCTTCAGCTGGGCGAGGATCTCCTCCGGCGTGCCGGTGAGGGTGTCCTTCGCGCCGGGAGAAAGGGTACAGGCGGCGAAGGCCAGCAGCAGGGCGGCCGCGGCCGCGATACAGAAAAGCTTTTTCATGGCAGGCACTCTTCCTTTCATTCGACAGATTTTTACACATATGCAGTATAGCACTTGTTGAAAGCTTTTGCAAGAGGAATCTTGAATTTTCTTGGTGTTTTCTTCGAATTTTCCCGGTGGTTTCCGGAGGAACGGGCTGCGCCGCCCCTCCGGATACGTCCCGGCTTTTTGCGGTCCTTTGGCTTTGCCGTCCTTGGCTTTGCCGTCCTTTGTTTTGCCGTCCTTTGTTTTGCCGTCCTTGGTTTATTTACGTCCACTCTATCTCAACTGAAAAAAACAGATGGGACAGCCAAGTCCTCCGATTCCTCCAGGTGCGAGTCAGCTTTGCCTTGCACAAACAGTATGGGGCCCGCAGGCGCTACAGGGTCAATGGCTTTGTCAAAAAAATTCAAGATGGTTGAAAGTTCAATAGTATCAACGAAATTGAAGGTTTTGCGGCGTGATCAGCCCCGGCGCTTCCTGGAGGAAAAGCTTAGGCTATCGAAGGTTTTGGGGGCTATCCCGGATTTTTCGGCGCGGCAATGCGAGCAGCCCGGCCGCAGCCGGCTGTAAATCGGCCCGGCCGCGCCAAACCCTAAACAACCGAAGCTTTTCCCCGCTATAAGTTCTTCCGGGGTTCTCCGCGGCGCGGCGCAAAACCCTCAAGCGGCTTGGCTTTCGCAGGCGTTGAACTTTTTTGCGGAAAAGTATTGACCCTGCAGGGCCTGCGGGCCTCACACTGTTTGTGCAGGGAAGAGCTCCCTGCGAAGCTCTCAACTATAGAAAGGAAACGAGAATGAAAACGAAAGCATCCCTATTGCTGCGCGCGCTGTGCGCCGCGCTGACCCTGGCCCTTGCCATCGGCACGGCCGCACCCACGGCCTCGGCCCTGACGCCGCGGCAGGAGCAGGCGCTGCAAAGCGGCCAGCGCTCCATCAACAACCCGGAGGGCACGTTCAACCTGCCGCAGCCCGGATTTTTCCTCCAGCCTGTCCAGGGAGATACCCTGGCCGCCGGGCAAATGCTGTTCGCCAACGTGCTGCGCCAGTTCCTCACCGGCAACGCAGACCCGAAATTCGCGCAGGTTATGGCATATGCCCCCGTAGCCACGCGGGACGACGTATTGCCGCCCCGGAGAGAGCTCAGCCACCGCGAATTGCTCGTGGCGATGTTTGCGGCGGGCGGCGCGAACAACCTGTACATCGCCCTGCTGGAGACAAAGCGGGATGACCTCTACGATGTCATCGCCTTCTACGCCGACCGGGCGGGCAATGTCTATTGGACCTCGACGGGGATTGAATACGACGCTGAAAAAGGCTACATCCAAAGCGCGGACGACACCGGCATACTGCTGGGCTTTGATTTCGACCTGCACAACTACGTCCTGCGCAACCCCCGCAGCCACTTCAACAAGCGCTTCGGCTTCAACATTTTCTTCGATATGGCCGCCCCCCTGGTCCTGATGGATCTGGATACCCTGCGCTTCCCCTTCAACTATAACGGCAAGGACTATATGCTCCAGTTCTGGAAGGGCTCCTACTTCCTGGTCGCCAACGGCGCCGAGGTGGGCATCTATGAAAAGCCCTCCGGCCGCCCCCTGCAGTGGGACTGCTCCGACACCGAGCTGGAGATGACCATGCAGCTGTATCAAAAAGACGATCTGTTCTTCGAGTTCGGGCCCTACCACAGCTGGTGGGCCGCGGCCTTCCGTTACGGCAATCCCCTCCTTATGCCGGTACGTTCATCGAAGGACCTGCGCCTGACCGGCACCATCCTGTTCGAGGACGAGGTTATGCTGGACGCCTTCCTCGCCTCCTTCGAGGCGAACAGGCCTGCGGGCATGACGGGCCGGGCAGCCGGCATGTTGTTTGCATATGACTGGCAGGCGGGTTGACGAACATGATTTTGACAAGCATTGCCAAACCCATCATTGTATTCCTCCAAGTGGTCCTCATCCTGTTCGGCCTCCAACTTGAAAGGCCGCACAGCGCGCCGCCCGGGGAGGGCCCCGTGAACATCCTGCTGCCGGGGCTGCTGGGCTACGGCGAGGATGTGGGCCTCTCCGCCGCCGCGCCCTATTTCGGCGGGGCGAGCGGCGCGGACATCCCCGGAGAATTGAATGCCCTGGGCTATGAGAGCTACGTACCGGGCATCGGCCCCTTCTCCAGTGCGTGGGACCGCGCCTGCGAGCTCTACGCCCAGCTCACCGGCACCAGGGTGGACTACGGCGAAGCCCATAGCAGGCAATACGGGCACGAGCGCTACGGCCGTGACCATTCCGCGCCGCTGTTCGAGGGCTGGGGCGTGCGGCGCCCGGTAAACCTCATCGGCCACAGCTTCGGCGGCACCACCGCCAGGGTATTCGCCATGCTCTGCGACGAGGGCAGCGCGGCGGAGCGGGAGGCCACGCCGGCGGCGGAGCGCTCCCCCCTGTTCAACGGCGGGCTGTTGGAGGGCGTCAACGCAGTCGTCTCCCTCGCCGCCCCCCACAACGGCACCACGGCGGATATTTGCGTCACGGACGGCTACCGGGAGGCCGACTACCTCTGGCTGGCGGGGCTGCTCAACCTCATGGGGAACAGCACGGCGATCAGCCGCCTGTACGATCTGCAGCTGGACCATTTTTTCATGAGCGCCCCGCCCCGGGCGTTCGGGCAGCCCAGAGACGGCTGGTACCGCATAGGCGACGTCCGGCGATTCCTTCAGAGCAAGGATCACGCGCTGTACGATCTTTCCCTGGACGGCGCGGCGAAAATCAACCAACTTGATGCAATCCGGCCCGGCGTGAAGTACCTGAGCTATTCCGCAGCGCTGGCCCCAAGAGAGCTGCGCAACCCCTTCCTTTTGTACTTCGGCACGCAGATGGGCCTGGGATTGGGCAAAACACCCCCGCCCGGCCCCGAATGGCTGGAAAACGACGGCGCGGTGCCCCTGCCCTCGGCGCTTTACCCGGAGGGGCAGCCCCACAGGGAAGCCCCGGCCGAGGGCGCTGTCCCGCCCGGGATATGGAACGTGATGCCGACCATCTATGGCGTAGACCACGCATACCCGGCGGGCGGCGATCCCTCGCGCAACGACCCTGATGAGCTCATGGCAATCTACCTGGGCATCATGGAGCGGGTCAATCCCTAGCCATTTGAGGCTTTCCCGGAGGAAAAATTCCGAGAAAATTTTCCGCGCTAAACCGGAAAACCTTCTTGCGGCTTCGTCTTCGCCGATGAAAAAACACCTGGAATCCCTTGACACACAACGCATTCATCGCGTTTGGACGCCCATCCGTCCTCCCAGCAGCAAACCCTTGGAGGGGATGAATATTTTTCAAGAAAGGGTATTGACCCTACAGGCACTGCAGACCCCATAATACTGACAAAGAAAGGATTGTTCAAGCATGACACAGAGAATGTATTCAAACAAAACCGCCGGCTCCATCCCCGTTTACGCCGACACCGCGCAGTCCCACCGGATCGGCAAGCTGTTCGCGGGCAGTTCCTGCCTGTGCATCGGTGAGGAGGACGGGCTGGCAATCATCCTCTACAAGGTGAGGACCGGCGTCCCCGAGATTTTCAAGGTGGGCTTTGCGGACGCGGCGGGGGTCGGGGAATACGCATAGCGCGTCATTGCGCGCCGGAAAGGGGGGCGGAGGATGAACGAGGCTGGTCTTTGGATCCACAGCCCTGACGTCTGGGCCTACCTGGGTACGTAATGGGACGCACAAACAAGTTTTTATTATGAAAGGGCAACATAACATGGAAAAAACAGATTTTGAAAAAGCCTTCGGCGATTTTATTGACCGCCGCGAGTATGATGAGGCGCAGTCCGCCCTGTTCCTGATGGTGCGCGCCTCCTTCAAGGCCGGATGGGAGGCCGCGGGCGGCAGCCCGCCTGCACCACAGCCCATCGTCCGGCTTCACCGCGAACCACCGCGCGCTTAGCCCGGCTTTGCGGGGGGGGAGGAGCGCAGCCCTCCCCTCCCCCGGGCGAGCCGCCTCAGCGGAAACGCCGCTGCGGATCCCGGCCCAAACGAATCAGCGGCCCGGTTGACGCCAGGCGCCGCGTTTCGCCCCGGAACCGGGATTCGCAGGAGCGTTTCGGCTCCGCGGGAAATGAAGCTCTTAAAACGCCTTCTTCTTTATATTTCTTTTCTTTTCTTTCCCGCAAGTCCCGCCGGGGCGTACCGGCCCCGGCGGGGCAAGCGGAACCACAGGAAAACGCTGACCGCGCCGCCGTCCCGCTCCTACGCATTCCAGGGCATCCGCATAGTGCTCTTGGGAAAAATTATATAAACGAGGTATGACTGTGAAAAAAGAATACAAGTCTCAAAAAGAAAAAAACAAAATAAACCTGCTGACCATCAAAAAATTCTCCGAGATGAGCGACCTTGAGCAGAGTACGCTGCGCTACTGGGACGAAATCGGCCTGTTCAAGCCCGCCTATCGCAACCCGGACAACGGCTATCGGCACTACGCGCCGGAGCAGATCGTACTGATCAACTTCATCAAGGTGCTCAGCAGCCTGAACGTCCCCCTCAAGACCATCGCCGATGTGAGCGAAAACCGTTCGCCGGAGGCCATCTTGCACCTGATGGAGCAGCAGGAGGAGCTCCTGGATGCGCAGCTCAACCGCCTGCATGCGTCCTACTCCACCATCCACACCCTGCGGGACATCATTCGCCGGGGTATGGAGGCCCCGGACGCGGCGCACATATCGGTACAGAGCCTGGACGCCATGCCCATTACGCTGGGTCCCGCCAATGAGGAAGGGCACGATTTTTACCGGAGCTTTGTCCGCTACTGCCAGCACGCGAAGGCGAACAGGATCAACCTGAACAACCCAATCGGCGGCTACTACGGCTCCATGAAGCGCTTCCTGGAAACGCCGTGCGTGCCCGCGCGCTTCTTTTCGATCGACCCGCACGGCCATGATGCGCGGGCAGCCGGAAGGTACATCGTCGGCTACGCCCGGGGTCATTACAACCGCCTGGAGGAGGCCGCGCTGCGCCTGGAAGAATTTGCCGCGGGGCGGAACCTGGAGGCGGGCGGCCCTGTATATGTGATCTATCTGCGGGACGAAATCAGCGAGAAGGACAGCGCCGATTACCTGGCGCAAGTCTGCGCGGCTCTATAGCCGCCGAACAAATTTTGAATATACCGTATAGTCGAATGTCCCATTGTGTTCGCCTGAGCTGTATAATAATACTCTATGCTATTTGGAGGTAGGTGCGTGGCCGTGAAAAGCGTGTCGATTCGCATCGAAGAGGAGATGCTGCGCAAACTGAACTATATCGCCGATTACGAAGGGCGCTCCATGAACAGCCACATCCTCGTCCTGATCCGTGACAGCGTCAAGGCGCATGAGGCGGCGCATGGCACGATTGAGGACGAGGTGCCGCCGGGCAGCAACGTAAAGCCGAGGCGAAAAAAATAGAGGAGAGTTATGCGGAAAGGGGAAACGGTATGTGTAGCTCTACCCTTTTATGGGCGCTGCGCCGCAAAAACGGGCTGACCCAGCAACAGGTGGCAGAACACCTGCACATGGACCGCTCGACCTATGCCTACTACGAGCTGGGGCAGACGAAGCCCACAATCGAATTTCTGATCGGCCTGGCGCACCTATACAACCTCAGCTTGAACTCGCTGCTCAATGTGCCGCCCATTGAGGAGCCCCGGAACCGCTCCGACATGCTCTTTACGCAGCTGAGCTATGACGAGAAGAAGCTCGTGATCCTGTGCCGCGCCGCCGACCCCGAACAGCGCGAAGCCCTGCTTGCGCAGGGCGGGGCGCTGGCGGGGCAGGGCTGAAAATAATGTCTTGCTTTCTTTGTCGGCATCTGCTAAAATAAGAGCAGAACAGCAAAGGGAGAAAGAGCTATGCCCATTGAGAGAGAGCCCCTATATAAAGGCAAGGGCTTGATGACCATCAAGGAGTTTGCCGCGTTTTCCGGCGTGGAGCAGACTACGCTGCGCTATTGGGAGGATGTCGGGCTCATCAGCCCCGCCGAGCGTAACCCCGAGAACAACTACCGCTATTACTCCCCGCTGCAGCAGAGCACGGTCAACTTCATCAACTTGCTCAGCAGCCTGAACGTGCCGCTGAAAACCATAGGCGAGATAAAGAACCGGCGCACCCCGGAAATCATGCTGGAGCTCCTTGATAACCAGGAGAATATCCTTGATATGGAGATGCACCGCCTGCGGGAATCCCATACCATCATCCACCGCCTGCGCGGCATGATCAAGGACGGCCTCGACGCCGACCCAAGCGAAATCTCGGTTCAGCGCATGGAGGACGCAAATTATATCCTGGGCCCGCGCAACGAGTGGGGCGACGAGCCCTCCTTCTTCGAGACTTTTATGGCCTTTTGTAAGGAGGCGCCGCGCCTGCGCATCAACCTGAATTACTCCATCGGCGCCCTGCATGAGAGCCTGGAAGGCTTCCTGCGCGCGCCGGGCCAGCCGGATTACTATTTTTCCATAGACCCCACGGGCTACGACAAGCGCCCCGCCGGGGATTACCTGGCGGGCTACGCGCGGGGCTATTACGGCGAATTCGGCGATCTGCCCCAGCGCATGATGGACTATGCCAAAGGGCACAGCCTGGCCCTGCACGGGCCCGTGCGCGTGATATACCTGCATGACGAGATATGCATGCGGGAGCAGGACCAGTACTTGGCGCGGGTCATCGTCGCGGCGAAGCGGGCGAAAAAAAAGGCGAGCCAGCCGAAGTGGGAGGTCGTCAACGCTTAGCGCCGGGAAACGAACAAACGCCATCAGACTTCGCCTGTATGGCGTTTTTCTATACATTGAAAGCAGAGGTGTTCCATGCGTAAAAACAAAAGGCCGCGCAAGCAAAAGCTCCCGAAAAACAAAAAGCTGAAGCGCCGCCTGAAAAAGCCGACGAAAAAACAGCTGGGCGCGATGGCCATGGACCAGCTGTACTGCCTTGTGGGGTGCGTATGCAACGCCGCGGCGCTGATGATCTTCGCCGTGCCCAACCACGTGGCGCAAAGCGGCGTATCCGGCATCGCGGTGATGCTGAATTATTTCTTCCCGCGCGTGCCCATCGGCCTGGCGAACCTGGCGCTGAACGTGCCCATCGTCATCCTGGCGCTGGTCTTCCTCGGCTGGCGGTTTGTATCCAAGACGCTGATCGTGCTCGTGGAGTTCTCCGCCATGGTGGACCTGCTGCCCAGATTTGTCAGCTTTACCTACACCGACGACAGCCTGCTGGCCACGGTGATTGCCGGGGCGCTGTTCGGCTTCGGCACGGCGCTGATCCTCCTGCGGGGGGCCACCTCCGGCGGCACGGAGGTCATTGGCCGCCTGGTGCGCAAGCGCTGGCCGCACATCCCCTTCGGCCGCGTGCTCATGGCGATCAACTACTCCATCGTGCTCGGCGGGGCCTTCGCCTTCCGTGACGCCAACGCCGTGCTCTACGCCGCCGTGATGCTCTTCCTGTGCTACCGCATCATCGACGCCATGCTCTACGGCATGAACAACGGCAAAGTGTTCTATATATTCTCCGACAGGGCCGAGGAGATCGCCAAGGCCGTCATCGAGCAGATCTCCCGGGGGGCCACAATCATCAAGGGCAAGGGGGCCTTCACCGGGGAGGAGCGGGAGATGCTCATGTGCGTCGTGCACAGAAACGAGGTGACGCCCCTGCGCCGCCTGATCAAGGAATACGACCCAAACAGCTTTATGGTTGTGGCCGAGGCCCAGGAGGTCTTCGGGGAGGGCTTCAGCAGGCAGTGACCATCACTTCGTACAGTGATTGTTCACTTTTGTTAAGTGAATAAAATCAGGTGAATTTTATGTGCCATCGTAGAAGCGGCATTCTTCCCCCGCCTTCTTTGTGGGGGAGGCGGCCCGCAGGCCGGAGGGAGCATTGTGCATTTCGCCACAAGTTTTCCACCGCCCATCCCCGCCAAAAAACACCCCGCAAAAATCCCGCCAACCCGCGCGGAAAAGCCTCATTTCTGCTCAAAACGGCCCCAAAACCCCCTCCAACCCAACTTGTGAACAAACCGTGAAATAACGCAAAACCCCCTGTTTCAGCCCGAAACAGGGGGTTTTGCGCACACCTTGCGATTTGCCCAAGCGCGTTGTGCAATTTGCCCAAAAAGCTACCAGTACCACCGGTCCACCCACTGGGGCAGCTGCTGGAGGGCGAACTCCGCCGCGGCCAGGCCGCTGGCCAGGAACAGCGTTAGGAACAGCAGGATGACCGACAGGGCGTCGAGCCGGGGGGCGGGCAGGCCCTCGGGGCGGGGCAGCAGGGCCGCCAGCAGCACCTCCAGGCCCAGCAGGATCAGCACGATGGGCCAGAAGCGCAGCACCGTCAGGTAGCCCCAGCCGGGCACGAAGACCCGGATCAGGTACAGCGCGCCGAAGCCGACCAGCGACACGCCCAGGGTCAAAACGCCGATTTTCCTACTTTTCAAAAGACTCAGCCTCCTTTTTGATCTGGCGGCTCTTCCAGAGGATCAGCAGCAGGCCGATGGCGATGATCGCCAGGCCGCCCATCAGGGTGGGCAAACGGTTGAGCAAGTCGATGAGTAGTTCGGAACGCACGTACCGAAAGATGAAGTCCCACAGGAATATTCTGTATAGCTGATATGCCCCCGCGATGATGAGCAGGAGGCCCGCGACGACGCGCGCCTTGCGCATAGCGGAACCGCCGGGGAAATTGACGCCCTGGGGGATGATAAAGTCGTCCTGAACAAGTGCCTTCTCCTCCGGGGACATGCGCGGGTAGCGCCAAAAATCGAAGAATGCCACGAACCAGAGCACGGGGATCATCAGGCCGAATACGTAGCCGAAAAGCTCCAGGCTGCTAAAAAACGCCGCCGCCGCGATACAGCCGAAAAAGGCCGCCATGATGGAAGCGCCGCGCTTCATCAGGCCCAGGTACATGTGCCCGGCCCCGGGCACGAGGGAGAACAGCGCGCACAGTGCGTTATTGGGGTTCGGATGCAAGTTTGAGTCCCTCCTTTACAAAATCGATCGTTTCGGTGAGTTGCGTTTGAATCTCCTGGCCGAGCTTGGGTACGTCCAGCCGCGCCAGGCGCTGGAACGCCCCGCTGAGCAGCAGCAACAGTGCCGCCGCCATGGCCGCGATCACCCGCAGGGAGTAGGAACGCAGGCTCTCCTGCTTTGGCTTTTGCCGCGCGCGCTCCAGGATGCGCTGCTCCATGCCGAGAGGCGGCGCGATTTCCGGCAGGGCGTCATTGGCCTGCCAGAGCAGGGCGGCGCAGCCGTCGCAGGCCAGGGCGTGCTCCAGCAGGGCCTCCCGCTCCCCGGGAGGCAGCGCGCCCGCCAAAAGGCTATGCAATTGCGTTGGCTTCAAATGGCTCACAGCGCACCTCCTCCCTGAGAATTTCTTTGAGCATCAGCTTGGCCCGGTAGCAGCGCGTTCGAACAGTATCAAGCGGCACATCGCTTTGCTTGGCGATCTCCGCGTGGGTGCGGCCCTCGCAGTAGTAGCCCAGGGCCGTCTCCCGGTAGGGCTCTTTGAGCGCCTCGCAGGCCCCGCGCAGGCTTTGGTCGAAGTGCTCCTCGAAGAAAACATTCTCCGTCTCCCGCGCCGGGGCCGCCGGGAACAGCTGCAGGATGTTGCCCTCCTGGGCCTGCGTGCGGCGCACATTGGCGCTGCGCAGGTAATCCAGGCATTTGCGGGTGGCGATCTTGGAGAGCCACGCGGCCTCGTTGGCGCCGTCGAAGCGCTCCAGGGCTTGCCAGGCCGAGAGGAAGGTCTCCTGCGCCAGGTCCTCGGCGGCGAACCAGTCGCGCGTCAGCCGCAGGCAAAGGCCGAAGACGCGGGCGCTGTGCGCCTCCATCAATCTTGATAGCTCCCTGTCTCTGTCCATCGCAATGGGCCTCTCGCCTCCTTCCCGGCGCTGTGTGCGTATACGCATTCTTTATAACGGGGCTGGCGGGGTGGGTGCTTCAAGAAAATCGGAAATATGTGATTGCATTCGGGTGGCAAGAATGCCACCCCTACAGCGTGTGCGTGTCGCACAAGGACGCGCCGCTGCGGCGGAGTAGTGCTCCGCACTTCCCCCTCGCTTCGCGGCCACCCAAGGGGGGCATCTTGACATAACGGGAAAAAATTGCTCTCGTCTGTAAATAATCTGACCGCCTCGTCAGAATGCCCCCCTTGGGGGGCCGCGAAGCGAGGGGGAAGTGCGGAGCACCATCCCGCCGCAGCGGCGTTCCTCGTTCGGCCTTTTCGGCTTTGCGGCAGCTAGCAGCCCGCCCGCAGCCCCTCAACCTCTTCCGCCGTCAGCTCCCTGCATTGCCCGGGCTGCAAGCTTTCGTCCAGCGCCAGGCCCCCCATGGCCTCGCGGTGGAGGGCCAGCACCAAGTTCCCCCGAGCGGCGAACATGCGCTTGATCTGGTGGTATTTGCCCTCGTGGAGAATTACACGCGCGGTATAGCCCCCTTCGCTTGCCGGGGCCCCATCGAACCTTCGGTTCGTTACGAATCCCGCAGATTCGTTGGGGTGGAGCAGGGGGGTAGGGGGGTGTCCGAGAATAAGCAATTCGGCCGGCAGGCAGTCCTCCGGGGGATGGCCGTCGGCGGCGGGGAGATGCAGCCCGGCGGCGAAGGCCTGTATGTCGGCTTCAATGACAGGGTCGCGCAGGCTAGCCAGATAGCTCTTGGGCACGTGCCTTTTTGGCGAGAGCAGGGCGTGGGCCAGTGCGCCGTCGTCGGTGAGGAGGAGCAGGCCGGTGGCGTCCTTATCCAGGCGGCCCACGGGGAACAGCCCCCGCCTGCGCAGGGCGGGGGGCAGGAGGTCAATCACGGTTTGCGCCTTGGGGTCACGGGAGGCGCTGACGACATCTTTGGGCTTGTTGAGCATGATATGGATATACTCTTGCAGGTTAACTTCCTCGCCCCGGAGGGTGACGCTGTCGCGCTCCAGGTCGATCTTTTGGCTTGCGTTGTGGGCCGGTAAACCGTTGACATGCACCAGCCCGGCCCGCACCAGGGCGTGAATCTCCTTGCGCGAGCCGAAATTGCGCGACGCGAGGGCTTGGTCGAGGCGGCGGATGTTAGGCATGGGTGGGTTCCTTTTTTCGTATCAAGAATAGCAAGCTATAGGTGAGCGCCCCGGACAGAACAATCACTGCAAAATCAACAAGCGCGAGAGGGCAGGCGCCCATTTGCGCGAAGAAAAACCCGCTGCCAAAGCGATACAGCGTCCCGCCGAGCAGGATCAGCTCGCCGATGTACATGGCCGTTGTAGTCGCGATTGCGATGAAGGCCGGGAGGAGCCTTGCCCAGACAGGTTTGCGCGTGTAGAGCAGTGCCCCGGCGTAGGCCCCCGCCGTCACGCCGAAGGTGATAAAGAACAGGCTCATCAGCAGGGCCGAAATCGGCGAGATCAGCAGCTCGCCGGTGCGGTAGAAGGCCGTGAAGCAGGCGAATACGCACAGGGCGATGAACACGCTCACGGCAACTGTTTGCAGGATGAGGGGCTTGCGTCTGTCTTTGGTCAATTTAAGGAAGCCGTATACTACGCCCAGCACTGCCAGGATGATCAATATGGCTATCAAATAAAAGTGAATCTTAAAAGCCGGGGTGTAGCGCGCGGCGAGCTCCTCGCCGAGAGTTCGCCAAATTGTTTCCGCCACTTGCGGAGGAAATGCGCACAGGGCCAATTGCCAGGAGCCGATGTCTATGCCTTCGGCGGTTTTCATGCTGAACACCGTGACGCGCTCGAAGCCGGTTTCGGCCAGGAAGAAGAGGCCCACGCCCAGGAGCGAGACAATCAGCAGCGCGAAGCGCTTGCCGTATTTGATGAACAGCGGCAGCAGCGCCGCGCAAATGATCAGCGCGAGGGCGAGCGGGGTGTAGGGGATGATGTACTTGGGGTAGTCGGCGGCGACGATGTAGCCGTCGCGGAAGTGCGCGGCGAGGACTTTCACGCCCATCCACAGGGGATAGGATGACAGCGCTAAAATAATTCCGAGGGAGATGAGGTAGGGTGTGCGTTTCATGGCTTGGCCTCCTTGTGGGTTTATGTGTATGACTGCGCGGGAGGGCGGTTTGTTACAAGCGGGTGAGGGTGTCCGCGCAGCGGCTGATTGCTATGCTTACAATCATACGAACTTTTTCAAGAAATGTCAAGCCAACGGTTGCATTTGGCAGCGAAATCAGGTAAAATAGATAGCGAACGCATACTAAAATCTTTGGAGGCAAATATATATGCCCGAAATCAGAACCGGCCCCGCGCGGGAGAGCGACTGCGACGAGCTCATGGCGATGCTCGACGACGTGTTTTTTCTGGAGGACTGCGAAGAACCGAAAAGAAATTTCGTCACCCTGCTGCCCAAGCTCTACAAGAGAGAGTATAAGCCCTGGGAGAACAATTATTGCGTGTGGGAGGACGGGGCGATGAAGGCCGCCGTGGGCATGTATGTCCGCGAGGCGGAGATTGCCGGGGTTCCCCTGCGCGTGGGCGGCATAGGCAACGTGGCCGTGGCGCGGGACTCCCGCCGCAAGGGCTACATGCGCTTGGCCATGGACGCCGCCATGGAGGCCATGAAAAACGCGGGCTGCGCCTTCGGGGAGCTGGGAGGGCAGCGGCAGCGCTACCAGTTCTGGGGCTTCGAGCGCGGCGGCGCGGCGGTGGACGCCTCCTTCTCGGAGAAGAACCTGCGCCACGCCTTCGGGGAGAACGAGCTCGCCCCCGGCTGGCGCGCCGTGGAAATAAAGCCTGATGATAAAGCGATGCTCGCGCAGGTACAGGCATTTATTGAAAGCCAGCCCATTCATTATAAACACAATCCTGATTGCTTTTATGATCATCTGTGCAGCTGGAATGAGACCCCCTACGCCATCCTGAACGGCGAAGCCCTGGAGGCTTTCTTTACGCTCGGGCGGGGCGGGCAGGACATCAACCAATTCCTTCTGCGCGACGCGGACAATCTCGAGATGGCCGTGCGCGCGGCCTATACCGCCCTGCCGGAGGGCGACAAATACGGCAGGCGCGTGAACATGAGCATCCCCCTGTGGCGGCGCGGCCTGCTGCGCCTGGCGGAGGAGGTCTCTGAGGGCTGCGACGTGGACGACACGGGGATGTACACGATACTGCGCTGGGAGCAGATGCTCGCTGCGCTGATGCGGCTCCAGGCCATATGCAGGCCCCTGCCGGATGGGGAGATATGCGTACATATCCGGGGCTGGGCAGGGGAGGAGACGCTGCGTATTGCTGTGAAGGACGGCGTGCCTGCTGTAGAGGCGGGTGGCAGGGTGGATAATTCGGGCGGCAAGAATGCCGCCCCTACAGCCCGTGATTTCACGCACTTAGAGGCCATGCGGTATTTCCTTGCGCCCTACACTTTTTTGAGGGATGGGGACGCCCTGGCGCAGTGCTGGTTCCCGCTGGCGGTGCATTTGATGGGGATAGACACGGTATGAAGAAAGGACGTGCGGAGCACTAAAAATTCAGCATTCAGCATTAAGAATTAAGCATTAGAAAGAGGTACTTCATGGCAAATTTCGACGTCCCATTCGTGGACAAGAACGCCGAGCGCTACGCACTGTCCAAGCGCATCGACACCATCGCGGAGCACGTGCTGCGCGACTTTCTCTACCCGCAAACGGTCAGCACAGGCGACTTCGAATTCCGCGACGGGCAGTATTCCATCGAGCAGATCGATGAGGGCGAGTGGCGGCACTTCGACAGCGCGAACGAGTTCTGGGGCTACCCCGAGTGCTACGCATGGTTCAGGCAGAGCATCACCGTGCCGGAGGAATTCGCGGGCTGGCCGGTGATCTACGAGCTGCGGCCCGCCGACGGCGGCTGGCGCGACCACGACCCCCAGTGCATATTATTTGCCGACGGCAAGCTGGTGCAGGGCGTGGACAAAAATCACAATGGAGCGTTGCTGCTGGAAGAGGCCGCGGGCGGCGAGGCCTTCGAGATCGCCGTGAACGCCTACACGGACGTGCACGCCTGGCGGGGCCCCGTGCGTATGCGGGCGGCGCTCAGAACAGTCAACAAGCTGGCCTGGCGGCTCTACTACGACCTCATGACCCCGCTGCAGGCGGCGAACCTCTACGGCACGGACGACCTGCCCCGGGTGCGCCTGCTGAAGGTGCTCAACGCGGCCTGCAACATGCTGGAGATCAGCGACCCGCAGAACCTGGAGGCCTTCAATATCACAGCGTTGCAAGCCTGCGAGTATCTCAAGAAGGAAATTTTCAGCGGGGCGCACAGGAGCGACGTCACGGCCTGCTGCGTGGGGCACACGCATATCGATGTGGCCTGGCTGTGGCGCCTGCGCCAGACCCGCGACAAAGTCGGCCGCAGCTTTGGGACTGTTCTGAAGCTCATGGAACAGTACCCGGAGTACATTTTCATGAGCCCCCAGGCGCAATTGTACGATTATTGCAAAAAAGATTACCCACAGGTCTATGAAGGGATCAAGCAGAGGGTCAAGGAGGGCCGCTGGGAGGCCGAGGGCTCCATGTGGGTGGAGGCCGACACCAATGTGACGAGCGGGGAATCCCTGGTGCGGCAGTTTTTGGTGGGCAAGCGCTTCTTCCGGGACGAGTTCGGCGTGGAGAATAAAATTATGTGGCTGCCGGACGTGTTCGGCTACTCCGGGGCGCTGCCGCAGATCATCAAGAAGTCCGGCCTGGACTATTTTATGACGACGAAGATCTCCTGGAACGAATATGATAAATTCCCCTACGACACGTTTATGTGGCAGGGGATCGACGGCACGAAGGTGCTCTCGCACTTTGCCACGGGCAGCGACTACAAGAAGGGCAACCAGCCCGCCTGGATGCCCTCCGGCCATTTCACCACCTACAACTCTTACCTGGAGCCCAACCAGGTGATCGGCGGGTGGCAGCGCTACTCCAATAAAGACCTCAACCAGGAGTACCTGATCTCCTTCGGCTACGGCGACGGCGGCGGCGGGCCGACGAAGGAGATGCTCGAGCACGGGCATAGGATGGGCAAAGGCATAGAGGGCTGCCCGGTGGTGAAGCAGATGCCCAGCCGCGAATTTTTTGAGGAGCTTGAGAAAAAAGTCATCCATGACCCCAAGCTGCCCACCTGGGCGGGGGAGCTGTATTTGCAGTTCCACCGGGGTACGCTGACCAGCGAGGCCTACGGCAAACGCGCCAACCGCAAGAGCGAGCTGCTCTACCACGACGTGGAGACCCTGGCCTCCCTGGCGATGAAGCTCGCGGGCGCGGGCTACCCCGCCGAGGAGATCCTGGAGAGCTGGAAGCTCATCCTGCTCAACCAGTTCCATGACATCATCCCCGGCTCCTCCATCGCGGCGGTCTATCAGGATAGCCGCGCGCAGTACGAGCAGGTGCTCGGTGTGGGGGAGTACCTCGCCGCCAGCGCCGAAAAGGCCGTGTGCGCCCTGGTGCCGGGCAACGGCGTCGTGGTGTTCAACACGCTGGGCTTCGCCCGCGACAGCGTGGCGCTCGTGGGCGTGCAGGACGTCGGCAGGCGCGTGGCAGTCTACGACAGCGACGGGACCGAATTGCCCAGCCAGATGACCCCCGAGGGCAGGCTGGTGTTCCTCGCCAAAGATGTGCCCGCGAAGGGCTACAAGTCCTTCAAATACGCGGCAACCGAAAATGCCTGCACCCTGCCCGTAATTGACGCCAGCGGCCTTGTCATCGACACGCCCGCGCTGCAAATTACATTTGACGAAAATTATAATATTTCCAGCCTGGTTGAAAAGGCCGGGGGGAACGAGCTCATCCCGGCGGGGCAGCTGGGCAACCGGCTCATCGCCTTTGAGGACAAGGCCTTCAACCACCCGGCCTGGGACATCAAGATGTACTTCCGGGAGAAATCCTGGTGGATCGACGACGTGCAGAGCGCCGAAGTGATCGAGGCCGGGCCGGTGCGGACCGTGCTGCGCGTGATGCGCAAATTCCAGCATTCGACCATCCGGCAAGATTTTAAATTTTATCCCGCCGGGACCAGAATTGACGTCGACTACGAGATCGACTGGAAAGACAAAGAGATCTGCCTCAAATGTGATTATCCTGTTGACGTGAACGCCGAGCGGGCCACGTTCGACATCCAGTTCGGCTCCCTGGAGCGCGTGACCCACGAAAACAGCAGCTGGGACTTCGCCCAGTTCGAGGTCTGCGGCCACAAGTGGGCCGACCTCAGCGACAACGGCATGGGGCTGAGCGTTCTGAACGACTGCAAGTACGGCTGGACGGCCAAGGCGGGGCATCTGATGCCCACGCTTTTACGCGCGCCGAATGGGCATCATAGTGGGCAGGACATCGAGGTGCACAGGTTCACCTACGCGATCTATCCCCACGCGGGGCGCGCGGGCGACAGCGATGTCGTGCGCCAGGGCTACGACCTCAACGTGCCCCTGCGCGCGATGACGGGCACGGGCGAGCCCCAAAGCGAAGCGTACGCCGCCCTGCCCGCGGCCTACTCGCTGGTGAGCGCTGACAAAGACAATATCATTATCGAGACCGTCAAGAAGGCCGAGGACAGCGGCGCTCTTGTCATTCGCATGTTTGAATGCTGGAACAGGAAGACTACGACTGCGCTAAGCTTTGGAAGCAAGGTCAAGCGCCTATGGGAGTGCGACCTGATGGAGGAGAACGACGTAGTTCTCGACAGCGCGGGCCTGACGTTCAAGCCATTTGAGATTAAGACTGTGAAGGTGGAGATGGAATGACCAACCGCGAGCGCGCCCTGGCGGCGCTGCATTACCAGCCCTATGACCACCTGCCCGTGGTGCACTTCGGCTTTTGGGCGGAGACCCGGGAGAAGTGGGCCGCCGAGGGGCATATCTCCCGCCGGGAGGCGCGCAGCGACCACGACACCGCGCGGCGGCTGGGCTTTGACTTTGAGTGGGGTACCAGCGCGGGCACAGGCACGAACCTGCGGCCCGGCTTTCCGCGCGAGGTGATCAAAAGCTTTCCCGACGGCACGCGGCATGTGCGCAACGGCAACGGCGTGGTGGAGTTGGAGAAGGACGGCGTGGTCTCCATCCGGCAGGAGATTTCGCACCTGCTGGAGGACCGCGCGGGCTGGGAGCGGCACTACCTGCACCGGCTGCAATTCACGCCGGAGCGCCTGGACCGGGAGGGAATCAGGCGAGAAATCAAACGCCTGGAAAAGAACGACCGGGCCGACCGCCCCGTGGGGCTGTTTATAGGCAGCCTCTACGGCTGCTTCCGCGACTGGGCGGGCGTGACGGGTACCAGCTACATCTACGCCGACAACTCCGAACTTTACAGGGAGATTCTCGACACGAAGGGCGAGCTGAGCTGCCGCTGCCTGGAGGAGACCCTCGCGCTGTGCCCGCCGGGCCTGTTCGACTTCGCTCACATGTGGGAGGACATCTGCTTCAAGACCGGGCCTCTGGTGATCCCGAAGGTATTCAGCGAGTGGGTGGGGCCGCACTACAGGCGCATGACGGACCTGCTCAAAGCGCACGGCACGGATCTGGTGAGCCTGGACTGCGACGGCTGCATCGACGCCCTGCTGCCCATCTGGCTTGAAAACGGCGTGAACGTGATGTTCCCCATGGAGGTGGGCACCTGGGAGGCGAGCATCGCGCCCTGGCGCGCGCGGTACGGCCGCGAGCTGCGGGGCGTGGGCGGCATGAACAAGAACGTGTTCAGCCGGGACTTCGACGCCGTGGACGCCGAGATCGAGCGCCTGCGGCCCCTGGTGGCCCTGGGGGGCTACATCCCCTGCCCCGACCACCGCATCGCCCCGGACGCGAAGTGGGAGAACGTGGCGTACTATGTGAAGCGAATGAGGGAGGTGTTCTGATGAAAATGAAATTGCGCGGCGTCCGTGTCATTGAAATGCCGAGGTTCAAAGCGGTGTCGTCGGGATTACGCAACCGTGACGGGATGTTCGGCGAAAATGGCTTTGACCAGTGGATGCGGGCGCACAGCCGCCTGGTGAAGGACATGCTCTACGCCCACCCGGATTTCATGTGGCCCGAGGACGAGGCGCACAGCGTCTGGATTTGGGCGGTGAAGGACTGGGTGACGCAGGAGGACGTGGCCCCCTACGAGCTCATCGAGTACGAGGGCGGCATGTTCGTCGTGGCCACGGCGGACGAGGACGACCCGAAGGACCTCAAGCAAACCGTCAAGTGCATATGCAAGTGGATCGAAAAAAGCGGCGTCTTCGAGCTGGACGAGCGCCCCGGCCACAGGGGCATGGGCCACATGACCGGCTGCGGGGCGATCCAGGAAAAACTGGGCTTTCCGCAGCAGGAAGTTTTTTTGCCGGTGAGGTTTATATGACCAAAAAACCCATCCTCGGCCTCGCCCGCGGGCGCTTCCTCTTCGTTTTGGCAAGCGTACCGGCGCTCATCGCCTGCGCGCTGCTGACGAAGCAGCCCTGGCACGAGACGCTGCTCTCAATTTACTCCGTCATCACGCTGATGGCCCTGGCCGAGGGCAGGCGCGCGGGCCCGGCCTGCGGCATATTCTATTGCCTGGGCTACGGCGCGCTGTTTTTCTCCAAGCAAATTTACGGGCTGGCGGCCTTCAACGCGCTGTTCGGCGCGCCGGTGTACCTGGCGAGCCTCATCGCCTGGGGAAAACACATGGGCGAGCGTGCGGTGGAGCCGAAGAGGCTCACGCGCGGGGGCCGGGCGCTGGCCGCCTTCGCAAGCGTGATCAGCTTCGCGGGGCTATTCCTGCTGCTGCACAAGCTCGGCTCGAAGGGGGCGCTGTGGGACAGCCTCACGCTGGCGCTGGTGGGGCCGGGGCTGGTGATGCTGCTGCTGCGCTATGTGGAAAACTGGGCGTTCAACCTGGCGGGCAACGCCGTGGTGCTCATCTTGTGGGTAATCAACACCCTGGAGGACCCGGGCAACCTGAGCTTCGTGCTCATCGCGGCGCTGCAGGTGGCCACCAACGCCATGGGCCTGGCGACCTGGCTCAAATTGGAGCGGGGGGGGCGGAACCCATGCCTGAAAAATTAAATGCAAAACCCCCGCGCTACGCCCTGCTGGACGAGCTGCGGGGCGTCGCCATCGTGCTCATGGTGGCGTACCACGCGCTGTATTCGCTGGCGTTTGTGTTCGGCAGCCGGCAGGGGCGGGCGCTGTTCAACGCCATGGGGCCGGTGCAGCCCTTCATCGCGGGGACGTTCATCCTGCTGTGCGGGCTGAGCTGCCGCTTCTCGCGCTCGAACCTGAAACGCGGCCTGCGGCTGGCGGGCGCGGCGGCAATCGTCACGCTGGCCACGCTTCTAATGACGCTCTTCGGGGTGGACGAGGTGATCTGGTTCGGCGTGCTGCACTTTTTGGCCTGCGCGGTGCTGCTGTTCGCAATGGCCCCAAAGGCCATAGGGGCCATTGCGCCGCAAAAAGTGAAATTGCTGGAGAAAATCCCGCCCGCCGCGCAGGTGATCGCCTTCGCGGCGCTGTTTGTTCTGTTTGCCTGCTGGCGGCCCTTCCCCAGGACTGACTTTTTTTTGCTGTACGCCCTGGGCTTCCCGAGTTCAACCTTGCGCTCCGCCGATTACTTCCCGCTGATCCCCTGGCTGTTTTTGTTCCTGGCCGGAACCGCGCTGGGCCTATATGCGAAACAGGGTCGCTTCCCGCGCTGGTGCGAAAAATCCCGCGTGCCGGCGCTGGCGTGGCTGGGAAGGCACTCGCTGCTGCTCTACCTGCTGCACCAGCCGGTGCTGCTTGGGCTGTTCATGGGGCTGGAGGCGGTGGGGGTAAAGTTGTAGAGGACTTCTATGGGGGCCGGTGCTCCACCCCGCAGCCTGAAAAACAAAATCCCCGCCGCGTTGCCGCAGCGGGGATTCGTGCCGGTTACTTGCGGGGGGTCCCCCCGGCGGCGCTTAGATCCAGAGCGCGCCGAGGAAGAAGATCACCAGGAACCACTCGTACCACATCCACCTCACCCGGACGTTGATCGTCACCGGGTCAAAGCCTGCGGCGGATGCCGTAACGGTCTTCCTGCCATAGAAGAGGCTGCCGAAGCCCTTCTGGAAGGTGATCTTGCCTCTGCTGTCGACGCTGAACATCTTGTTGGTCTCGGCGCTCCAGGTGATGCCTTCGTAACCCTCGAAGACGTCCGCGTTGTACTTCTTGAAGCCCTTGCCGATGACCACGGGGTTCGGCAGACCGGACAGGGCATCCAGCGGGTTGACCACGGCGATGGCGTTGACGACGATGGTGTAGTCCTTCGAATAGCCGCCCGCAGCCGCGGTGACGATGACCGTGCCCGGGGTGCCCGCGGTGAACTTGCCATCGGCGGTGATGGTGGCGCCGGTGCCGCCGTCGTTCTTCATCGTCCACACGATGACCTGGTCGGTCGCGTCAGCGGGGGACACCGTTCCTGTGAACGTCTTCGTGTCGCCAGCGTCGACGCTGCCGGGCACGTTGGCGGTGATGCCCGTCACGGGCACTGTGGGATCGGTGACGACGACGATGAAGTTCTTCGTGTAGTGCGTGGACGGCGCGGTAGACAGGCCGTCGTAGATGGTTGCGATGACGACCACGGAACCCGCCTTGCTGGCGGTGAGCTTGTTGCCCACGAGGCTGTAATCGGCGGCGCTGAAGCCCTCGCCCTGTGCCACCGCGGGCGCGATGGTCCAAACGATGGTCTGCTTATCCGCGTTGGCGGGGAGCACCGTGCCATTGAGTTCGAACGCCTGGCCGAGGATCGCGTTGAAGGTCACGTGGGCCGGCTCATCGGGCACGGGGTAGATGTCCTTCACGGAGCAGATGACCAGGATCTCGAACTCCTGCGTGAAGTCCGCGCCCAGGGGGTAGCCGCCGCCGGGAATGGTGGCCAGGAGCTTGGCTGTGCCGCCGTCGGTGGCGCTCAGGACGTTGCCCGCGAGAGCCGCGCCGGTGCCGCCGCCGTCAACGATCGTCAGCACAACGTCATTCCAGGTCCATGTGGTGCTGGGATTCACAGAGCCGGTGATCGTGAGCGGGACGCCGACATAGGCGATGCTGGGCAGGCCCACAATTTCCTTGGCGTCGCTGGTGAAGGTGATGGTAAAGTCGTAAGCGGGCGTGTTCTGGAGCACGCCTGCCGCGCTGACGGTGCTGCCGGCGATGGTGGCCCGGACGGTGGCAGTTCCGTTGGCGGTGGCGGTGAGCTTGCCGTCGGCGATGACCGAGTTTGCCGCGCCGATGCCCGTGGTACCGGCACTCACGACGGTCCACACGATGGCCTTGTTGGTCGCGTTGGCGGGAAGCACGATGGCCTTCGCGTTGAGATCCAGCATATCGTTGGTCAGCCAGTTAGCGGGTATCCCCGTCACGCTGGCCACCGGCGTGATGACGGTGATCGTGAAGGCCTCGGACACGTAATCCAGGCCCAGGCCCAGGCCGTCCTTCACGGTGGCCGTGAGGGTGTAGGCGCCGGCCGCGCTGGCGATGAAGGTGCTGCCGCTGACGGCGGCGGTGCTGGCCGGGCTCACGCTCCACACGATGTTGCGGTAGCTCGCGCCCGCGGGGTTCGCCTGGGTGGCCAGGTTCGTCAGCGCGACGCCGACTGCCGCGTAAGCGGGCGGGGCGGTCACGCCGGTCACGGGCACGATGACCTCGATGTTGAAGTCCTGCGTGTAGGCTATGCCCGTCCCGAGGCCATTGGCGATGGTCGCGCGGATGGTTGCGATGCCGTTGTTGGTGCCTCTGCCGGTCGCGGTGAAGTTGCCGCCCGTCACGGAAGCGCCGGTGCCGTAGGCGTTCACAACGCTCCACGCGATGGTCTTGTTGGTCGCGTCGGCGGGCGTCACCACCGCCAGGCTGTTAAGGGCCAGCGCCGGGGTGCCGGTGACATAGAACGCGGGAATGCCGGTGATGTTGCGCACGGGCTGGAACACCATGACTTCAAAGTCCTGCGTGTAGTTCACGCCCTGCGCATCGCCGTTGACGATGGTGGCACGGACGGTGGCCGTGCCGCTCGCGGTGGCCAGGAAGCTGTTGCCGCCCGTGATGACCGCGCCGGTGCCGTTGGCGTTCACCACGCTCCACGTGATGGGGCCGGTGACGGTCGCGTCGGCGGGCTGCGCAGTGCCGGTGAGCAGCAGCGCAGTGCCCACAGCCGCCTGGAAGGGAGTGCTCGGGACCGCGATGCTCGTCACGGCCTTGTAGACGTTGATCGTGAACTGCTTCACAAAGTTCACGCCCGGTGCCCGGCCGTTTGCGATGGTGGCCGTGACGACATACGCGCCGCCCACGGATACCTCGAACTTGTCGCCGGTCACGCCGGCGCCGCTCCAGACGATGGTCTGGTTGGTGGCGTCGCTGGGCACGACCACCGCCGCCCCGAGATCAAACGCGGTGTCCCTGGCCAGGAGGGCCGGGATCGTCAGCGTGATGTCCGTCACAGGCGTGAAGACGGTGATGGTCTCGGTGATGTCGAAGGACTCGCCATTGGGGCCGTAGACGACCGTCACGGTGACGTCAACACTGCCGGGGCCGTAGGCGAACAGGACGCCGTCAGCGGTGATCATCGCGCCGGCAGGGCAGAGCGTGTCGTCAACGCTGTAGGTCACGCCCAGGATCCTCGCGGTGGCGGGCACCACGTCGAAGGTGACCTGCACCGGATCGTTGGCCACGATCAGCAGCGGCGAGGTGATGGAGCCGTCCGTGATCACCTCGTAGACCTCAATGGTGAAGATCTTCGTGGTGACCGGGGTGGCCAGGGCGGCGTCGGTGTAAAGCGTCGCCAGGACGGTGACGGTGCCGGCGGTAAGAACGTCAAGCGCATTGCTGCCGGGTTCAATGACAGCGCCGGTTGTGCCAGCGTTATCGACCGTCCAAACGATGTTGGCGGCATCATAGCCCGTGCCGTCGGGGACCAGCTCCGCGGCGAGCTCCACCCAATCGGGGGCCCAGAGGACGGCGGGCGAGGGATTGACGAGCACGATGTCGCTCAGGATCGCGAGGACGGTGATTTCGAAGTCCTTCCAGTAATTCTCGCCGGGCCACTTGCCGCCGATGACGGTGGCCCTGACGGTGGCCGTGCCGGTCGCGTTGGCGATGAAAGCGTCGCCGTCGACCAACGCGCTGACGAGGGTGTTGTCGGGGCTTACGCTCCACACGATGGTCTTCTCTGTCGCGGCAGCGGGAACCACCGTACCGGTAAGCGCCAGCACCTCGCCGACGACCGCGAACTCGGGCACGTTCGTGATGTTGAGGACGGAAACGACGACAGCGATGTCGAAGTCATACCAGGCGTCGTTATTCAGGCCCCAGCCGTTCGCGATGGTGCCCCTGACGGTGATTGTGCCGCCCCTGGAGGTCATGGTGGCCTTAAGGGTGTCGCCGTCGAGCACATAGTTGGTGTTGTTGGAGACAACGCTCCAAACGATGTTCGTGTCGTTGGGCACAACCACTGCGCCGGCGAGCGACAGATTGTTGCCGAGCACCACGAATTCGGGCACGTTCTCGATGCCGGTGACGGGCAGGATGACCTCAATCTCGAAGTCCTGCCAGAAATTCTCGCCGGGCCACTTGCCATTGATGATGGTTGCCGTGACGGTGGCCGTGCCGGGCGTGAGGGCGATGAATTTGCCGTCCGGCGTTACGATTACGCCGGTGGTGCCCGCATCGGCAGCGCTTACGCTCCACACGATGGGACCGGTGACGGTCGCGTCAAGGGGAAGCACCGTGCCGCTGAGCTGCAGCGCCTGGTTGACAAACGCCTCCTCGGGCACATCGATGATCTCGATGACGGACTGGATGATCTTGACCGAGAAGACCTTCGAGTAATCCAGGATCACTTCCGAATAGGCAACCCAGTCTACGCCGCCGCCGCCCACGATGGTCGCCCTGATGTCGACGACGCCCGGTGTGGCTGTGTCGGCTGCTTCAAGGAGGCCGCCGGCGGTGATGGTGACGTCGTTGCCGTAATCGTCTTCCATGGTCCACACGATGTCAGCGGCTGTCCACGCCGCCCACGTGGCCGGGGTATCGGCGAAGCCGGCGTTGACGGGAAGAACCACCGGAAGGAAGTCGTTGACATCCTTCGCGTCGTCGATCAACACGTATGCGTCGTCCATCTCGATATCGGTCACGGGCGCGATGAAGCTGATGTTGAAATACTTCTCGAAGTTCGCGTTCGGGCCTGCGCCGTTGATGACGGTGGCTTTGATCGTCGCCCCCGCCAACCAGGAATCGGGTTCATTCGTCCCGGCGGCGATTACGCTGGCCGCGGAGACATTCAGCTTGCCGGCGGTGCTGATGGTGGCGTCGGTGCCCAGGGGGTCAATGGACCACACGATGTCGGTGGCATAGAAGCCTGCCGCTGGGGGATCCATATACGGAACACTGGCGAGATCCAGCACTTTGCCGGCATTCCACTTCGCGGGGATGCCGATGATGTCATTCAGGGGGACGATGACGTTGACAGTGAAATCGAAGGAGATGTCAACGAAGTCGTTGCAGCCGGGCTCGCCGCCGACGGATTTTCTGCCCGCGCCGCCGGGGATGGTCGCCCTGACCTTGACAGTGCCGGCTGCGGTGGCCGCGGTGGCGTCAATGAGGCCGGTGACGGGGTCGATGCTCACAGCGCCGGCCATGTCTTGGCCGGGCACCATGCTCCACTCAAGGCCGTCGGCCCATACCACCCAGCCCAAAGCGGTGTGTTCGTACCAACCCGCGTTCGCGGGTGCTACCACCGGGTTGAAGTCATTGATATCCTTCGTGTTGCCGGCCAGTACGAATGCGCTGTCCATGGTCATGCCTGTTACGGGCACGACAAATGTGACGTAGAAATCCTGCGTATAGTTCTGGTTCGGCGCGGCGCCGTTCTCGACGGTGGCCGTGAGCTTAACCGTCGTCCACGCCTGGCGGCCACTGGCCACGGCGGCGAGTACGCTTTCCGCTGTGACATACACCGTGTTGCCGCGCATGGAGGCCTCGATAAAGTCGGTGCCGGTGATGGCCCACGACGAGATGACCTTCTTGTTCGCGGCGGCACGGTTGTTTATCCACGAGAGCGTACCAAGGTTCAGCGGCACGCCGGCGTTCCAGTAGATGGGAACCAGTGTGATGCTGTCCACGGGCACGAAGACCTCAACGTCGAACGAGTACACGAAGTCCGCCCAATTGGCGGTGGTGTCGTCGTAGCCGCCGGCGTTTCTGCCTGCGCCGAAGGGGATGATCGCCGTGACGGTGGCAAAGCCCGCGGTGACGCCGACGCCGGTGGCGTCAAGGATCCCGGTGGCGGGATCAATGGTGACGCCGGTGCCGTTGTCGTCTACGCTCCACACGATGTCAGCGGCGGTCCAGCTGACCCAGTTGTTGAGGTCGGCGAACGCGGAACCCGCGCCATAGGGCGCAGCGGGCGGATCCGCCGCAGGCTGTACCTCCGCCAGGTCGGCGAGATCCAGCGTGTTGCCGGGGAATACGAAGTTGCCTGCCAGGCCGTCGATGGCGGTTACGGGCACGATGAGGTAGATTTCAAAGACCTCTTCGTAAGGAATGCCCGGGCCCTTGCCGTCTTCAACGTAAGCCTTGACATAAATCCTGGAGTGGTTGGCACCGCCGCCCACGGCGTTGATGGCGCCGAGCACGCTCTCCGGAGAGACGCGCAGCATACCGTCAATGGAGATGAGGGCGTCGGTTCCCATGGCATTGACCATGGTCCACACGATGGGGGTTGTGGTTGTCGCGCCGCCGGGCAGCGTATACACGAAGCCGCTGAGCACCAGCGGTACGCCGGCAGTCCAGACCTCCGGGAAGAAGCCGAGGTCGGTCATGGGCAGGATGACTTGGATTGTGAATTCCCTCACAAGGTCGTAGCCCGCGCCCAGGCCGTCCACAATTTTTGCCTCGACGGTGATGGAGCCGCCGATTGTGGCAGCGGAGGCGTCAATGATGTTTGATGAACTGGGGGTGAACGCCACGTCTGTGAGGCCGGTTCTGCTAACTTCGCTCCACACGATGGGGGTGAGCGGCGTGCCGCCAACCACCGTTGACCGCGCATCAAGATCGAGGGTATCAAATGCCGGGTTGCCGATGATCACATACAGGGGGTCGAGCAGGATGTCGGTGAGGACCGGGTAGACCATGATCTCGAAGTCTTCCCAATAATCGCCGGTCCCATCCAGGCCTCTTGCGACGGTGGCCCTGACTTTGGCCAGGCCGGTTTCCAGCGCGATAAACCGATCGCCAACAATCATCACATCGGTGACAGCGCTGAGGGGGCTCAGGCTCCATTCGATGATTCCGGCCGCAGCGGGGTCTACATCGGCGCGGAGCGTCACCGCCTGATTGACAAACGCGGATGCGGGCTCAAAGTCATCGATGCCGACCACGGGAACATAGACATAGATCTCGAAGTCCTGCGTGTATGGCCCGCCGAGATCGGAAGCGCCGGCGATGGCGGCCCTGACCGTGATCGTGCCGCTCATGGTGAAGCTGGTGTCGTCCAGGTCGCCGTTGGCGAGGATAACCATGCCGGTGCCGCCGCCGTCAACCAGGCTCCACACGATGTCGCTTGTGTCGTACACGTGCCACAGGGATGCGGGATTCGTCAGCCAATCGGGGTAATAGGGAATATCCCTGCCTGCGCCTGCGGGCGAGATCGCCGCCGCGCTGCCGACATTCACCGTGCCGCCGCTGACGTCCGCCAGCGCGGGCACATTGCCGATGTCCGTTACGGGCACGAAATAGCGGATGTCGAAGTACTGCACGTAATCGCTGCCAATGCCTTCGCCATTGGTGATGACGGCCTTGAGCCGCACGCCTTTCCCGAGGTTGTTCATCGATTCAGGCTGCGTAACAGCTATGCCGCCCACATTGCTCGGGTTCGAGTTCATAACGTAGCCGGGGGCGAGGCTGGTACCGTTGCCCCAGGCGTTCTCAATGGACCAAACGATGGTCTTATTGGTCGCTGTGGCGGGCTCCACTACCGCTGCGGCGTAGAGGTTCAGCGGGTTGCCGGCAACCCACTGCGTGGGAATGCCCGTGATGCCGGTAACGGCAACGGTGGGGTCGGCGACGGTGATCTTGTAAGGGCCGAACCAATCGGTATCGCCCGTTGCCCAACCTTTCTTGACGCGGGCTTCGATGAAGTAGTCACCGGGCACGACCGCGATGAACTGGTTGCCGAAGACGAAAGCGCCGGTGGTTCCCGCAACAAGCCTCCACTCGACGTCAAAGCCCGTAAGCAGGAGGTTATTCAGGCTGTGGACCTCACAGCCGAGCGTCACCGGCGTGTAGAGATCGGCAGTGGCCGGGGTCACTTTCTGGATAGCGACACTGGGCACATGGCTTACTTCTTCGGTGGCGGCGATGTTGAACTTCTGCACGTAGTCCGCGCCCAGAAGCCCCGCGCCGGGGATGGTGGCCACAAGCGTGAAGGAATCGATGCCGACAGCCTTAAACTTGGGCGCGGCGCTGATATAAGGCTCTGTTGTGCCGAGAATGGGCGGAATGCTCCAGTCGGCCCAGGGATCGCTGTTGATGAAGCAGCCCGGGGCGCCTGCGAGGTTTTCAACCGTCCATTCGATGTCGCCGACGTCAAAGTCCCCAAGGGGATATACCACTACGCCGGACAGGTCCACGTCCACTTCATTGAAGATGGTCTTGGGCACGCCGGTGATCCAGCGGGCGACGGCGGGCACCGTAATCTCGAAGGGGCCGAACAGGCCGGTATCGATTGGCAACCCATTGGTGGCATCGGGCCAACCATCTTTTACATAGGCGTAGACATCGTACACGCCGGGGGTGAACCCTATGAATTGGCCGCCCGCAACGATGGCGTCAGCAGCGGAGACAGCACTATCAATGCTCCATACGATTTCATAGCCCGTAAGCAGAGCGCCGGTTGCGTCATGGACCGTGCCGGTGAGGGGCGTCCCGGTGTTGAGGTACGCGACCTCGGTCACGTCTCTGACACCCCTGTTGATGCCGTCGGTCATTGGTCCGTAAACCGGCTGTTTGACCGTGATGGTCCATGTCTCGCTGTAACCGGCGACCGTAGCCGTGAGCTCGAAGGTGCCGATGCCAACAGCCACGAGCCACGGAGCGGCACTCTGATAGAAAGGATCGGCAGGCGTCCAGAAAGGATCAAGGGAGGGGACGACAAACGAGACGCCGCTCAGGGCGCCCCACGTCCATTCAATGTCCGAGGCGTCCAGGCCCAGAGAAAGGGGCCCCACCTGTACGTTGGACAAATCCACGCCGCCGTTGTTGAACCACGTCAGCGGCACGCCCGTGACGGCGACCACCGGGTGGGGGATCGGGTCAACGGTGATCTCCCAGGGGCCGAACGGGCCGGCGTCAACGATCCCCGGTATTGAATCGTCATACCAGCCGCCCTTGACGATAGCCTGGACCTGGTAGGTGCCGTCCTTGAAAGCGACGAAATGGCTGCCGTAAATACCGGCGTCGGCGGTATTGCCTCCGACGAGCTCCCACACGATCTCAAGGCCGGTAATCAGGTTGTCATTGGTACTGTAAACATCGCCGCTGAGGAGCGTGGCGGCATTGAGGGCCGCGGTGCTCGGGGCGAAGTTCCTGATGCCGGTATTCATAGCGTTTGTAACAGGTACACCGCCAATAACAGCGCCAATAGCCCTGGGGTCCACCACTTCGATGATATTGATGTTGACCTTCTGCACGTAGTCGCTGCCGGCAGGGCCAGCGCCGGGGATCGTGGCAACGAGCGTGAAGGAGGTGCCGATGTCCCAGACTAAGATGGCGGGGTCGCTATTCGGGCCGCCTGATGCCGAGGTCAAATCAGCAGAATCAGCAACAGGAAGAGTACCAGCGTAGGAGATAAACCCGGAGCCGGAAAAGCCTTCCGCGCTCCAGATGATGTCGCCTACATCTTTGCCCGCAACGCTCGGCCGCACCTGCACGCCGGAAAGATCGATTTTTCTGCTCTCGAAAATCGACGCGGGTATGCCGCTGATCCAAGTCACCTGGTGATCATAGGCAGGCAGCAGGCGTTGCTCGCCGAAATAATAATAAGGAGAAGCGCCGAAAAAGGCTGGCGGCGTCGGCGTCAAATCCCAAGTGGATTCGGGCCAGTCGGTGAGTACCGTTGGAGGGACAACGCCCAACTCAAAGTAGTTGTTGTAGAGATTGAATCCAGATACGCCTGCAAGACTCGCGCCTCTCAAATCAATGAACGTGAGCTCGTTGTTCGCGACATCAACCAACCGACAGCCGCTGGGCACAGTCAGCACACCGGCTATCTGGTTGTTTTGAACCTGGAGCTCTCTCAAACCGGCTGGCAATGCGGGCAGCGCGGTCAGGTTGTTGTCATTGGCAATGAGGTTCGTCAACGTGCCCGGCAATGCGGGCAGCGCGTCGAGGTTGGTTCCCTGGACATAGAGAATTGTCAGGCCGCTCGGCAGATCGGGCAGCCCTGCCGACATATCTCCGCAGTTTCCGAGATTGAGAGTTCTCAAATTTGTGAGATACTTGAGAGCATCCTCCCAATCGGGGTTGGTTCGGTCAAATGGATCGCCGCCAGATGTCCAGTTGACACTAGCCAACATGTTTGCTCCGGCGGCGATGTTAGCTGGGTCATCCAAATCTGCGGTTGCCACAAATGGAAATGCTGCATTTTGCCTTGTCACCAAATAGGCCCAAAAGGTTGGGGTGAAGTACGATGACATTAGCCCGGCGCTTGCCGCCGATGCCGGGATGAACAGTGCCGGGAAACCTGTTAGCAACAGCAGCGACGCCACCAACAGGGCGAGGAGCTTGCGGGGGACTTTTGTTCGTGCCATTTGTTAGTTTCCTCCCTAAAAATAATTTTTGGTTTTTGGATGCTTGCCGGGATATGCCGGGATGTGCCGGGATGTGCCGGGATATACCTGCCCGATTTGCATTCCCCTTGAAGGTTTGGACTGCCGCCGCCCTTCAATTTTGTTTCGCTTAACTCCTTCCTCCTTCTTGCCTTATTGGCAGTGGTCCGCCTTTTCCGGGTTAGCGTACCGGGCAATGCGCAACGCCTTACGGGGTGCTATCGCGCGTCAAATGTCTAAACAGCAGACATTTGACGCAGGGAGCACGCATACATAGGCATAAGCAGTATAACAGATGCAAATGGTGAAGTCAAGACATTTTGGAAAAAATATTGCGGATATATGAAAAAACTTACAACCAACTGCGAACTTTTGGGAGCTTCGTGACCAGATTCTACACATCGGGCCCTATGGCGCGCGGCTGGCCGGCATCATGCGCCGTAATTTTATTTGACAGGCGGGTGTTTTCGTGCTACAATGTTTATAATACGGCGTCATGGCGGGAGGAGTGCCTCATGGAAGAAAAAAGCGCCGGCGCGGCCGCGGCAAACCGGAAGGCGGTTGCCGGGTATTCGGCCGTTGTATTCGCCCTGTATATCGGCTTTCGGATGTACGCCTTGACGAAGGAAATGGTGGGCGGCGCCACTTTATACAAGATTTTCATGTTTTTTTCCTGGGTATTTCAGGGGGGCGCGGCCTACCACAGCCTGGATTACAGCATGGGCTTATTGCCGCGCGCGCTGACCGGGCAGATATTGTCGTTCTTCACGGGGGGGGCGCTCACGGGCCGGGCCGCCGCGATCTACCTGCTGGCGGCCTTTGCAATCACCTACGGGCTGTTCTCCGTCATCGTCGGGATGCTGATCGAAAAAGCGGTGCGCACGGAAAACTACCCGATGGCGATGTTTCCGTTTCTCTTTATTCTCGCGCCCCTTTCGGTGTGGGCGCGCACATTCTTCGACATGAACTTCGACACCTTCATGCTGCTGTTCGCCCTGCTGGCCTTCCTCCTCCTGCTGCGGGGCAAAAACGAAAAGCTGCTGTGGCTGGTGCCCCTGCTCTCCTGCCTGGGCATCCTGGCCAACTATGCGTTCGCCCTGCTGTTTTTCCCGCTGCTGTTCGCCCTGCAATATTATGAATACATCCAAAGCGGCCTGAAAAAGTCCAGGCTGGCACAGCTGATTGTGACGACGGTCTCCTCGGCCGCGCTGGCGCTCTATACGATGGCGGCGCCCTTCTACAGCGAGCGGATGCTCAAGCTCGGCCTGTACAAATACACCTGCGAGCAAGCCATCGCATACCTGGAGGGCAAGATGGGGCACGCGCTGGACCTCTACGAGAGGCTCTTCGTCTGCTATTCGATCTATGGCAAGCGTCCCTACGGGGACCTGTCTGCCCTCATCCCCGTCAAGCCGGGCGAGTGGTACACCTTTCAACCGGATTACGGATGGTTCCACCCGAAGTATTACCTTTTCGCCGCCCTGCTCTGTTTGCCTGTATGCGTTTTTTCTATCCTGGTCTGGCGGCGCATGGCGAAGGGCGAGACGGGGTTTTTGCGCAAATCGCCCTACTGTCTCTTCATGCTGGCCCCTTTCATCATTGTCCCCGCCTTTGTGATTTTTGCGGATATGGACAGGCTGGTATGGAGCGCGCTGCTCACGCAGCTGCTGCTTGTGATCTACGCCTTTTTCAAAAACGGGGAGGGCGGGGCCTTTGGGCGCATGAGGGAGATCACGAAGACGGACAAGCTGGCGCTCGCGTGCGTTGCCGCGTTTGGCCTCGCCATCCTTGTGCCTATGCTGGTTTTCAAGGGCAAAGATTGGCTCAATCCCCTGACCCTTGAGGCAATCATGGTGTTGCTGGACAAGTCGGGGATTATTATTCCTTAACACAGGCAGCGAAGGAGGTTGCGCCGCATGTCAATGGATGAAAAAAAGCAGGCAAATCCCAGCAGGAAAACCATCGCCGGGGTTTCCGCCTTTGTGTTCCTTCTGTACGCCGGCTTCCGGATGGCTGCCCTGACGAAGGCGGCGTTCGGCCGCTTCTCTTTCATGGAGATGCTCAACTATTTTTGGTGGGTCTTGCGCGGGGGGACGGCCTACCACAGCCCGGACTACAGCATGGGCTTTTTGCCGCGCGCGCTGACCGGGCAGATATTGTCGTTCTTCACGGGGGGGGCGCTCACGGACCGGGCCGCCGCCTTTTATATGCTGGCGGCCTTTGTAATCGCCTACGGCCTGTTCTCTGTCGTCGTCGGCATACTGATCGAAAAGGCGGCGCGCACGGAGAATTACCTGATGGCGATGTTCCCCTTCCTCTTTATCCTGCTGCCCCTGCCGGTGTGGTTCCGCACCTTTTTGTTCATGAACTACGACACCTTCATGCTGCTGTTCACCCTGCTGGCCTTCCTCCTCCTGCTGCGGAGCAAGAACGAGAAGCTGCTGTGGCTGGTGCCCCTGCTCTCCTGCCTGGGCATCCTGGCCAACTACGCATATGCCCTTCTGTTTTTTCCTCTTTTATTTGCATTGCTATATTATGAATACATCCAAAGCGGCCTGAAGAAATCCGGGCTGGCCCGGCTGATTGTGACGACGGGCTCCTCGGCCGCGCTGGGGCTCTACATGATGGTCGCGCCCTTTTACAGCGAGCTGATGCACAGGATCGGCCTGTACAAATATGACTACGACCAGGCCATCGCGCTTCTCGAGGGCAGGGTAGGGCGCGCGCTGGACCCCCACGAGCTGCTCTACATCAGCCATACGATCTATGGCAAGATTCCCTGCGGCGACCTATATACCTATGTCCCCATCAAGATGGGCGAATTCGGCGCCTTTTCCCCGATATACGGCTGGTTCCAGCCGAGATATATCCTGTGCGCCGCCCTGCTTTGTTTGCCCGTCTGCGTTTTTTCCCTCCTGGTCTGGCGGCGCATGGCGAAGGGCGAGGCGGGGTTTTTGAAACGATCGCCCTACTATCTCTTCATGCTGGCCCCCCTTATCATCCTCCCGGGCTTCGCGGTTTTTTCGGATATAGACAGGCTCGTGTGGAGCGCGCTGCTCACGCAGCTGCTGCTTGTGATCTACGTCTTTTTCAAAAAAGGGGAGGACGCGGCCTTTGAGCGCATGAAGGAGATCACGAAGAGGGACAAGCTGGCGCTCGCGTGCATCGTTCTTTTTGGCCTGGCCATCCTTCTGCCGTTGCTTGTTTTCAAGGACGACAAGCTGCTCAACCCCGTGGATGTTGCGAGCTTGGAGGAGATGGCGAGGAGGCTGGGCGTGCAGTCCCAATAAAAAGCGAATTGGCGAAGGAGGCGTTGCGCGCCATGGCTATTGATGAAATAAAACAGGCCAAGGCCAGCCGGAAAACCATTGCCGGGGTTTCCGCCCTTGTGTTTGCCCTGTATATGGGCTTCAGGCTGTATGCCACGACGAAGCTGTTGGCCGGGCGCTTCTCCTTTTTGGATATGTTGAGCTATGCCTGGTGGACCCTGTGCCGGGGCACGGCCTTCCACAGCCTGGACTACAGCATGGGCTTCGTGCCGCGCGCGCTGACCGGGCAGGTTTTGACCTTCTTCACGGGGGGGGCGATCACCGAGCGGGCCGCCGGTATTTACCTGCTGCTGGCCTACGTCCTCACCTATGCGCTGTTTTCCGTCGTCATCGGGATACTGATCGAAAAGGCGGCGCGCGCGGAGAATTACATCATGGCGATGTTCCCCTTCCTCTTCATCCTCGCACCCGTGCCGGTGTGGTACCGCTCGTTCACGTTCGCGAACTACGACACCTTCATGCTGCTGTTCGCCCTGCTCGCCTTCCTCCCCATGCTGTGGAGCAAGCATGAGAAACCGCTGTGGCTCGTGCCCGTCTTCTCCTGCCTCGGCATCCTGACGAACTATGCGTTCGCCCTGCTGTTTTTCCCGCTGCTGTTCGCCCTGCAATACTATGCGTACATCCAAAGCGGCCTGCAGAAAACAAGGCTCGCCCAGCTTCTCGTGACGGCGGGCTCCTCGGGCGCGCTGGCGCTCTACAGCGTGGCGGCGCCCTACAACAGCGAATGGATGCACAAGCTCGGCCTGTACAGATACAGCTGCGCGCAGGCCATCGCGTACCTTGAGGAAAAGCTGGGCCATGTGCTGGAGGAGGCCGACCGGCTGTACATCGCCAACACGGTGTTCGGCATGGACGCCAGGGGCGGCAGCTTCGTCGCCATCCCCCCGGGGCGGCTGACCGCTTTCTCCCCGCTCGCCGGTTGGTTCCACCCGAAGTTCTATGGGAATGCCCTGTTGATCTGCGCGCCCATCGTCATTTTCACCTGCATCGTCTGGCGGCGCATGGCGAAGGGCGAGACGGGCTTTTGGAAGCGCTCGCCCTACTACCTCTTCATGCTGGCACCCTTTTTTCTCGTTCCCGCCTTCATGGTCTTTCAGGATATAGACAGGCTCGTGTGGAGCGTGCTGCTCGCGCAGCTGCTGCTGATGGTGTACGTCTATCTCAAAAACGGGCAGAGCGGGGCCTTCGGGCGCATGGGGGAGATTACAAAAAAAGACAAGCTGGCGATTGCCGGCATTGCCGTTTTTTTGCTCGCCATCCTCCTGCCGCTGCTGTTTTTCAAGACCGGCGAGTGGCTCAACGCGCATCCGGGGAACTGGGGGGACGTGCTGGGAAGTATCGCTTAGCTTCTCTTTTTCCGCCACCTGTAGGCGGCGCTCCAGTATAAATAGAGCCATTTGCCGGAGATTCTGGAAAAATCCAGCTTCAGCAGGCAATCGAAGCCGCGCTTGAACAGGTAGATGAAGTGCACGAAGCGCAGCAGCATGGGGTATTCCCTCTGCTCCTCCCCGTTGCCCTTTACTTTCAGCAGCCACCTCTCGAAGAGCCTGTCCGGGATGCGCACACAGGCGATCAGATAGAGCAGCACGTTGCAGAAGATGGGGCGCACCTCGAAGAAGGGCAGGTCCGGGCACTCGATGCCGTTTTCGTCGAAATACGCGGTGAGCTGCGTGCCGGGGAATTTGCGCAGCGAGAACACGTTGAAGGTGAAGGGCCTGTCAAAGCTGTTGTAAAGCCGCAGGGACGTCACGATGTCCTCCCGCGTCTCCGTGGGGTTGTCGGTGATGACGTCGAAATCCGGCGGGATCATGCGGCGGTATTTGTGCTTCGCCCCCACCAGGATGGAGACCCCTTTGCGGATCGATTCCAGGGAGGTGTTCCTTCCGTAGAGCTTGAGGGTTTTCTCGTTCCCGCTTTGGATGCCCATCTTGCCCCGCATGAGCCCGTGCGAGGCGAGGAGGTCCACTTTTTCCTCGCTGATGGTGTTGGGGTGGATGCCGTATACGGTGAAGGGCAGGTGGATCCTCGCCTTATACAGCGCGCAAAATTCCTTCAAAACGTCCAGGGGGAGCGCGACGATGTTGTCGTCGTGAAAGGAGACCGTCCGAATGTAGGGGTGCCGCTCCATCTCCTCCTCGATCTCGCGGATGACGGCCTCCGGCTTGGGGTAGCGCAGCTTCATATTGCCCTTATCGGCCGCGGAATAGCCGCTGTTAGAGCAGTACGTGCAGTAGTAGGGGCAGCCCAGGGTCCACAGCGTGTTGTAGCCCAGGCCGTTGTATTTCAGGAAGTCATATTTGCCAAACTTGACGAACTTCTTTTTCTTCGCGTCATAGAGCCGGCAGTCGAACAAATTGTAGCCCGACTGGAATTCACCCAGCTCCTCGTTGCTGTTGAGCGCCTCGGAGGGGTTTTTGACGACGGCGCCGTCCTTCTGGAACCACAGCCCCTTCGTTTGATAGAAATCCCTGCCCTCCCGGAGGGCCTCGATCAGCTGGCGCGCGGGCTTTTCGCCCTCGCCGGTGCAGATGGCGTCGAAGTGGGCTATGGCTTCGTTGGGATAGAGCCGCGCGTGGACGCCGCCGAGCAGCGTGAATGCGTTGGAGCCGTTGCGCTCCCCCAGCTTTTGGGATATTTCCGAGGCGTATTCGAACGTGTTCGTCATGCTGGAGAAGCACACGACGTCGTAGCCCGCGAGAAGCCCGGCGATAATCTCCGCGTCTTCGGAATAGGACGAGGCCACATTCGCCTTATTGGGATTGATATAGGTGGCAAACGAGCGCCCGTTGTTCGTAAGGATAAAGAAGGCGTCCGTATTCTTTTCTATTTTTTTGATCACCGCGGCGACACGGAACGCCCCGATGCAGTCAATGTTTTCCCCCAGCATCAAAAACGCGATTTTCATTTTATTTTCCCACCCCTCCCTGCTTGCTTCGGTCTCCTCCATCCGTAGAATACGATCCAATATATATAGAGCCATTTGCCGGTGATTCTGGAAAAATCTAGCTTCAGCAGGCAATCGAGGCCGCGCTTGAGCAGATAGATAAAATGCACGAAGCGCAGCAGCGCCTTGTACTCCTTTTGCTCCTCCTCGTTGCCCCTGACCTTCAGCAGCCATCTCTCGAAGAGCCTGTCCGGGATGCGCACACAGGCAATCAGATAGAGCAGCGCGTTGCAGAAGATGGGGCGCACCTCGAAGAAGGGCAGGTCGGGGCACTCGATGCCGTTTTCGTCGAAATACGCGGTGAGCTGCGTGCCGGGGAACTTGCGCAGCGAGAACACGTTGAAGGTGAAGGGCCGATCGAAGCTGTTGTAGAGCCGCAGGGAGGCCACGATGTCCTCCCTGGTCTCCGTGGGGTTATCGGTGATGACGTCGAAATCCGGCGGAATCATGCGGCGGCGGTGCTTCCTCTGGGTCGCCGCCGAGATGGCGGCCGCCTCGCGGATGGACTGGATGGAGGTGTTCCTGCCGTACTGCTTCAGGGTCTTCTCGTTCCCGCTCTCGATGCCCAGCTTTGACCGTATCATGCCGTATGAGGCGAGCAGGTCCATCTTCTCCGCGCTAATGGTGTTGGGGTGTATGCCCTGCACGGCGAAGGGCAGGTCGATCCTCTCCCTGTACAGCTCGCAGAATTCCCGCAGCAGGGCGATGGGGAGCGCGGTGAGGTTGTCGTCGTGGAAGCAAATCGTCCGGATATAGGGGTGGATCGCGAGCTCCTGCTCGATTTCGCGGATGACGGCCTCCGGCCGCGGGTAGCGCAGCTTCAGGTTGCCCTTGTCCGCCGCGGCATAGCCGTTGTTGGAGCAATACGTGCAGGCAAAGGGGCAGCCCAGGGTCCACATGGTGTTGTAGCCCAGGCCGTTGTATTTCAGGAAGTCATATTTGCCGAACCTGACGAATTTCTTTTTCTTCGCATTATAGATTTTGCAGTCGAACAAATTGTAGCCCGATTGGAACTCATTGAGCTCCTCGTGGCTGTTGAGCGGCTCTGATTCGTTTTTGACTGCGGCCCCGTCCCTTCGGAACCACAGCCCCCTGATATTATAGAAGTCCCCGCCCGCCCGGAGGGCCTCAATCAGCTGGCGTGCTGGCTTTTCGCCCTCGCCGGTGCAGATGGCGTCGAAGTGGGCTATGGCCTCGTGGGGATAGAGCCGCGCATGGACGCCGCCGAGCAGAGTGAACACCTTATCGCCCCCGCGCCCGCCGGCGCTGCGCTCCTTCAGCCTTTGCGAGATCTCCGCCGCGTATTCGAAGGTGTTCGACATGCTGGAGAAGCACACCATATCATAGCCTGCGAGGAGCTCGGAGAGAATAGCGGCGTCCTCGGAATAGGAGGAGGCTACATTTGCCTTATTTGGGTTGATATAGGTGGCAAAAGAGCGCTCATTGTTCGTAAGGATAAAATAGGCGTCCGTGTTCTTTTCTATTTTTTTGATCACCGCGGCGACCCGGAACGCCCCGATGCAGTTGATCGTTTCTCCCAGCATCAAAAATGCGATTTTCACTGCGTCAACCCTCCTCCTGTCGATTTGGCCGCAACTGCCTTTCATTATATCACGCGCACATGCGGCTGTCAATCATTTTCGCTCTTGACATCCCGCGCGTTCGGTGCTACAATAGAGGCATGATTCCTGCAAAAACGCTATGGGGGAGCCGCTATGAAAAAAAACTTTGGGAAAATCTTTGCCCTGTGCCTGTGCGCCGCGCTGCTGTTCGGCCTGGCCGCCTGCCGCGAGTTCGAGGTCATTGATTTCGATTTGATCAACCTCGTCCCCCACAACGCGCAGGTGCTGGAGGCCTCGGACGGCCACAAGATCATGGAGATCAACAACGTGTCGGCGCTCTACCCCGCGCCGATGGACAGCCTGATCGAGTTTTACGAGCTCGTCTTTTTGCGGGTCGGGTCGAAGGAAATAAAGCGCGAAGCCGAGGAGGGCTACTGGTCCTACACCGGCTCCTACCCGGGCAACCGCGTGCTGCGGGTCACGATACGCTACATGGAGGGCGACACGATGCTGATTTTCGTGCGCTTCCTGGATGAGCTGACGAATTGACGAATCGGACACCCCCGGCCTGCACGCCTCCTGCGCAGGCGCTGGCCGCCCCCCCTCTAAAGAGGGGGGCTATTTGTGCTCTTGTCATAAGCTGCGGACAACCCACAATAAAGCCCCCCTCTTCAGAGGGGGGACGCCCGAAGGGCGGGGGGTGTCCGTGAAAGAGGGGGGACGCCCGAAGGGCGGGGGGGGCCGTTTTTATCTTCCCGCGCCGGGGATGATCAGCGATTCCACGGCCTCGAAGCTCTCGAGCTCCTTCACGAAGGCGTTGAAATCGGCCCGCGTGGCCGCGACGGTCTTGATGTCCCTGCCGATGGCCTGGCTGGCCCATATGGAGTGGAACACAAAGGTGTAGCTATCCCGTCCCTGCACGGCGCTCCCGCCCCCGTTGGCGGCGACATACGCCGCTATGTCGCTGCCCTCCGGCAGATCCACATACTCCACCGAGTAACACACCCGCTCGCAGTTTTGCGTCAGCGCGAGCTTCAGCAGTGCCTTGATCTGCATCTCGCGGATGATGTCCGTCGCCAGCTCCTCCGACAGCTGCGCGTGGGTTTCGCTGTCGGTCAGCAGCCACTCCTGGTCCATAAACATGTTTTTATATGTCTCTTTGTCCTTGCCGTAGGCGTCCACGGCGCCGGAGCCGCTGCCGATGAGCACCACCCTGCTGTCCTGCGGCGTGCCCAGCAGCACATCCAGCCCCGCCGGCATGTCGTTCTTTCTGGTGTTTCTTTGACTGTAGAGGGCGCTGACATCCACCGGCGAAAGCTTCGTCACATCCTTTATGGGCGCTTTCGGCGCGCTGACCGCCCGCCAGACGCCGTAGCCGCCCGCCAGGAGCACGCACAGCGCCAACGCGCCGGCCGCGCCGAGCAAGGCGTATTTTTTTGTGATGTTTATTTTGCCCGCCGCGGGCTTCTCCCTCTTCGGCGGCTTCGCGCGTTCCGGCTCTTCCACAGCCACCGGCGCGGCGGCAGGCGCAACCGGCTCTTCGGCCGGCGCGGCGGCCTCTTCGATTGCTACGGCTGCATCCTCTTCGGTTGTTTCGCCGCTCGCGGCGGGAATTTCTTCCCTTTCACCTTCCGCCCTTTCCTCATCGGCGCCCTCCACAACATCTTCCATTTTATCCTCCATCCGGCATCTGCCTCCTTCCACGCGGTTGATAGGACTATTATAGCACGAAACCGGGCGGGGCGCAAGGGTATCAATTGTAAAATAATTTTTGACATACAGTTAAATGTTAGCGATTATTTTGACAAAGCCCGCAGGACATGCTATAATTGCCTGGAGCAATCAACGATGAGGAGGAGAGAAGTTTGAGACAAATGAAAAACCCTGACCCATCCGTCCGTTCCGTCCCCGCGCTGGTGGATTTCTGCGAGCGGGAATTCGGCCCCCGGGACGCCTTCCGCTGGCGCGGGGGGGAGGAGATCCAGACCGTCAGCTACGCCCGCTTCGCGCGGGAGGCGCGCGCCCTGGCCGCCGCCCTGGCCGCCCAGACGCAGCCGGGTGAGAAAATCGCCGTGCTCGGGGAGAACAGCTACGAGTGGCTGGTGAGCTGGTTCGCGGTGATGGGCGCGGCCCGCGTGGCCGTCCCCCTGGACCCGCAGCTGCCGTCGGCGGACCTGCTGGCGCTGCTGCGCAAGAGCGGCGCGTCGCTGCTGCTGTGCTCGGCAAACTTCGAGGATGTCGCCACGGCCTTCTCGAAGGCCGAAAGCTTTGGGCGCGCCGTCTTTATGAAGGATACGCCCGCGCTGCTGGCCCCCTATGAGGGCGGGAACTGGCCCTGCGAGGCTCAGCCCGACGGCCTCGGGGCCATCGTCTACACCTCCGGCACCACGGGGGAGCCCAAGGGCGTCATGCTCAGCCAGTGGAACTTCGTGAGCGACGCGCTCAGCGGCGTGCGCCACATGGGCGCGGATTCCCACGAGACGCTGACCATGCTGCCCTTCTACCACACCATAGGCATCACGCCCGCCATACTGGCCCCCCTGGCCATGGGCTGCACCATCAGCCTGTGCAAGGGCGCGAAGTATTTCAAGAGGGACCTGGAGACCTTCAGCCCCCAGACCATGATCATCGTGCCGCTGATCGCGCAGTCGATGTACCAGCAGGTCTGGGACGTGGCAAAAAAAGAGGGCAAGGACAAGCTGCTGCGCATCCTGCTGAAAATCAGCGGCTTTTTGCGCAAGCTGGGCATCGACCTGCGCCGCAAGCTGTTCAAAACCGTGATCGATGCCTTCGGCGGCAAGCTGGAATGGATGTTCTGCGGCGGCGCGGCGGTCTCGCCGGAGGTGGTGACCGGCTTCGCGGGCTTCGGCATTGACCTGCTGCCCGTCTTCGGCGCCACGGAGTGCGCGCCGGGCATCTCAATGAACCAGCGCGGCGTATGCAAAGCGGACAGCGTGGGCGTGGCGATGGACTGCAACGAGATCAAGCTCGTGGACGATGAAATCTGGGTGAAGGGCGACAACGTCTTCATGGGCTACTATGAGAACGAGCAGGCCACCCTGGATTCCCTCACGCCCGACGGCTGGTTCAAAACCGGCGACCTCGGGCGCTTCGACGAAGACAATTATTTGTATATCACCGGCCGCATCAAGAACCTGATCATCCTCAGCAACGGCAAGAACGTCTCCCCCGAGGGCCTGGAGAACAAGCTCATGGACATCCCCTTCGTGGCGGAGGCGCTGGTATACGAGCAGGGCGGCGAGATCGTGGCGGAGCTCTTCCCGGATGCCGAGGTTCCCGACGCCGCGGCGCGCCTGGAGGGGGAGATCATGGCGCTCAACCGCAATCTGCCGCCCTACGCGCGCATCGCGAAGACCGTGCTGCGCGACACGGAGTTCCCCAAGACCTCCACGAAGAAGATAATAAGAAAGAGATAAAGACAGGGAGGAGATTTTACGCAAATTCCGGATTCCATCCGCACCATCCCCGCGCTGCTGGACTATTGCGAGCCGCTGCACGGCGGCGTCGACCTGTTCCGCTGGCGCGAGGAGGATGCGATTCACAGCGTAACCTATTCTGAATTCGCGCGGCAGGCGCGCGCCCTGGCCGCCGCCCTGGCGGAAAAGACGCGGCCCGGCGCGAAGATCGCGATACTCGGCGCGAATTCCTGCCGCTGGCTGCTGTGCTGGTTCTCGATACTCAGCGCGGGCCGCGTGGCCGTGCCCCTGGACCCCCAGCTGCCCGCAAATGACCTGCTGGCCCTGCTGGAAAAAAGTGATAGCGAGCTTTTGTTCTGCTCGGAGAGCTTCGGGGATGTAGCCACGGCCTTCAAGAAGGCCGTTTTCATGGACGATGTACCCGCGCTGCTGGCCCCCTATGAGGGCGTTCAGCACTGGCCCTGCGAGACGCGGCCCGACGACCTCGCGTCCATCGTCTTCACCTCCGGCACCACGGGGGAGCCCAAGGGCGTCATGCTCACGCACTGGAATTTCATGGCCGACGCCCTGAGCGGCGTGCGCTGCGTGGACCTCGCGGGGCACACGAACCTCGCGATCCTGCCCTTCTACCACACCCTGAGCATCACCCCGGGGATGCTCGCGCAGCTGCCCGGCGGGAGCACCACCTGCATCTGCGGGGGCATGGCGCACCTGGCGAAGGACCTGGCGGCGTTCCGCCCGGAATATATGGTGGCCGTGCCGCTGCTGGCCGAGGGGCTCTATCAAAAGGTCTGGGACACGGCTAAAAAAGAGGGCAAGGATAAGCTGCTGCGCACCATGCTGAAGGTCAGCGGCGCGCTGCAAAAAATAGGCCTTGACCTGCGCCGCAAGCTGTTCAAGAGCGTACTGGCCGCCTTCGGGGGCGAGCTGCTCTGGATCTGCGTGGGCGGCGCGCCGGTCTCGGAGGAATGCGTGGCCGGGCTGCTGGCCTTCGGCATAGAGGTGCTGCCCGCCTACGGCACCACGGAGTGCGCCCCAGGGGTCTCCCTCAACCAATACGGGGCCTGCAAGGGGAAGAGCGCCGGCAAGGTGATGGACTGCAACCGGGTCAAGCTCGTGGAGGGCGAGATCTGGGTGAAGGGCGGCAACGTCTCGCCCGGCTACTACAAAAACCAGGCCGCTACAAAGGAGGCCTTCGTTGACGGCTGGCACAAAACCGGCGACCTCGGCCGCCTGGACGGGGACGGCTACCTCTATATCACCGGGCGGCTGAAGAACCTGATCATCCTCAGCAACGGCAAGAACGTCGCGCCCGAGGGCCTGGAGGCCAAGCTGCTGGAACTCCCCTTCGTCAGGGAGGCACTGGTCTACGAGCTCGACGGGGAGATTGCGGCGGAGCTGTTCCTGGACGGCGAGATACCCGCCGCGCGCCTGGAGGAGGCCATGGCCGAATTCAACCGCAAGCTGCCGCCCTACCAGCGCGTTACAAAGACCCTGCTGCGGGATACGGAATTCCCGAAGACAAGCACCAAAAAAATTATAAGAAATCGGTAGGGGGCGGCCTCCGGACGTCCCTGGGCGTTTTAAGGTATTGCGCCGGGGCGTCGGGGGCGCCGCCCCCTACACGAGGCATATTTTTTCATTTGCCAAAGTTATTGAAAGGATGGCTATCACAATGCAGACAATTCTTGATCGCATGACCGCGCTGCTGCGGGAGTTTGCCGGCGACAACGCACTCACCATCGAGCCCTCCATGCCCCTGCGCGGCTCCCTGGGGCTGGATTCTTACGACCTGGCCTCCCTGCTGGGCGCGGCGGAGGAGCGCTTCGACGTGGAGATACCCGACCGGGCCGCCCTGGAGATGTTCACCGTGGCGGACGTCGTCGACTTTCTGACAAAGCACACAGCCTAAAGGAGGCAACCCCGTGGAGGACTTTCCACTCACCAAGCCGCAGCGGCGGATCTATGACCTCGAGCGCTTCGCCGCAGGCGCGGCCGGTATCGCGGCCAGTATGCTGTTCACCGGCACTCTCAACGAGCCCGCCATGCAGCGGGCGGTGAACCTCGTCTTCGAGACCAACGACGCCTTGCGCCTGCGCATCACGCCGCAGGCGCGGCAGTTCTTCGCGCCCTACGAGCCCGCCTTGTTCCCCGTGCGGGCATTCGGCAGCCTGGAGCAGCTGCACGCCTGGGCGGCGCGGGAGGCCCTGCGCTGTCCGGACCTCCACGGCCCGCTGTGCGAGGTGACCATCGTCTGCGCCGAAGACTGCTTCGGGCTGTTCGTGAGCCAGCACCACATCATCGCCGACGCCTGGTCCTCGGCGCGCTTTGTCAGCTTCATTCACCAATACTACCACGACCCGGACGCGCGGCCCCTGGAAAATCCCTCCTACCGGGGCTATATCGAGAAGTCGCAGGCCTATGCGCAAAGCGGGCGTTTTGCGCGCGACAGGGAATTCTGGCTCTCGCAGTTCCCCGAGAAGCCGGAGCCCTGCTTCCTGGCCGAGTGGAGCGGCTCCACGGCGGCGGCCCGCTGGGACGTCTTCCTCACGGCGGAAGAAACCCGCCCTCTGCGCGATTTCGCGGCGGCGCACGGGCTCTCGCTGTTCAACCTGCTCACGACGGCCATGGCCGTGTACATCTGCCGCCTGCGCGGGCAGACGCGGCTCTCCATAGGCACCACCACCCTCGGCCGCCCGGACAGCGTGCTCAAACGCACCTACGGCATGTTCGCCGAGACCCTGGCCCTGCCCGCGGACGTCGACCCCGCGCTGGGCTTCGCCCAAAACGCCCTGGCCGCCAAGGAGCGGCTCTACCCCGCGATACGCCACGAGAGCTTCGGCTATACCGACCTGCTCGAGGCCCTCCGGGAGCGCGACGGCTTCGACGGCAGGCTCTACGACGTGCTGGTGAACTACCAGAACGCCGCCGTGGCGGGCCTGGACGAGACCTTGGAGGGCACCTACTGGTATTTCTGCGGCGCGCAGCCGGAAACCCTGCAAATCCAGGCCAATGACCGCGAGAACACCGGCGGCCTGTTTCTCTGCTACGACTACCGGCTGGACGCCTTCACTGAAAGTGAAATTCAATCGCTGCACGAGCGCCTGATGACCCTGCTGCTGGACGCCGCCGCCCACCCGGAGAAGCCCGTGGCGCGGCTGGCGCTGCTCTGCGAGGGCGACAAGGCGGCCTGGGCGGCGCTCAACAAAACCGAACATGTTTTCAAGGCGCTGCCCATGCACCGCTTTTTGGAGCAGCGGACGGCGGAGCACCCCAAGCGCGAGGCCGTGCTGTGCGGCAGGCAGCGCCTGACCTATGGCGAGCTCAACGGCTGGGCGGACCGCATCGCCTGCGATTTGCGAAAGCGGGGCATCGCCCCCGGCAGCGTGGTCGCCCTGCGCATGGAGCGGCGCATCGAGCTCATGCCGCTGATTTTCGGCATCATGAAGGCGGGCTGCGCCTACCTGCCCATCCTGCCCGATTGGCCCGACGCCCGCGTGGAATTCATCCTGCGGGACGCCAAGGCGGCCCTGCTGGTGTGCCAGCCCGGCTGCGAGGCCGCGCAGGACGTCTGCCCGGCGATTCCCACAGGGGCGCTGCAAGATCTCCCCTCGGGCCACATCAAAAGCAGCGGGGAGGCCGACCTGTGCGCCTATGTGATGTACACCTCGGGCTCCACGGGGCAGCCCAAGGGGGTGCGCGTGGGGCAGGCGGGGCTGTGCAACCGCCTGCTCTGGATGGAGCGCGCCTACCCATTGGCAAAAGAGGAGACGCTCATCCAGAAGACCAGCTACGCCTTCGACGTCTCCGCTTGGGAGCTCTTCTGGCCCTTCATGCGCGGCGCGGCCCTGCTGCTGCCCGAGCCCGGCGCGGAGAGGGACCCCCGGCGGCTGGCCGAGTTGATAAACCAGCACAACATTCGCACGATCCACTTCGTGCCCTCCATGCTGGCGCTGTTCCTGGACTACATCGCCGCTAGCGGGCAGGCGCTGCCCTCGCTGGAGCGCGTGATCGTCAGCGGGGAGGCGCTCTCCCCTGCCCTGAACGGGCGCTTCTACAAGCTCTTCGCCGGGACGCCCGCCCGGCTGATCAACCTCTACGGCCCCACTGAATGTACAGTCGACGTGCTCTACTACGGCTGCGCGCCGGATGACGCGGCCATCCCCATCGGCCGCCCGGTGTGGAACACAGGCGTGTACATCCTGGACCAAAACGGCGCGCTGCTGCCCCCGGGTGCGGTGGGCGAGCTGTGCGTCACCGGCGTGCAGCTGGCCTACGGCTACGCCGACCCCGCCCTGGACGAGAACCGCTTCGTGACACACCCCAGCCTGGGGCGCATCTACAAAACGGGCGACCTGTGCAGCTTGCGGGCGGACGGGCAGGTGCTCTACCACGGGCGCGGCGACGGCCAGACCAAGATACGCGGCCAGCGCGTGGAGCTCGCGGAGATCGAGCGCCAGCTGGAGCGGGCATCCGGCGTGGCCCGCGCGGCGGCGCACTACGACGGCGCGCACCTGCACGGCTTCGTCATCGCGGCGGAGGGCTATGACGAAATGGCCGTTCTTGACCATCTGGCCACGCGCCTGCCGGACTACATGATGCCCGAGCAGCTGCTGCGCCTGGAGGAATTCCCCCTCAACGCCAATGGAAAACTGGACCGCAAGCAATTGGCGCGGCTGGCCGTGCCGCCGGGGGAAAGGCCCGCCGCCGCGGATGCGAGGGATACGTCCCTGCCCGTCACCCAGCAGGAGCGGCAGCTCATGGCGGCGGTGCGGGCGCAGCGCGGCGGCGGCGAGGTGGGCATGGGCGACGCGCCCAGCCGCTGCGGCCTGAGCTCCCTGGACATCGTGAGCGTGACCATTGAGCTGGAGGCCCAGGGCCTGCGGCTGCAGGTCAACGACTTCTACACCGCGCCGGACTTTTATTCTTTGGCCGCTTTAATGACGCAGGACGCGCAGCGGCCGCTGCTGTTCCAGCTGGGGCAGGGGCAGGGGGATGTCGCCTGCGTAGGCGTGCCCTACGGCGGGGGCGGCTTTGCCGCCTGGTCCGACGTGGCGCGGGCGCTGCCCGTGCCCTTCTACGCCGTGCGCACCGCCCACGAGGACCCGCAGGCCCTCCTGCGGGCCTTGGAGCAGCTGCCCCACGGGCGCTTTGTGCTCATGGGCAGCTGCGTGGGCACAGGGCTCGCCACGGCGCTGGCGCGGGAGCTGGAGGCGCAAAACCGCCTGGCGGGGCTGTGCGTCGTGGCCTCCACGCCGCCGCCCATGGTGGGGCTCTACGGCCGCTGGTTCAATCCCTGGCTGCTGCGGGGGCCCGGCGCCACCAACCGGGCGCTGCAGGCCCTGAGCGAAAAGAAGCTGCGCCTGGGCCCCAGGGAAATTGAGCAGCTGCGCGCCGACGCCGCCTGGTTCCTGCGCTTTTTGGCGGCGAACCGCCACGTGGGCATCCACGCGCCGGTGCTGTTGATTTACGGCGCGGACGACCCCATGCTGCGGCGCGTGCCCGTGCGCAGGCGCTGGGAGAAGCTCCTCGGGCGTCCGGTGGCGCTGTGCGAGCTCCCCGCCGTGAAGCACGACATCGTCCATACGCGCGCGGGGGAGGTCGCCGCGCAGCTGACGGCACTTTTACCAACGAATAGAAAAGAGGTCTGACGCGATGTTCCCGTATTTCTCTCTGTTTGGCCAATCGCTGTATGCCATCATCAACTTCATGGGCGGCGTCTCCGGGCTGGTCTTCATGGTCGTGTCGCTTACCCTGGAGTGGAAGCGCAGGCCGAAGCCGACGTCTCCCGCGCCACGCGTCTACAACCCCTTCTTTTACCTGAAAAAGGAGACGCGCAGCAAATACAACCCCATCTTCTTTTTCCTGTGCTATTTTATTTCTTACGCAGCCCTGATGCAGGGGATCAAGGGTGCGGGGGCAATCTTCAATATCGCGATGGTCGGGGGCAATTTGAAGGTTTTCCCCGGCAGCATCGCCTATGCCAGCGGCATACTGGTGTTTATCCCGCTGTTCCTGCTGCTGTCCTCGCTGTTCCCCGGCAACGGCAGGCCCCTGGAGCAGCTGGAGTTCGTGATGCCCGCGTTCGCCCTGGTGCACGTCTTCAACCGCATGGGCTGCTTTTTGGGCAGCGGCTGCTGCTACGGCATCCCCAGCAAGTTCGGGATCGTCTACCCGGACTACGCCCGGGCAAGCATCCACAACGGCCCGGGCGTACCCGTCTTCCCCAACCAGCTGATCGAATCCTCCACCATGTTGGTGCTCTTCCTCGTCCTGCTGTACCTGCAGAAAAAGGGCAAGCGTACGCTGCCCATCTTCCCCCTGGTGTTCGGCGCCACCGGCTTTCTGCTGGACTTCGGCATGGATCACTCGCACGAGCAGCTCTTCAAGCCGATGTTCGGCTTCACCTACCCCACGCCCTTCACGCACCTGCTGGTGTTTATCCTGGGGCTGCTCTTCCTGGTGCTGGTCATCCGGGATCAGCGCAAGGCCAAGCGGGCGGTGGCCGCGGGGTCGGCGGGCGGGGAGGCCTTTGAGGAGGAGGATGTGGCGGAAGCCGAGTGTGCGGCGGAAGTCGAGGCTACGGCGGCGGAGGACGGCCCCGCCGAAGCAGAGTAATGCTATTTCTACTCTGAAAAACAGCACACTGCAATGCCTCTTCCTCCGAAAGCGGTCAGCCGCTCCGCAAACAAGCGCGGCATCCAACAAAGCACACAGCCCAAAGAAGGACTGTGTGCTTTTGCTATACTAGTAGGGGTTACCCCTGTGCCCGGTTTAGAACCACATCCAGATCCAGCCAAACAGGCAAATGAACCTGAACCAGTTCCAGACGGTCGACTCGTATGCCGTGTTCCACTTGAAGAAGTGCACGTACTTCGGCTCGGGATTGGGCACAATCACCGGCTCGTCCTCGAAGACCGCCGTGACCGTCACGTTGTTGCCGGGCATGATCAGGCTCGCCTCGAGCTGATCCGCGTCGGCGATGGGCACGCTGTTGGTGGCCGTCCAGCCGACGAAAACCTTCTTGGCCGGAACCGTCGTCGAGAAGGTGGCAAGCTCGCCGGGGGCGTACTTCCCGCCGCCTGTGCCGTTCACAACTGTGAGTGTGTACTGCAGCGCGAACGCCGCCTGGCTCACCTTCACCGGCACGCCCTCGTTGCTCAGGTTGCCCAGCGCATCCTTGACCACGAAGAAGATGTCCTTCGCCTCATAGGTGAAGACGAGGGGCAGGTTCACGGCGCCCGCCGGTACGTTGGCCAGCAGGGGGGCCGCGAGAATCTGCTGCACCTCTGGGGCCGCCGCGCCCGGGGCCAGGAAGAGGGCATACAGCTCGCCGTCCACAGCGCTGTTGAAGGAGAGTGTCCCGGCCGTCTCACCGGCCGCACCAGCGGCGCGGCTCACGCTCGCGTTGGTGATCACCGGCAGCACGATCGTGCCCCAGGGGATGGCAGGGATGTAAGTGACGGTGCCGGAGGGCAGTGCAAACGCTATTGATGGATCATTGCCGGAAAATTTCCACGCTGCGGTGGCCTTATAGGTCGCCTGGTCAATGACAAGGCCATTCGTGGTGCCTTCGAAGGCGCCCGGAATGTTATCTGTGGTCACCTTCACAACCATGCCGACGCTCTTGATCTTGATTTCGCCGAAGACGGTGCCCGCCTTGTACGCCACCGCGCCGAATTGGCCCAGGTTGTCGATGGCGGCTTTGCCGGTCACCGTGCCGCCGCTCACCTTGACGGTGCCGATGTCGAGGGCGATGGCTCTGTCAAAAGTGCCGTTGCCCGCGCTCACAGCGCCGCCGCTAACCACCACATTGAATTCGCCTTTGGTAACGATTCCGGTAGTTTTGCCGATCACGGAGCCACCAGTAACAGTTACTCTGAAGACATCACTGGTGGTTGTGTTAGCGGCATCTATGGCAACTGCATCCGACGAAACTGTGCCCCCGGAAATAACAACTGAGCTGTTCTTAGTTTCAATCGCCCTGTAGGTGCCGCTCACGTTGCCGCCGGAGACCGCGACCGCACCTTTTGCGGCAATGCCGGTGATCCCGGTCACGTTGCCGCCGGAGACCGTGACCGCGCCTTCCGCCTGAATGGCGAAGGCTTTGCCGGCGACTGTGCCGCCGGTAACCTCGACGGCAATGCCGTCAATGGCCCTGTCTCCGCTTACGGCGCCGCCGGTGACCTTGACGGCTTTGTCAGCGGAGATTGCGCCGCAATCGTCCGCCGTTGACGCCACCGCGCCGCCGGAGACCAGGACATCCACGTTATTCATGATGGCCCAGCCGGAGGAATTCGCGATGTTGGCGGGCGCGGCCACCTCGAACTTGCCCGCCCCTGCCAGGTTGATTAGGGGGTTCACGGTGATGAGCTCGGTTGGCGCGGTCTCGCCTTCAAGGGGGACGGCGACCGCGTTGGTGTAGACGGCTTTCCAGATGATTTCCACGCCTTCAGGGATTGACAGGCCCAGGGGCACATCCGCGTCGGTCTTTGCGCCGACCACCGTGATGACCGAGCCCTCGCCCGCCTGATCCAGGGTATTCTGGATGGTGGTTTGGATCTGCGCGACGGAAAGGGCGTTGGTGATTGTGATATCCACGATGACGAACGCCGACGACGCCACGAGAGGCAGGATGCCCATGAGGCCCATCGCCACGCACAGCGCGAGCAGTGCGCCGAGGATCCGCTTGCCAGTTGATTTCATTGGTGCTCCTCCTTTAATATAACTGCTTTTCAGCGCTTATGCGGCGGGTGTGGTGAACCACATCCAGATCCATCCGAACAGTACGATGAACATGAACCAGTTCCAGCGGGACTTCTCATATGCGGTTTCCCGGCCGAATATGCCCACATACTCCTTGATGGGCGGCTTGCAGATGTCGCAGCCCACGTCGTTGCAGTACTCGCAATTGACCGTCGACGGCGTCTTGTAGTTCGCCTTCACCGTCACGGACTTGTTCGGCATGATGAAGCTGGTGGTTGCGCTGCCCGCGTCGGAGAAAATCACGCCGTCCAGGCTGGTCCACTTGTCGAACACCTGGCCATCGGGGGGCGCGCTTGCCGTGACAGTCACGCGCGCGCCGGGGATAAAGCTGCCCGCGCCGGTGCCGCTGGTGACTGTGACGCTGTATTTCTGCACAAACTCCGGCACTTCAATCTTCAGCACGTTGCTGAAGTTGCCCGAGGCATCCTGGAGAACCACGAAGATGCTCTGCGCGCCCTTGGTGAGCGTGACGGCCCTGTCGGCCACAACGCCCGCGGCCACGTCGCCCAGGAGCGTGCCCTGCCGGACCGTCGAGGCGGCCGGGACGGCGGCGGTTGGGCCCATCAGCATGCAGTACACCTTGCCGGCCGTGCCCGCGGTGAAGCCGAAGGTGCCCGCCAAGTCGCTGGCGCGGCTGGCGGTGGGCGCGCCGATCACGAGGCCGCTGAGATCCAGCTTGCCCCAGTCAAACTGCGCGGTTTTCGCGCCGCTGATCATGATCACGGACTTGCCCCTGGTGGTGTCCCACAGGGCCGCGCCGTCGCCGGTCACGGTCAGGTTATCGCTCTTGCCCTCCAGGGCGATGGAAGTCGCCGCGTCGGCCGCGATGCCCACCGCAACGCTCAGGCCGCCTTCGCCGGCATCCTTGCCGCCAGCGACCTTCGCCGCATCAAAGACCGCCAGGCCGCCGTTCATGGTGAACCCGCCCGCAACCTCGCCGTCTTTGATCAGGAGGGTGCCGTCGCCGAGTTCAAACGCGGACGCGCCGGTGATCTTGCCGCCGGTGACCGTGGTGGTGGTGCCGGTGGTGTTTGCGGTATAGGGGAAGTATCTGGTGCCGACGGTCGCGGCGGAGGTCGAAATATTCTCCGTCTGGAATACCCCGGACACGGAGGCGATTTCCTTGACAGCCGCATCGGTCGCGATAATTTCGCCGCCGGAAATCGTCAGATTGCCGCTCACCTTTTGGATGGCGGTAGCTCCTTTTATCGTGCCGCCGGAGACCGTTACGTTGCCTGTGGCCACCTTTGTTGCGGCATAGGGCATGGACTTCGTTTGCCGGTCGCCGCTGGGGCCCTGGACGTAGATCTGGTTGTTTCTGTTATAAAGGGCGTCATAGGAGTCGCCCGTCACGATGGCCGTGCCATCGGTTGCATCGGTCGCCTTCACAGTGCCGCCGGAGACTGTTACGTCGCAGCTGCCGAAGAAGAACTGCGCAAAGGTCAGGTTATCCTTCTCCTCGGGCGTGAGCATAGGAGACCTCAACGTGCGGTACTTTAAGTTGAAGTCCATTGCGCTGATGCCGGAACTGACGCCGATGACCTCGCCGCCTGTGACGGTGACGCTGTTGGAATTGCTGATACCTGCGATTTCAATGGCGTTGCCGACCTTGGACTCGACCTTGCCGCCGGAGATTACGACGTTGCCCGGCGCCGTATTGACATTTACGCCGTAGATGATTTTTCTGTTCGGCCATTGGGCTTGGTCGTCGACCAAGAGATAGCCACTTTGCCCCGCCCGGTTGCTCCGCGTTCTCACATCTTCATCGCGGGCGCTGAAGGTGCCGTTCATCCGAATGGCCGCGCCGTCGGACCGCAACTCGGCGTCCATAAACCTCTCGTCCTCGAATGTGGTGAGCTCCGAGGTGAAGCCGCCGCCGCCCGCGTAGAAGCCGCCGCCCACGATGACCTCGCCCCCCTCGCCGGTGGCAACCACTTCGCCGCCGGTGACGGTGACTCTGCCCGTGTTGCTGTTGATGCCGACGCTGCCGGCTGTGATCTTGCCGCCGGAGACCAGGATATTGGTGTTGGTGCCGCCCACGCCGATGGTCTCCGCCGCCAGGTCGGCGCCGTCCGCCACCTCAAAGGTGCCCACGCCGCTCAGCTGCACCAGCGGGAGCCCGTAACAGCGCGCCTCCACCAGCCACGGAGTGCTGGGAGTCCTGGCCGTTGCCGCCGCGCCGGTGATGACGTCCATCATCAGGTAGACGTCCCAGTCGCCCGGCCGCAGCGTGATGTCCTTCTGGACGTATTTGGCCCGGATCGCGGCCCAGTTCATTCTTACCTCTATGCCATGGTAGGTGCCCTGCGCCCTCATCGCTGCCGCGTCGGGCGCGGGCGCGCCCGCTTCCACCGCCAGGCTATAGACATCGAAGCTGGTACCGGTGAGTGCTGTGGTCGTTCCGGCCACCTGCCCTGTGTGGCCCCAGAAGCTGACGGTTGCCCGCGTGCTGCTGGTGCGCTTGATCCTGGCGTTCATCACCCGGGGGGTGGTGCCGGAAATGGCCGGAACCTCGGGCCACGCCGCAACCGCCTGTTCTGCCTGGGAGAGGGAAGCCTTCCAGACTACTTTTTTGTTGGCGGGGATGTTCAGGGACAGGATGCCGTCCATGTCCTCCACCTCGCCTACGACAACGATGTCGTCGCCCAGGCGCGCAACGTCCAGCGCCGTCTGGATTGCCTTCTGAATCTCCTCGCCGATGTTCTTGCCGTCCTCCTCGGCAGCGGCCGCAATCGCGCCGATGTCGATGGTGACCGCCGCGGCAGAGGACATCACCGGCAAAACAGCCAGCAGGCCCGCCGCCAGGCAAAGCGCGAGAAGTACGCTGAGGATACGATTGCCAGTTTTTTTCATGTGTAAGAACCCTCCCTTAATAGTTTGACCGTTGGCAATTTTTTCGGGCTTGCACCCCGACAGGATTGCTCCGGCCGGGGCGCCTGCGTCACATGTCAAATGCGCTTAACGTGTGGGCGGAATAATCCACATCCAGATCCAGCCGAACAGCACGATGAACTTGAACCAGTTCCAGAAGTTCTTCTCGTACTTCGTGGAGAGGATGTAATCCGGGATTTCGTCACCTTCCGCGAAGTCCGCCCTGACCGTCACGGCGTTCGCGGGCATCGTGAACTTGGTGCTGGGGTCGTTTGCGTTTTCAAGCACCGCGCCGCCCGAGACGACTGTCCACTTGAGGAACGTCTTGCCCGCCGGGACGACTGCCGAGATGAACACCGGCTCGCCCGCGGCGTAGCTGCCGCCGCCGCTGCCGTTGTTCACGATGGCGCTGAACTTCTGCGCATAGGGAGCGGCGTAGATCTTCAGCGGGAAGCTGATATTGCCGGCGCCGTCCACGACGACCACGAAGATGCCCTTGGCGCCCGCGGAAGGCAGCGTGACGGCCTTATCCTTCACCATGCCGGGGGCCACGTTGTCCGCCAGTTTCGTCCAGTCGTCGGCCAATTGCTTGGCCGTGGGTTTGCCGATTGCCCCTGCGCCCGCGTCCTGCACGAAGTAGTAAGCTGCGCCGCCAATACCGGTGTTGAAGCTGATCTTGGCGTCTTCGTCGCCGGTGCGCACCGCGGTGCCGTTGGAGAGGACGATCCCGCTGATGTTGCCCCAGTTGATCCACATGTATCTGCCGTTGGCCATACTGAGCTGCACGGTGGCATTGGCGCCGGTGCAATCCCATAGGGCAGTGGATGTTTTGTCTGTATCGCCCAGGTCCTCCCTGCCGGCCAGGACCTTCAGGCCCGTCGCCTTCAGGTGGCACTCCGCATCGATTGTGGAACCAAACGCCGGAGTCACCTCCGCGATGATGCCCCTCTTGTCTTCGCTCACCTCGAATTTGCCGGTGCAGGAGCCCGCGTACACCGCCGCCGCGCCGTAATCCTCAACAAGGATTGCCGCCTTGCCGGTAACCGTGCCGCCTACCACTGCGATGATGCCGTTGTAGGTGTAGAGCGCCGCACCCTCTTTGTCGCTTGCCGTAACCGTGCCGCCGGTGACTATAAGGGTTCCGGTTTCTGCTGCGATTGCCACGCCGTTGGCGGCGGTCGCTTCGATCGCGCCGCCGGACACCGTGACGTTGCCCCCGGCAGCAATCGCGCAGGCGGTGCCGGTTATGCTGCCGCCGGAAACAGTGGCACTGCCGGCTGCCAGGATGGCGATGGTAGCCTTCACCGTGCCGCCGGAAACATTGACGTTGCCCTCTGCCATGATGGCAGCGCCGGAAACTTCCTCGGTAGACACCTCGGAGGATTTCGCCCCGACAGCTTCCACCTTGCCGCCGGATACCGTGACATTCCTGGCTGCAGCGATTCCCGCTATGCCACCGGTCAGGGTTCCGCCTTGAATTGCCACGTCGCTGTTTTGTACCAAGGCGATATAGCCTTCTATTGTGCCGCCGGTGATCGCGAGCCTGCCGTTGCCGGTGAAGCCTACCTCTTTGTCATCGACCAGCTGCTTTCTGGTGAAGGCAACTCCAAAGCCATTTTCGCCGGTCGCCTTAATCGCCGCATTGCCTGAAACGGTGACGACGCAGTTATCGGCTTCAATCGCCACGTCGCCGCCGGTCACCTTGCCGCCCGAAACCCGCACGGAGGCCGTGCCGTTTTTGATGTTGAAGAATCCGGTGACGCCGAGGCTCTCTTTGTATGCGTCGCTGACCTTGACCGCGATGCCGTCCGCTTTGACCTCGCCGCCGTTGATGACGATGTTGCCGGTGGCGCCGCTGCCGTCGTTGTCGGTCATCCGGATCGCGTTGCCTTTGGCCTCAACCAGGCCGCCGTTGACGGTGACGTTGCCGGCCGCCGAATAGATCGCCACGCCGTTGTCGGCGTTGGCCGTGATCTTGGCGCCGTCGGCCACCACGAGGCTGCCCACGCCGGTGTTGTTGATCAGCGCGGTATTGTAGCTCGTGAGCTTCATCGGGTAGCTGGTCTCGGCGCTGATTAGCTGCAAGGGGTCAAGCGTCGCGTTGTCGGCGCAGGTGTCCCGCACGACCACATAGATATCCACGTCGCCTGCAGGCAGGTCGGTGATGGTCTTGTTCGCCGTCACATAGCCGCCGGCGGTGCCGATGGTGCCCGTGGTGCCCAGGGACTTGCCCAGATACCGGACGGTCTGGCCGGAGGGGGCGGCCGAACCGGCCTCCAGCGCGAGATAGTACACCTCGCCGGGCACATAGCTCCTGAGGCTGATGTCGGCGCTCGTGAAGCCGGTGCGTGTGATCGTGCCGTCGCTGATGAGGGGCTTGAGCTTGAAGACGCCTGTGAAGTCGTTCTTCGACCTATCTATCACCATGTAGAAATCCAGGGCGCGGGCGAGGGCTGCCATTTCTGTGGCACTGCCGGTGGTGGGGCCATAATAGCTGCCTGCCGTCACGGCCCACCCAACTGGAGTCCAGGCGAAGGGGAATTCATCGTATTCATTGTTGTTCCTGGGGTATCCGTAGTTCTTGACGTATTGGCCTTCCGGCACACCCGCCGAGCCAGTGCGCTGCGCGAAAGCATATGCCCGGCCGCTCGCGGGCGGCATGAAATAGAAGAAAGCATTGTTGGCCGCGGTGATGTTTTGGCGCATATAGACGTTGCCGTATCTCTCCCAGCTGACCGCGTTCTTGTTGTTGGCCGCGCCCTCGTACTCGGCGGCCCAGACCACCGTGACGCCCGCCGGGATGTTCAGGTCCAGGGTGCCCTCCACGCCGGTTCTCTTGCCCTTGATGGTGATGGTATCGCCGGCCTTGGCCCTGCTGATGGCGTAGTTGATGTCATCCTGTATCGCGCCGAGGGAATCGAACTGATTGAGGACGATATCGGTGTTGGCAGCCGAGGAGAAGACCGGCATGAGTGCCAGCAGGCCTGCCGCTATGCTCAAGGTGAGCAGTATGCTGAGGATTTTTTTGCTGGATACTTTCATTAAGGAATGACCTCCTTTACATGTTTGAGCCATTATCATGTCTCATTGTTTAGCCTGGTGTGCGCAAAAAAACTTGTGCTTTTCTTCTTCAGGCAAGGCACACAGCCGGAACAGGGGCCGTGCGCCTTGCCGGCAAATGTTGAGGATCAGCTGAACAGGCCGGTGATCCATCTCCAGGGTGCGGTGACAAAGTTCCAAACGCGCTGGAACCAGGCGATGATGCGCATAATGAAGGGGATGATTCCTCTTGCTGCATTGGGGGTGCCAAGGCCGTTGTATCTCTTGGCCAGGAACCCTCTCAGGGCCGCGCCGAAGCTGCTGACCAGGCCGAGGTCGGAGTTCTCCAGGGCATCGCAGATGGCCAGCCAGTTCTTGTTCACGCGGTCAATCCGGTTCGCGCCGGCCTTGCTGAAGGAGCCCACGGTGTAGAAGACGTTCAGCAGGGTCTTCATGACCCGGTCGGTATCCCCTATCCCAATCAGTGCGGAGAGAATCGCATCCAGCTGCCTGAGGAAGTCAATGCCCGCCATATCGGCCACAACGTCGAGCACCGCGGCGAGGTTGCCGGGCGCGCGCAGCAGGTCGATCAGGAAGCGTTGGAGCGCGGTGATGAAGTCAGCGGAAATCCCGCCGCCTTCCAGCCTGTAGGCCTCGAGGCCGTTCCTGGACGTGAACTTCTTGACCGTGCCGGCCAGCAGGAACTTGATGCCGCCCGCGGGCAGGGTGAGGTTCACGCCGAGCATGTCGGCCAGCAGGCCCATGACCGCGTCGGTCACGCCGTCCACGGAGAGCTCAAGGCCGTCAAGCAGGCCGAAGATCATGTCGAGCATCTCGTTGGGCTCGTCGCCGAGCAGGCCGCCGATCAGGCTGAACAGGTCAAGATCGTCGAGCAGGCCGCCGAGCAGCGGGCGCACGGTGTCGATCAGGACGGTGACGGACTGCACGACATTGAGGCCCGCGGCCTGCACGCCGCCGCTCTCGAAGAAGTAGAGCAGGTTGGGCAGCAGGTTGAACACCTCGGTGATGGGATCCGCCAAAACGGCATCCAGGACGTCGAGCACCGGGTTGAGGATGGAGGTCAGGATGGCGTCGGGGTTCTGGACGAGGGCCGCTTCGAGCTCGGCCGGCGTCAGGATGGCCTTCGCGCCGAAGGCCTCCAGCAGCGGGATGACGCCGTTGGCGTAGCCCGCGTAGCCGCCGGCGCCGATCGCGCCGAGCAGTTCGATGTCCTCGGAATTGAGCACGAAACCGAGCAGCGGGTAGATGGGCCGCAGCAACAGGCACAGGCCGTCAACAAAGGCCTGGCGGTCGCCGTCCGGGAAGCTGAAGTAGTCCTCCGTGAGGTAATCCCAGGCGTTCAGGTTCACGCCGAGCTCGGAATCGACGAGCGTGATGATCATGTCGAGCATGTCGCCGTCGAGGCCCAGGCCGCCGAGCAACCCCGGCAGGTCGGCCAGCAGGTCGGCGATCGTATTGAGCAGGCTGGCGCTGTAGATGGTCTCGTTCAGGCCGCCCAGGAGGTCGTCCAGCAGGCCTTCGATGGAGAACAGCTTGCCGTTCTCGTCGTAGATGCCCAGGAAGCGGATGATGTCGTTGACATACTCGAAGAAGTTATCCGCTATGAACTGCGCGTCCGCCTTCGTCCAGGTGTCGCTGTACGTCACCTTGGGGTTGTTGCCCGTCTTATAGGCCCAGTCGATCTTCTTCGGGGCGTAGAAGTTGCTCTCCTTCGGGTTGAACAGCTCCACGATGGCCGCGATCTGGTCGTCGGCGTTGTCGCCGCCGAGACCGGCAAGCAGCGGTGCGATGATGTCGGCGATGCCGCCGTCACCGAGCAGGCCGGCAATCGCGCCGCCCATGGCGGGGTTCTGCAGCGCGTCGAAGATATAGCGCATCAGGAACAGGAGCATGTCGCCCTCGTCGGCGTCGATGTGGTAGTTGTTCGCGTCGGTGCGGGAGGGAACCGCGTCGTAGACGATCGTAACCACATCCCGGTTACCCACGAATACCCTCCCGGGGATATAGGTCATCTGATAGAGGAAGTCGAAGATGTCTTCCATCACTGTCTCGAAGAGCAGGTTGCCCTCCTCGTCCTCAGCCTGAATCGGGTCGTCGTTCTCATCCAGAATCGGATCGCCGAGTTCGTCGAGCTTCCACACCGGGATCTTCTCACCGAACTCATCGAGCTTGAAGACCTCTTTCTCGCCTATCTTCTTGCTGTAATCGAGCAGCGGGTTGCCGTCGAGGCCCAGAATGGGTACGGGCTGTCCGTTGGCGTCAAGCAGCAGCGTTTCAACGTCGCCGTCCTCATAGACCGGCTGCGAGCTGATGACCTCGCGCGGGAGGTAATCCGTCCAGGTGATGTTCGCGCGCTTGCTCGGGCCGGAGGTCATCTGGCCGTAGAGCACCATCTCGCCCACGGGCAGGCAGTCCAGCCCGTCGGTCAGGCACTCGTCGCAGTCGCCGCCGCCCACGAAGCAGGTGCCAAGGCAGCCGCTCATGAGGCAAGTGCAGGCCGTATCCGGATAGCTCAGGCAGTTCGGGTCGCAGGTGTCGCTTTCGATCTGCTCCATCACGGGGAAGTTTATATCCTGCTTGATGTCGCCGGCGATGGATGCGAGCGAGTTGTAGCTGTCGTTCCAGTTGGGCACATACGTTGAGGCGGTGACGTTGGTGAGGGCAAATTCAGAATCCGGCCAGACGTTCAGGTCGATATCCAGCTGGTTCAGGGCGAAGACGATCCTGTCCATGATCATAGCGTAGGCCAGGTTGGGCAGCAGGTTCAAAATCCCGGCCACAGGCGCCTTGCCCAGTATATCGCTGAAGTATAGCAGCAGCGGGTCGAAGATGGCGTTCACCACATCGATGGGCCCTGCGAATTCAAGGAGCTCATCCAGGGTGGGAACCGTGTCGTAGCCGTCCTCGTGGTGCATGCCGAACACGCCCTCAAACAGGGCGGTGAAGAGGTCTGCGTAGCCGTAGGCGGGCCGCTCCACCCCAAGCCCCAGCGAGAGGCTGGTGAGCCTGAGGTAGCCGTTGGCCATGCCCATGATGCCGACTGAGAAGGCGATGCCGGCCACGCCGGGGTGGTCAACGCGGATCGGCTGCCCGCAGATCAGGGCGGCCAGGAGCAGCCAGGCGCCCTCCAGGGCGGCCCCCAGCGCGTAGCGGAAGCGCTCCTCCTTGCTCTCCATCTTGTACATCTTGTTTTCGGTGCCGTTGGCGTTGAGGGGTTGGGGATTGTCCACGCCCCAGTCGAAATTCAGGTCGCCGCTGCCGGGCTTATAGAGGGCGGGGTGCTCCCAGGCGCGGGTCTTGTAGACGTAGTAGCTGCCGCTTGGGGCGCTCGTGGCCTTCTCCAGCACGTCCGCGACCTGGTCGAATTCGTCGTATTTATCCCGCAGCATCGTGGCCAGCAGGTCGGGGTAGAGCGCCAGCTTGGTGATCGTTGGAGGCGTGTTGATCGCCTCGAATGCGGCGACGCCGTTGGCGTTCCTGGCGACAGCCTGCACATTGCCCTTGAGGATGTCGTGCAGCGAAAGCATGGCGTAACCGGGCAGCGTCAAAGCGGGGTCCATGCCGCCCGGCCTGAGCAAGGTGCAGCCGCAATCGCACATGCCGTTCAGGATGCACACCGTGCAGGCCTCCAAGGTCGGGTCGGAGCAGCCCGGGGCGACGGTGGTCGTCCCGGGAGTAGGCGGGGTCGAGGGGGCGGGCGGGGCGATATCCCCGAACATATCCTCCAGGCCGTCCAGCACCGCCTTGTAGAACTCCAGGACGATGGTGTTGACCATGCTGTCGGACCACATGCCGTCGAACAGGCCGCCCAGGGTGGCGCCGATGTCCAGGCCGAGCAGATCGCCCATGGCCGGGCCGGCCAGCAGGGCGTCCAGCTTGGCGACGGTGTCGCCCAGCAGCTCGTTGGTGACCTCGTAGTCCTCGGCAGCGCCCGCGCGCGCCAGGTCATTGTAGTAGGGGTTGCCCGCCTTGCGGGTCATATACTCCGGCGTGAGCTGCTGATGGTATTCAATGCCGTAGTTGGCGTTGAACCTGTTGTATTCGTCGAGCATGGTGCTCTTGAGCAGCTCATAGCTGGCTTTGAGTGCCGGAGACATATAGGGAGAGGCCATCAGGACGTTGTAGAGGTTCTCGTCCCTGCCGTCCTTGCCCAGCCGGTAGAACACCTTGCGCAGCGCCGGGACGTTGTCGTAGGTGACCTTGTCAATGTCGCCCAGGCCATCCCAGGCAGCGCCCACGAGCATCTCCAGGCGGCCGAGCATCACGGCGCCGAGCTTATCCATGGCCGCGTCCACCGTCGGGATGAAATCGGTGTAGGTCAGGTCGAAGCCCTGCTGCGACATCGCGGCCGTGCCGATCTGGGCGCGGGCTGCGTTCATGGCGCTGTAGAAGGCCGCCTGGTTGCCCACGGCGTCGTTGTACCTGTTCACCAGGTCCTTGGTGCGCAGCGCGGTGAGGTCGTCAGCCAGAACCCTGTTGAAGAAGCCGTGCAGGCTGCGCGCGCTGGTTACGAAGCCCTGGTTGCGGCGGATCCACTCCTCGGTGAGGCGGATGTAGAAGTCGTCGGCATAGGCCCTGCCGTCCGGGAAAACCCCGGACGCGGCGAGCTCCGCGGCCGTATAGCCGTTCAGCTGTTGAATGAGCCCGTACGTCGTGTTGTACATGCCGTTGATGACCGAGGCGTCAAATTTAGCAAAATAGGCCTCGATGTAGTTCTCGTAGTCGGCCCAGGCCGGGTTGTCCAGCGGGTCGGCGGGGAGGGGCCCGGTGTAGGCGTTCTTATAGGCGATGAAGGCCGGGGCGAAATCGTCGATGCCCGTCTTGATGCGCTCCAGGGCGAGCAGGTTGAGCTGCGCCTTCAGCGCGGGGATCGCCGCGTCTATCTTCGCCACGTCCAGGCCGTAGCGTGCCACGGCCTCCGCCTTCAGGCTGTCGGAGAGCGCGTCGATGACGGCGTAGTTCTCCATCGCCTTGCTGTACAGGGCGTTCAGGTCGAACAGCTTCATCCCCAGATAGGCGCCCGAGTTGATCAGCGCGATGAAGCCGTCGGCGGCGTCCATGAAGAACCGCACGCTGGGCTCCGCTTCCAGCAGTTTCCTGGCCTCTACGCTTTCGGCGATAAAGGCCTGCACAGCCTGATCCGTGCCCGCGCCGAAGATGCGGTCAACGTCGGCTATGGTGAGGCCCCCGGCGTAGACGGCGGTGCGCGCCGAGTTGGCGGCGGTGATCAGGGCACTGATCTGCGTAAAGGTGTAGTCGTTGAACGGGTCGGTGTCCAGCAGGCCATCAAGGAAATAGTCGTGGAACGCGATGAGCCTGTCGACCTGCGCGATGGAAGTGGTCGTCGTCGGCTGGGCGGTGAAGGCGTTGAAGCTGTTGTGGCGGGTGGTGGCGCTGTTGCCGCGGCGGACGCTGGCACCCAATCCGACTGAGTACGTGATTGGCATCGGGCCCGCAGCCTTCAGGTCCAGTATGGCCTGATAGTTCGTGGCGCCCCTGACCGCAACCAGCTCCGGCCTGTTCACCAAAAGCGTCATGGTGAACGTGGTGGTGTTGTTGTTGCCGGCATGGTTGGTCAGAGCATCCGCAAGGAAGTTTTGGGCGGTCTTCTCCGTGAGCGTCGCGTTGTTGTTGGCCTTCATGTGGCACAGCGCGGCCAGCAGGTGCAGCTGCTGGCTGCCCGCCGCATACCCGTAGTAATCCCGCAGGCCCCTGTACAGTCCCGTCCACCAGGTGAAGGGGAATTGGTCTTGGGCGGCAACGTTGCCGCCGGTGTTGACCAAAAAGTTGGTGTTCAGGATGTCTCGAAACGCCTGCGATGCCGCGAGGATGTAGCCTTGGGGACTGTTGTCGTTGATCGTGACGGTAAAGCTCTGGTTGCCGGTCGCGGTCGGATCCTGGAAGCCCGTGAAGGTCGCCCCATCCATCGCCCCGGAAGTGGCGGCGAGGTTGATGGCGTTCCCCAGGGCTGTCAGCAGGGGTTGCAATGTGTCGGTGAAGTTTCCACTGGCGATCATGTCGTCGGTTCCTGAGGTTGCCGACACGGGGATGATGGTTGCGCTTATGCATCCAACGAGCATGAGAATCGCCAGCAGGATGCTTAAGCTTTTGCGGGTAACGGTTTTCATAGAACTCCTCCTTTGTTCGTTGGGTTTCTCCATGGTTTGCTTCATTCGGACAGGACGCAAAACACACGCCAGAGAGCGCGTCAAGGCTATTGTAACACACCGAAATTGCGTTGTCAAGTGTTGTCAGGGGATTTGGAAACATTTTTTTCATAGTTTTTTAATTTTTTTCTGTGGATATTGCACACGTGGCGCGCATCTCCCCTGAAAAAAAATTTTTCTTGCATTTCCCCGCGCCCTGTGTTATAATGGGATGTCTATTGCAACTTTCGCTCCTCTGGCGCGGACAAGCGCGCACGAGCGCGAGAATATATTCCGGAGGACCCATCCCCATGGACCTGGCAAAGGCTGAAAAACTCATCGACCAGAACCCCGACTGCGCCTACGCGGCGCTGCTGCGCACGGCGAAGGACTCCATGAAGGAGGCCCCGCCAAAGATCATCATCGGCTCCACCGTGAAGGTGCACGTGAAGATCCGCGAGGGCGAGCGCGAGCGCGTTCAGGTGTTCGAGGGCACCGTGATCGCCCGGCGCGGCTCGGGCATCTCCGAGAGCTTCACCGTGCGGCGCATCTCCTACGGCGTGGGCGTGGAGCGCGTGTTCCCCCTGCACTCCCCCAACGTGGTGAAGGTGGAGCTCGTGCGGCTGGGCAAAGTCAGGCGCGCGAAATTGTACTACCTGCGCGGGCGCGTAGGCAAAGCCGCCAAGGTCAAGCAGAAGCTGGGCTGAAATCGAATCCCTTATATATATGGTTATATATAGGAGGAGCCCCATGCCCGAGGCAATTGACCCCCATGAAAACGAAAATCGAAACGAACTGATCCGCCCCGGCGCGAAAACCGGGTGGTCGAATTCCCTGTTCGAGCTGGCGGAGGTGCTCAGCTCCGCGGTGCTTTGCATCGCGGTGCTGTTCACCTTCGCGCTGCGCTTCGCCGGGGTCATCGGCAGCTCCATGACGCCCACGCTGAAAAACGGGCAGTGGCTGGCGGTCACGGCCATCCTGCCGCGGCCCGCGCGCGGGGACATCGTGATCATCTCCCCGCGCACCAACGCCTTCCACGAGCCCCTGGTCAAGCGGGTGGTCGGCACCGCCGGGGACTGGATCGACCTGGCGGACGGCCGCGTGCTGGTGAACGGCCGCGCCATCGAGGAGCCCTACCTCCCCGCGGGCGTGATGACCTACCCCGCCCCCGAATCCCAGAGCGCCCTGGCCTACCCCGCGCGGGTGCCGGAGGGCTGCGTCTTCGTGATGGGGGACAACCGCACAGGCTCCTCGGACAGCCGCTACAGCGCCGTGGGCTTCATCCGCGAGGACGACGTCCTGGGCCGCGTAAGCTTCCGCGTCAACCCATTTTTTGTCACTAAGCCCTCTTTCGAGTTCACTTTTAAGGTAAATTAAAATGGCACAAAACGGAGAAAACGCGAATGAGCTGATCCGCCCGGGCCAAAATACCCGGTGGACCGGTTTTTTGTTTGAGCTGGCTGAAGTGCTCGCTTCAGCGATTTTGTGCGTTGCACTGCTGTTCGCTTTCGCGCTTCGCTTCGCCGGCGTGCATGGCAAGTCCATGCTCCCCACGCTGGAGACGGGGCAGCAGCTGGCGGTGGCCGCCCTGGCGCGGCCCCGGCGCGGCGACATCGTGGTAATCTCGCCGAACAACGGCCACAACGAGTCTTTGGTCAAGCGGGTGGTCGCTGTCGCGGGCGACGAGATCGACCTTGTCGGCGGGCGGGTGCTGGTCAACGGCGCGGTGATCGACGAGCCCTACCTCTCCGATGGCGTCATGACCTACCCCGCCCCCGTGAGCGATATGGCCTACCCCCTGCGGATGCCGGAGGGCCACGTCTTCGTGATGGGCGACAACCGCACCGGCTCCTCCGACAGCCGCTCGAACATGGTGGGCTTCGTGCGCGTGGACGACATCCTGGGCAGGGCCATCTTCCGGCTCAGGCCGCTCACTTTCAATCTTAAATAGTATAGGATAAACTGCCCATGCCATCGCAGGACATCCAGTGGTTCCCCGGGCACATGGCGCGCGCGCGCCGCCTGCTGCAGGAGGCCCTGCCGCTGGTGGACGCCGTGGCGGAGCTGCGCGACGCCCGCGCCCCCGAGAGCAGCCGCAACCCCGAGCTCGGGGCCATCCTCGGCGCGAAGCCGCGCATCGTGCTGCTGAACAAGAGCGACCTGGCCGACGACGGGGCGACCCGCCGCTGGCTTACCTTTTTGCGCCGCGCATCCCCCGCCCTGGCTGTGGACTGCCGCTCCGGCCGGGGGCTTTCCCGCTTCGCGCCTGCCGTCCAGGAGGCGCTGCGCGGGACTATAGAAAAAAACGCCGCCAAGGGCATGGCGAACAAGCCGCTGCGCCTGATGGTGGTGGGCATCCCCAACGTGGGCAAGTCGTCGCTCATCAACCGGCTGTGCGGAGCGGCCCGGGCGAAGACAGCGGACAAGCCCGGCGTGACCAGGCAAAACCAATGGTATTCGGTTGGGCGCGCGGGCAACATCCCACTCGAGTTGCTGGATACCCCCGGCGTGCTCTGGCCCAAATTTGACGACCCCGCCGTGGGCGAAAAGCTGGCCTTCCTCGGCAGCGTGAAGGACGAAATACTCGACGCGGAGACCCTCGCCGCGCGCCTGCTGGAGGTCCTGCGCGCCGGTTACCCCGACCGCCTGTCGCAGCGCTATCAGCTCGATCCCGCCGGCCTCGTCCCCCCCTGGGAGGCCCCCCCCTGGGCGCTGCTGGAGGCCGTCGCCCGGCGGCGGGGCATGGTATTGCCCGGCCGCGCGCCGGATACCCGCCGCGCCGCCGCCGCGCTGCTGGACGATCTGCGCGCGGGGAAGCTCGGAAAAATCACGCTGGACGAAGCGCCGCGGTGACACGTCGGCGCAAGCGCACGTATATTCTTTGCAGGGCCCACACCATGGCCCTGCTTTATTTTTGCAGGATTTATCACTATGTCGTGCAAAAGCGTAACGCAGCACAGTCCAGTTCAAGGAAATTTATTAACAATATTTAGCGTTTGTGTGCCGGTTTTCCGCAATTATTACAGTTGCGATTTTCACGAAACCGCTTTAGCTGTTGAAAAGCCTGTGGAAAGAGTGCAAAACATCTTACTTCAGAGGCTTTTTTATTGTAAAGAAACTCACTTTGCATGGGAGCGAATTTTTGCCTTTATTCGGCGTTTTTGCGGCCCCTATGCAACCTTTTGCAGGCCATCCTGCAAAACTCCCCGGATCATCACCGCGCGCAGGCCCCAGTCCTCCCCTGCCAGCAGCAGGTCCGCCGCCTTGCCCAAGGCCACGCTGCCCGCGCTTTCGTGAACGCCGATTACGCGGGCCGGGTTGATGCTCACCGCCCGCAGGGCCGCGCCCTCCCCTATGCCCCAGGAGAGCAAATTGCGCAGCCCCTCGTAGAGCGAGGCGCTCCCCCCAGCAAGGGCGCGTCCCCCGTCAGTATAGACGGCCCCATCCGCGCGCAAATATTCAACTCCATGGATGCGGTAGGCCCCCTCGGGCAGGCCAGCGGCGGCCGCCGCGTCGCTGACGGCCACGGCGCGGTCCTCCCCCAGCAGGCGGAAAACCATGCGCACAACGGCCGGGTGCAGGTGCGCGCCGTCGCACACCAGCTCGGCGGTGGCGGCGGGGTCGTCGAATATCGCCCCCACGGGGCCGGGCGCGCGCGGGTGGAGCGGCGGCATGTCGCAGAACAGGCGCACGGCGTGGCTGAAGCCCGCCTCCAGCCCGGCGCGCGCCTCCTCATACGTTGCCGCGCTGTGGGCGACGGCCACGCGGACATGCGGGGACATCTCCCTGGCCAGCGCGAGCGCGCCGGGCAGCTCGGGGGCCATGCCGAGCACGGAAACCGGGGCGAGCCGCCGCAGACGCCGGACCTCCTCCGCCGAGGGCCAGCGCATATAGCGGGGGTCCTGCGCGCCGCGCTGGGCGGCGGCGAGGAAGGGCCCCTCCATGTGGACGCCGTGGATGTACGCGCCGCGCTCGCGCCCCATGAACTGCCCCACCGCGCGGAAGGCCGCCTCCAGGGATTCCGGGGGGGCCGCGCCCAGCGCCGGGCAGAAAGAGGTGACGCCCCCGGCGGCAAGCAAACGGGAGATCGCGTCCAGGCTGGCGTCAGTGGCGTCGCTGGCCGCATAGCCCAGGCCGCCGTGCACGTGGATATCGATAAAGCCGGGCAGCAGGCGCGCGCCCCGGGCGTCGAGCACCTCGCCCCAGGCCCCCGGGTCCAGGCGCTCCCCGATGGCCGCGATTTTCCCGTCCCGCACCGCGAGGTCGCCCCGCCGGGCGGCAAAGTCCTCGCCGTAGATCAGCGCGTCGCGGATGAGCATAGAATAGTCCCCTTTCGCTTCCCTCCACTATATTCGCAACGCGGCGGATTCATGCGGGAAGGCGGGACGGCCGGTGGCGGCGCATAAAACGCAACCCCTGTCCGTGTGAGCAGGGGTTGTTGGTTTTGCAGAGACGCACGGCAGTGCGCCTCTTTGTCACACGGCGCGGCGGGCCGAGGGCAGGTCGGCATACTTCAGGTTGTACTTCTCCACAACCTCGCGCACGGCAATCGCCTGCCTGCGGTCGAACTCCTCCTTGCCGAGCTCCCGCCGCTCACGGGAAAGCTCCGCGCGGATGTCGTCGATCTCTTTCTCGTAGTCCCTAAACGTTTTCATGTCCGGTCACCTCCATGGGCGCATCATCCTCTCTACCCCTAGTACCTAGTCCGCACTAATACTTGACAATCAATGCAACATATGATAAACTTACGGTAAGAACTGTAGGAGGTGTCATATGGAGAACACGGTGATCATGCTAAGTGCGCAGCAGCGGCAGG